>Ga0209826_1000628_pt1 | contig 25149 bp, 25 predicted proteins | sample GOMGulsemesocosm_5_FD_184637 | JGI IMG/M metagenome (GOLD analysis project Ga0209826, IMG submission 184637) | Methane-oxidizing microbial communities from mesocosms in the Gulf of Mexico - GOM15C Gulf of Mexico (SPAdes) (version 2) | ecosystem: Environmental > Aquatic > Marine > Cold seeps... | reverse complement strand
GATTTTGGGTGGGGTTTGTACCCGTGCCTGTGCATTTTGTAATGTTGCAACAGGCAAGCCTGATGCTGTTGATATGTTTGAGCCCTTTAACGTGGCAAAAGCTGTTAAAACCATGGGGCTTAAACATGTTGTGATAACGTCTGTTGATCGTGACGATTTAGCCGATGGCGGTGCGCAACATTTCGCTGATGTCATTCAGGCTATTCGCGAAGCTTCTCCCGAGACAACAATTGAAGTATTAACACCTGATTTTCTTAAAAAAGAAGGAGCGTTAGAGATTGTTGTTAAGGCGAAACCTGACGTGTTTAATCACAATCTTGAAACAGTTCCAAAGCTGTATCAAAGCGTGCGCCCCGGTGCCCGCTATTTTCATTCACTACGGATTTTGCAGCGCGTTAAAGAATTAGACCCTAACATGTTCACGAAATCGGGCTTAATGGTTGGTTTGGGTGAAAATAATGAAGAAGTTCTCCAAGTCATGGACGATATGCGGGTCGCTGATATCGACTTTTTGACTGTTGGCCAATATCTGCAACCAACCATCAAACATCATGGTCTTGATCGCTTTGTCCATCCTGATGATTTCGCTGCGTTCGAAAAACAAGCATATGCAAAAGGCTTTTTGATGGTATCTTCTTCACCGCTGACACGATCCAGTCATCATGCCGGGGAAGATTTCGCGAAGCTTCAAGCAGCTCGGGATAAGGCTCAGTCTAAATAAATTGTATTTTGGTTTAAGAGTATCTGATGCCAACACATGCCGAACAACGTGTCCTGCCGTACACACCGGAACAACTTTTTGATCTTGTTGCGGGAGTGGATAAATATCCGGAATTCCTGCCGTGGTGTGTTGGCGTACGCATAAAAGAGCGGACGGATATATTGGTGCTTGCCGATTTGGTGATCGGTTTCAAAATGTTTCGAGAAAGATTTACATCCAAAGTAACTTTGGATCGAAATATTATGCGCATTGATGTTGAATATATGGACGGCCCTTTTCGCTATCTTAATAATCATTGGATTTTCGAGCCTCACGAGACCGGCTGTAATATCGATTTCTATGTCGATTTTGAGTTTAAATCAATTATCCTACAAAAAACCATTGGCCTCTTATTTAATGAAGCCGTCACCCGAATGATTGCCGCGTTCGAACACCGCGCTGATGATCTTTACGGAAATCCTAAGCAATAAGAAATAGAGAAAACGTCCCTCTTTTAAATTGCTCCTACGCACGCGTAAAAATTGAAATATTCTTACTAAATATATCGACAGGGTAACAAGCGAAAACTATAATCAACCTATGTGATTATTTTCAAGGGTTGATTATGAAATGTTTAGCGTTGATTTCTCTTATGTTTATAACAGCTTGTCAAACGACGGACAGTAAGCCGATTGATATTTCAAACGTAAATTTCAAGAACCTATACGCGCTAGGTACATTTGTTACTTATAGTGAATTATGTGCAACTTTCTCGGGAGAGAGCGCTGATAAACTTAAGTTACAAGCGTTAAAAGATAAGTACAAAGGAAATAGGCAGTTTGAAAAGGGCCTGGGTAGGGACGGAAATGTATTTGCATATGACAGGGTTCAATTAAGCGATTGTCCAAGATCGAATGCCGTTATAGAAGCCGCATATAAAAAGAATATTCTAAACTCTGACGAAGTCCTTCCAAATCCAGCGCCAAGTAGTTCTAAAAGGGAGCTTTATCAGTTAGAGCTCTCTTGGGAAAATCTATTAGAAATTGAAAAAACGTATCCTATTTATATTCAAAATATTGGCCGAAAGGGATATCTAACGTCTGTGTCTCTTATTGCAGGCAAAGATTGCAAGGGTATTTTCAATTATAGGGCTAAAGGGTCAGGTGATTGGACGATTTCTTGTAAAGATGGCACAAAGGCTGATGGCATCATGATCGATGATAGTTCAGGAAAAGGGTCTTCTGGATCTGGCGAGGATTCAGGTGGTAATAAAATTACCTTTAAAACGTACAAAATGGCGTTTGCTAAATAAAAAACAGCCCTCTCATATTTCATACAATCTTAATGAGCATTAAAATGATCAAATATTTTGTGTTGCTTTCTTTAGTTTTCTCAACAGCTTGTCAAACAACGGGTGGGAAGCCTGCAGATATATCAGGCTTGAATACTGAAAACCCATATTTGATTGGCTATTATATTACTTATAGCAATATGTGTGGGTATTTTTCAGGAAATAGTGCCGATAAACTCGTCTTGCGTGACTTGAAAGAGGAGTATGAAGATAATAAATACTTTAAAAAAGGGTACGAGCTAAATTTGAACTTAGTTGGATCTGATCGGGTCACTAACCTCACTGAGTGCGAAAAAGCCAAAACATTTGTCAACGCAGCCTATGAAAATTAGGATTTTTTTTCTAACCCTCTATCTATCAGGTATTGCGCAATAAGACTTCATCAATCCTATGATCTTTGGATTTATGGAAGATGAGGTCAGCGCGAACTTTGGTGGGTGCGATGTTTTCATGAAGGTTTTTATGATTGATTTCGGTCCAAATTTTCTTAGCGGTCGAAATTGCTTCTTCGTGGTTTAAATGCGCATAATTCTTGAAATAAGACAGCGGATTTGTAAAAGCAGTCTCTTTAAGCTTCAAAAACCGTTCAATATACCAATTTTCAATCACCTCAACATCCGCATCCAGATAGATGGAAAAATCGAAATAATCTGAAATCACGACAGGAGTTTCATCTGTTCCTGTGAAATTAGTTTGCAGGACGTTTAGGCCTTCCACAATCAGTATTTCAGGGCGGTCAATGACCTGCCATTCATCTGGTAAAATGCTGTATGTTAAATGCGAATAAACTGGGCATTTAACATTTGGTCGCCGGTTTTTGATATCATGGAGAAAGGTCATGAGCGCGTTGCGGTCATAACTTTCAGGAAAACCCTTTTTATTCATGATGCCTTTATCAAGAAGGGTCTCATTAGGGTAAAGAAAGCCGTCAGTTGTCACCAAATCTACAGAAATGTTGCCAAGCCAATGGCTCAAAATCCGTTGTAGAATTCGGGCGGTTGTACTTTTTCCGACAGCAACGCTCCCCGCAAGGCCTATAATAAAGGGAGGTTCTTGCTCTTTGCTATTGAAGAAACTTGCTCTTTCTTTTTTCAGACTTTGAAGGTGGTTAAAATGAATGCGCAGATATTCAGCGAGGGGAACATAGACATCTTTGACTTCCTCAATGGACACAGGTTCATTAATTCCACCCAACTGCCTCAATTCATCATTAGACACATTTAAAGGCATGTCGTGGCGAAGAGTACGCCATTCAGAGATTGAAAAATGCTTGTAGGCAGAAAAATTTAAATCTGTAGAACTCATTTTTATACCTTAGCGGCCTTTAGAAGCATCTCAAGTGCAGTTTTTACTGTTGCCAGCCGAACATTTGCGCGACCAATATCGCCGTAATCCATCTGATGATGTTCTGCGATACCATTCTTTGTTGCGACAGCAAGATGAACGCGGCCAGCTGGCTTGTCCCCAGTGGCGCCAGGTCCTGCAATGCCTGTTACGGCAACCGTTATGCTGGAGGCGGAATTCTTCAGTGCCCCCGTTGCCATTTCGCATGCCGTTTGTTCAGACACAGCACCTACACTTCTTAGAGTCTCAGATTGAACGCCTAAAATCTGCATTTTTGCTTTGTTGGTATAGGTAATAAAGCCTCTGTCTACTACAGCAGAAGAGCCGGCTATATCAGTAAGAGCACCGCCAATAAGGCCGCCAGTGCAGGACTCAGCCGTGGCGACATACCATTTTTTTGCTTTGCATGCCTCAATCACTTGAGCGGCAAGATTGGTTATGTCTTCAGCGTATATATTCATAGTAAGACCTGTTTAATGGCTAAAACAACGAGAAAGGCGAGAATTCCGGCAGCAATATCATCGACCATGACACCAAAGGCACCTTTGATTGATTTGTCCATCCAGCTAATAGGCCAAGGTTTCCAAATATCGAATAACCGAAAAGCAGCGAATGAGACAAGGTAGAGAAGGGGGCTTGTGCCGACAATAAGAAGCGGGATCCATTGCCCAGCCACTTCATCAATAACAACTTCACCCGGGTCGGATTTCCCCGTTCGTTGCAAATATATTTTGGTTGCAACGATGCCGACGAAAAAAACAACAATGATGGAGACTGCAAGAGCAATATCCCCAAAAAAATACAAAATAGCGAAACCAAAGGGGAGGGCTGCGAGAGAGCCCATCGTGCCCGGTGCTTTCGGGCTAAGGCCAGACCAAAACCAAGTGGCTAGGATTACTGCTGGGTGAAGTTTGCTGATTGTTGTGTTCTGGCTCATTCAGGTAACCTCACGGTTGCAATTGCTTGCGCGGCAATACCTTCGCCGCGCCCGGTGAATCCAAGTTTTTCAGTGGTGGTGCCCTTTATAGATACACGGGAATCATCAATGGATAGAATTTCAGCAATTCGGGACTTCATGGCAGCTCGATGGGGCCCAATTTTTGGTGCCTCACAGATTATGGTCAGATCAATATTTCCAATTACACCGCCTAAGTCTTTAACCAGTTGGCTTGCATGGGCTAAAAACCTATCAGATGAGACACCTCGCCATTTTTCATCACTCGGAGGAAAATGTGTCCCGATATCCCCAGCGCCGATGGATCCCAAAATAGCATCTGTAAGGGCATGCAAAGCCACATCTGCATCCGAATGACCCTTAAGCCCCATAGTATGAGGAATTTGAACACCTCCTATCCAGAGCTCTCGACCTTCTTCAAAGGAGTGCACATCGAACCCAAGACCTGATCTAATATCAGTAAGCGTCTTATTGGTTACCATCTTAATATCTTCTCTGGTTGTGATTTTGATATTAGCAGCATCTCCCACAACCCACCGAACAGGAATTTTTGCAAGTTCAGCCAAAGCAATATCATCGGTAACTTCTTTATCTTTAAAGTGAAGATGTGCATTTAAAATGCTGTTATATTTGAAGCTTTGCGGCGTCTGTGCTGCGATAATTCTTGATCTATCCAAGGTGCCCGTAACTGTATCTGTATCGACACTTTTCAATGTATCTACGACAGGCATTGCAGGTAACACTGCATCGGAATCCGTAAGGCCCGCAACGCACCGATCAATAAGTGATTTATCGACAAATGGGCGAGCTGCATCGTGAATTAGAACATATGTTGGATTGTGGATTTTAAGAGCTTCGAGGCCAAATCTAACGGAATCTTGGCGAGATTTTCCTCCTGCAACCCAAGGAAGGATATTTCGTTCCTCAATGGTATTTCTATATAAATCTTCATCTTCAGGGCTAATGATTACCTGTATATGATCCACCAGTGGATGGTTTAAGAATTGATCAATGGCGGACGATAAAACAGTTTTCCTGCCAAGCTTTAAATATTGCTTGGGAAAATCCAGTCCAGTTCTGCTACCCGTTCCGGCAGCAACAATAAGCGCGATTACAGTCATGGCGGGGAGATTACGGGCGGAGGCTGTTGCGTTCAATAAAAATACGCTAAAAGAGCAACATTTGGTTGCACCGCACAATAAAGCGAGATATATTGCACAAAAGTTAGCCATTTATTTTACTGCACAAAAAATGACCATTTCTATTGGAAATATAACTCTGAAGCACCCCGTTTTACTGGCCCCTATGGCTGGAATAACGGATCTTCCATTTCGGCGGATTGTATCACGATACGGTGCGGGTTTAGTGTTTTCTGAAATGGTAGCAAGTAAGGCCATGGTTGCAGAGACTCGCCGATCACTCCGTATGGTAAAAGCGGATGAAGACCAGCAGCCTATGGCTGTGCAGTTAGCAGGGTGTGAGCCTCAGATTATGGCCGAAGCCGCTTTCCTTAATCAGGAACTGGGCGCCAAGATCATCGATATTAATATGGGCTGTCCCGTGAAAAAGGTAACGGCAGGTATGGCCGGTTCTTCTTTAATGAAAGACCTTGATCATGCCGGCGCTATTTTAAGAGCAACAGTAGATGCCGTTGACATTCCAGTTACGCTAAAGATGCGGACAGGGTGGGATGATGACAGCAGAAACGCACCAGAGCTTGCGAAAATAGCGGAAGAGGCCGGTATTAAGATGCTGACAGTGCACGGTCGAACCCGATGTCAGTTTTTTAAAGGGCGCGCCGACTGGTCCTTTATTGCAAAAGTGAAAGAAGCAGTCTCCCTACCCGTTATTGCAAATGGGGATATTCAGTCTGTGAGGGATGCAAAGGCTGCACTTGAGCAATCAGGCGCCGATGGCGTTATGGTTGGACGAGGAGCGTATGGCCGGCCTTGGTTTGTCTCGCAAGTAGCTGAATTTTTGAAATCAGGGATCGAGATAAGTGATCCGCCTTTAAAAGAGCAAAAAGCGATCGTTTTGGAGCACTATTTAGCTCTTATCGATTTGTATGGAGAGCATGTTGGAACACGCGTCGCACGGAAACATCTAAGCTGGTATTCGGAAAGGCTACCCGGAGGATCCGAATTCCGCAGTCGAATTATTCGCATGGAAGATTGGCAAAAGGTACTAGGCGAGATCGAACAGTTTTATGATGAATTATCAATAGAAGAAGTTGCCTGAATTATGAGTTTGACCAGGAAACCCACAGAAAGTAATGGCAAGGAAGTTTTAAATCCGTTTGCAATTCTTGCAGCCGTTCCTGATCCGATTATTGTCGTAGATGAACAGGGTCTCATCCCTTATGCAAATCCGGCGGGAGAAGAGTTCTTCTCCTCTTCTGTAAATATTTTGAAACGAACATCCATTGAAAAATTAGTTCCATTCGGAAGTCCCCTGTTATCACTCATCGATCATGTTCGGCAGACAAATGATAGAGTGTCCGAGTATGCCGTTGAACTTGGTACCCCCAAAATTGGGATGAAAAACGTCAATATTCAAGTTTCTTCTATGTTTGAAAATGGCAAGGTCGTTGTGCAATTAGAAGAACGCACAATGGCTTTTAAGATGGATCGCCAACTTACCCATCGCGGGGCCGCACGGTCTGTGACGGCGATGGCAGCGATGCTTGCCCATGAAGTAAAAAATCCTTTGTCCGGCATTCGCGGATCGGCTCAACTTCTTGAAATGAATGCATCAGACGCTGATAGAGCGTTGACACGCCTCATTTGTGACGAGACTGATCGGATTTGTGCCCTCGTGGATCGTATGGAAGCTTTCTCTGATGATAGGCCCATCGTAAGAGAGGCTGTCAATATTCATGAAGTTCTAGAACATGTGCGCCTAATTGCCCAAACCGGGTTTGGCAAAAAAATATCCTTTTCAGAACAGTATGATCCCTCTCTTCCGTATGTATACGGTAATCGAGATCAATTGGTTCAAGTTCTCTTGAATTTGATAAAAAATGCCGCTGAATCTGTTCCAAAAACAGACGGGAAGATAGTTCTTACAACAGCTTATCGACCTGGCGTTCGCCTTGCTGTACCGGGAAACTCTGATAGGGTTCAATTACCGCTTGAGGTAGGGATTGCTGATAATGGTCCCGGTATTTCTGATGAGTTACTTCCCCATATTTTTGATCCATTTGTAACGACTAAGGCCGGAGGTAGTGGCCTTGGCCTTGCTCTTGTCGCGAAAATTGTCGGAAACCACGGTGGTATTATCGAATATGATAACGCTGCTACCGGCGGTCACTTTTTTATCCGCCTTCCTGTATATCAACGAACAATTACGAAAGAATAATAATGGCTGGTACCATACTCGTTGCAGATGACGATCAAAGTATTCGGACGGTTCTTGATCATGCTCTTGCTCGCGCAAATTACACGGTTCGTTCAACCAGTAATGCCGCAACTCTCTATAATTGGGTGTTGGAAGGTGCTGGGGATCTTGTTCTGACAGATGTCGTAATGCCTGATGAGAACGGACTTGATCTGTTGCCGCGTCTTAAAAAAATCCGGCCAGGACTTCCCGTCATTGTTATGAGCGCACAAAATACCTTGCTAACAGCTATTAAGGCGACAGAACGTGGTGCCTATGATTACTTGCCTAAGCCTTTTGATCTGAAGGAATTGTTACGGGTCGTTGAGAGGGCGTTGTCGAAACCTAAAAAAGTAGCGAAAGATCCGTTTGAGGAAGAGGATGAGGATACAAAGATCCCTCTAATCGGCCGCTCTCCAGCCATGCAGGAAATTTATCGTGTTCTTGCAAGACTAATGGGAACTGATCTTACTGTTATGGTCACCGGCGAAAGCGGGACAGGTAAAGAGCTGGTGGCACGGGCACTTCATGAATATGGTAAACGGAAAACTGGCCCCTTTGTTGCCATAAATATGGCAGCCATCCCTAAGGAATTGATTGAATCTGAGCTATTCGGTCACGAAAAAGGAGCCTTTACAGGAGCCGATAGTCGAGCCGTCGGACGGTTCGAGCAGGCGCAAGGCGGAACACTTTTTCTGGACGAGATTGGTGATATGCCAATCGAAGCGCAGACGCGCTTACTCCGTGTTCTACAGCAGGGAGAGTACACAACTGTTGGTGGACGGACACCCATGAAAACTGATGTTCGTATTATCGCGGCGACAAATCGAGATTTACGACAGTTTGTTCGGCAAGGCCTATTCCGAGAAGATTTATTCTATCGGTTAAATGTTGTTCCTATGAGACTTCCCCCTTTGCGGGAGAGAACCGAAGATATTCCGGATCTCGTAAGACATTTTTTGATGCTTGCGCAAGAAGACGGTTTGCCAATCAAAAGTATCGACAATGAAGCTCTTGAGGTCATGAAAAGGCATAAATGGCCCGGAAATGTTCGGGAAATCGAGAATCTTGTTCAGCGTCTGGTCGCTTTATATTCTGAAGAAGTCATTGATGCCAGCGTCGTTAGCCAGGAATTACAACCAGAATCCAGTACGCCGGCATCTGACGTTATCCCTGAGGAGGAGAATTTAAGTTCTGCGGTAGAGCGCCATATTTCCAAATATTTTGCGGCTCACCCGGGGAGTTTACCACCTTCAGGTTTGTATGATCGAGTGGTGAGAGAAATTGAAAGACCTTTAATTACTCTTTCCCTGGATGCAACGAATGGTAATCAGATACGAACGGCTGAATTGTTGGGGCTCAACCGAAATACATTACGAAAAAAAATCAGAGAACTTGATATTCAGGTTGTACGTGGCGTAAAGTGATGCTCAAATGCCACATTGTGGCTATTAGGTTTCTTTATCACGTTGGGCATGACGATTAAAAAGCTGGTTTATATTCCAAAAATGCGGAATGGGAGGGGAGCGTGATGGAAACATCTCAGGCCTCCCCAAAACCCGGATTTACAATCACGCGCTGGTCGAAAAAAATTGGCTTAGGCCCTAAAACATCCTTTGTGGTTGCTTTGCTAGCCCTTGCCAGCGGAATAGCAACTTATGGGTCTTTAACCGGTGATGACCCGTATGTTACCAAAACACTTATTATTACTGACCTCGTCCTTCTGGTTCTGCTTGCAGGTATTGTTAGTCATCGTTTGACCAGAATGTGGCGAAGAAACAAGGTTGGTAAATCCGGCAGTGATATGCATCGTCGGGTGGTTCGGCTTTTTTCTCTTATTGCTGTCGCACCGGCTCTGATGGTTGCCATGTTCTCGGCTCTTTTTTTCAATATCTATTTTCAAAAGCATTTCTCTGAACCAGTAAATGTTGCGGTTTCAGAATCTTTGGCTGTGGCAGATGCTTATATTAAGGAGCATATTCAGAATATACGCGCGGATGTGTTGGGCATTGTAGCTGACATTAATCGTGTACCTACTAGTATTTTGAACAATAAAGCCGCACTAGATCAATTCCTCACAGATCAGGTGGCGGCGCGAAATTTAAGTGAAGCCGTGATTATTGATGGTTCGCGCCGGGTGATAGCCCAATCGAATTTAAGTTTTATCGTCGAATTTGACCAGTTGGCTCAAACTTTGTTTGCAGAAGCCGCGATTGGGGATGTGGTAATCACGACAAATGAAGCGGACGACCGTGTCCGTGCGTTGGTTAGGCTTGATAGATTTTTTGACGGATACCTTTATGTCGGACGTTATATCGAACCCCGTGTTCTTGAGCATATGGAGCGAACTAGAAAAGCATCTGCCGACTATCACAAATTGAAAGAAGAAGGTTTCGGTATACAAGTGCAGTTTGCCGCTGTTTTTATTATCGTATCCCTTTTGGTGGTTATGGCGGCAGTTTGGTTTGCGCTTGCAATTGCATCCAGACTTGTAAAACCGATCGAAGGCCTTATCGAGGCCGCAGAGAGAGTAACTGAGGGGGATCTTGAGGTAAAGGTTGATGAGGCTGTGGCCTATGATGAAATGAAGATTTTGAATCGTGCCTTTAACCGAATGACACAAGAATTATCTTCTCAACGGGCAGAACTTGTGGATACAAATAAGACTTTAGATGAGCGAAGCCGGTTCACAGAAACGGTACTTTCAGGTGTCTCCGCTGGTGTTATCGGTCTTGATCGAGAAGGGATTATAACGCTACCCAACAGGACAGCTTGTATGCTGTTAGGACTGGAAAATCAGAAAATGATTGGGCAAAGCCTTCATGAGGTTGCTCCTCAATTGAGTAATTTGCTTGAAGAAGTACGTGAGCGTCCCAATAAAATTGCCGAAATACAAGTGCATATGCAAGCGATGCCAACTCATCCACATTTACTTGTCCGATTAGCGGCTGAAATGTCGGAGGATGGTATTCAAGGTTTTGTTGTAACACTTGATGAGATAACCGAGCTTGTATCTGCACAGCGTATGGCGGCTTGGGGTGATATTGCAAGGCGGATTGCTCATGAAATTAAGAACCCACTAACGCCTATTCAGCTTTCTGCTGAACGGATTAAACGGAAATATGGCAAACAGATAACGTCGGATATTGAAACCTTCAACAAATGTACAGATACAATTATTAGGCAAGTTGGCGATATTGGGCAAATGGTTGATGAATTTTCTTCTTTTGCTCGGATGCCGGCCCCTGAGTTTAAGTCAGTTATTTTAACCCATGTATTGGAAGAGACAATTTTCCTTCAAAAAATTGCTCACTCAGATATCAATTATATTATTGAAGAGCCATTGTCGCAGACACTCTGTCAAATTGACTCGCCTCAAGTGACACGGGTCTTTACCAATCTGTTGCAAAATGCCGCTGACGCTATTGAGGGTCGTACTGGTGATGTAGAAAGCCTCCCTCCTGGAGAGATAAACATTAGTGTGATTGAGGATGATCAACATTTAACAATTGAATTTGTGGATAATGGACGCGGGTTACCTAAAGAGAACCGCAACCGGCTCACAGAACCTTACGTGACCCACCGGGAAAAGGGCACTGGGCTAGGGCTCGCAATTGTTAGCAAAATCATGGAAGAACATGGGGGAAATCTTGTTTTGATGGATTCAGCTCAAGGAATTGGTGCCCGTATTCAAGTGAAATTTTTAAAACTAGATAACAACGACAAAGCAGGGATTAAATAATCATGTCAGCGGACATTCTAATTATTGACGACGAAGCTGATATTCGCGAATTGATTGCCGGTATTTTGCAAGATGAAGGATATGAAACCCGAGAGGCTGCAAATAGCGAAGAATGCTTAAACGCAATCGCTAATCGCAGACCTAGTTTGGTTATCCTTGATATTTGGCTCAGAGGAAGCGAGCTGGATGGAATTGGAATACTCCAAACAATTAAAAAAACTGCGCAAGACCTTCCAATAATAATGATTTCTGGCCACGGGAATATTGGAACTGCGGTTGATACCATTAAAATGGGCGCATACGATTTCATTGAGAAGCCGTTTAAGGCCGATCGGCTTATGCAAGTTGTCGAGCGGGCATTGGAGGCATATCGGCTGAAACGCGAAAACGAAGAGTTGAAAGAAAAAGCGGGGGGGCCTTCTCACGAATTGATTTGCCGCTCAAATATTATGTTGCAACTTGAGCAGTCTATTGAACGTGTCGCGCCAACGAATAGTCGCATTATGATTACTGGCCCGTCAGGGACTGGTAAAGAAGTCGTCGCGCGCATGATACACACCAAATCTACCCGGGTTAATTCGCCTTTTGTTGTTCTAAATGCTGCTACGATGGCACCTGATCTACTAGAAATTCAACTATTTGGCGTTGAAGAAGGCCGCATGAATTCTGCAAAAGGGGCTAGGCGTGGGTTGTTAGAACAAGCCCATGGCGGGACAATTTTTCTGGATGAAATTGCCGATATGCCTCTTGAAACACAAGGAAAAATACTGCGCGTTCTTGTCGATCAGTCGTTTCAGAGAGTTGGTGGTAGCGATAAAGTTAAAGTCGATGTTCGCGTCATTTCTTCCTCAAGCCAAGATTTACAGGAAGCCATGTCAAGCGGCCAGTTGCGCGGCGATTTGTTTCACCGATTAAGCGTTGTCCCTTTACATATTCCACCTTTAAAAGAGCGTCAGGAAGATATTGCTCCTCTTGCCAGATATTTTATTGAACGTTTTTCTATTAGTAACGGATTACCAATTCGTAAAATGGGTGAGGATGCAATTGCAACGCTTCAGGCTTCTAACTGGCCCGGAAATGTGCGACAGCTGCGAAATGTAATCGAACAAATTATGATCTTGGCTGAAGGTGATAAATCAGCGCCTATTACGTCAGATATGATTCCTGCAGATGCAGGGGCAGCCCACTCGGTCATGGCTGGTAATAAAGATAATACAGAGATTATGAGTATGCCCCTGCGGGATGCAAGGGAGCGCTTTGAGAAAGAATATCTTGAAGCGCAGGTAAATAGGTTTGGCGGAAATATCTCGCGAACAGCCGCATTTATCGGTATGGAAAGATCTGCATTACATCGGAAATTGAAATCTCTTGGTATACACAATAGTGAACGGGCCAAGGAAACGGATTAAATTGGTTAATGGTTTGAAGCTGGAGCCGGAAAAATCATGAAAGTTATCGTTTGCGGAGCAGGTCAAGTTGGATCAAATATTGCGCGTCAATTAGCCCGTGAAGGCAATGATGTGACTCTTATTGATCAAAACCCCGAACTCGTTCGTAAAATGGGCGACGATCTGGACGTTCGTGCGATGGTTGGTCACGCCTCTCATCCAGGTGTATTGGAAGCTGCAGGGGCCGCAGAGGCTGAAATGCTCATTGCTGTAACTCACAGTGATGAAGTAAATATGGTTGCTTGTCAGGTAGCGCATTCACTCTTCGATGTGCCTAAGAAGTTTGCCCGTATTCGCTCACAAGATTATTTGAGGCCAATATGGTCGGACTTATACAGCCGGGATAATCTGCCAATTGATGTGATCACCTCTCCTGAGGTCGAAGTGGCGTTGGCTATTGGTCGAAGGTTAAAGGTGCCGGGTGCCTTTGATACAGTTTCCTTTGCGGATGGTAATGTACAAGTTATCGGCGTTCGACTTGATGAAAGCTGCCCCATCGTCAATACCCCTTTACGGCAATTGACTGAGCTTTTCCCTGATTTGAACATTGTGGTTGTTGGTATTTACCGCGAGGGTAAAATGACCGTACCAACCAGCAACGACCAAATGTTCCCCGGTGATGAGGTTTACTTCACGGCGGATGTTGAACATGTTGCACGTGCCATGCCTCTGTTTGGGCATGAGGAACAAGAAGCGCGCAGCGTCGTTATTGTTGGCGGTGGCAATATTGGCTTGCATCTGGCTCAGGTGATTGAGCAGGATATGAAGAATGTTTCCCTAAAAATGATTGAGTTTGATCGAAAAAGAGCCGAATTCATTCAGGAACATTTGCAAGAGGCTATTGTTTTACATGGTGATGCTCTTGACCCCGTTATCTTAAGCGAAGCAAATGTCGGACACGCGGAAACTGTTGTTGCACTGACAAATGACGATGAAGTGAATATCCTCTCTTCTTTACTCGCGAAAGATCAAGGTTGCGGAACGGCTGTTACCCTTATCAATAATCCGGTTTTTGGTAATCTAATGACATCATTAGGCGTTGATGTTGTGGTGGATCCACGCGCAACGACTGTCTCAGAAATCCTCCGTCACATACGGCGTGGTCGTATCAGGGGGCTTCATTCTTTCCAAGATGGTGCTGCCGAAGTCGTGGAAGGAGAGGCTCTTGAGACATCTAAGTTGGTAGGTAAGGAGCTTCGGAACGTTAAATTACCACAAGGGACAATCATTGGTGCTATTTTGAGGGATAAAAAGGTAGTTATCCCGCGTGGTTCTACGGTTATCAAACCCAATGATCGGGTTGTCATTTTTGCTTTAAGTAATGCTGTTCGAAAAGTAGAAGAAATGTTCTCAGTCAGCTTGGAATTTTTCTAGTCCCATGTTGTTCGCTCCTGTTCTCACCATTCTCGGTTGGTCATTGACGCTGCTTTCTGCATTGATGCTCATTCCGTCTGTTTTTGCTTTAGGCGATATATCGGGAAATGTCGCATCGGCTTTTTTTGCATCGGCAATCATTACATTATTTTTGGGTGGTGGTTTGATCTTTGCCAATAGAATGGAAGCGGCTAGCTTAAGTCGGCGGGAGACTTTTTTATCGGCAACGATAATATGGATTATTATTCCCGTTTTTGCGGCACTCCCTTTTTATCTGGGAAATGCAGTTTCAAGCCCTTTGGATGCTTATTTTGAAGCCATATCCGGCTTTACGACAAATGGTGCCTCCGTTATCGATAATTTAGCAGAGCAGTCGCGGGGAATAATTCTGTGGCGTTCGCTTATTCAATGGCTTGGCGGGTTTGCGATTATACTTTTTGTCTCTGCCTTGGCATCTGAGTTTGGGATCCCTGGATCAAATCCACTTAATCAGGCTATTGCTAAAAGTACACGCCGCCGGCTGTCTCGACGAATAAGATATGCTGTTGTCTCCATTTTGAAAATTTATACACTCCTGACATTTGTATGCATCGTGCTTTTATGGTGGTCGGGAATGGATGCTTTTAATGCACTATGTTACGGGTTTAGCACCCTTTCCACAGGTGGGTTTACGGCTTCTAATGATGGGTTGGAGGTCTTTGGAAACCGAATGACGGAGACTGTACTAATCGTCTTTATGATTATAGGAGCCGTAAATTTCAGTCTTCATTGGGCCTTTTTTAATGGAGATCGGGGATCATATTTCAGGAATCCAGAATATCGCTATTTTCTGTTTATTTTGGTTTTTTGCAGTCTGATTATGTTTTTCCTGATTAAGTTGAATACAGATATTCAAGCAATTCAAGCTATTCGATATTCCATATTCAATACGGTTTCGGCACTGAGTACAACAGGTTACACTATGGTTCCCATATCTGAATCTGGGGAGTATATTTGGCCATTGAGTGTATTATTTCTGATTCTATTGATCATGTGTATCGGTGGTTCTACCGGTTCCACATCGGGTGGCCTGAAACTGATGAGAGTGATCTTATTGTTGAAGCAAGGCGCCGCTGAGATAAAACATTTGAGTTTTCCAAGTGCGATTATCCCTTTGAAGTATGGCTCTATTAGGATTACTCGAGAGTTACTTCTCTCAGCTTGGGGCTTTTTCACTCTCTTTTGTCTCGCGATTATCGTTATATCACTGGGATTGTCTTTTACCGGGTTGGATTTTCGCACGTCGCTTGCGCTTTCAATAAGCAATCTTGCAAGTGCAGGATCAGCAATTGATTCAATAATGATTGACCTAGACCCAAATAAAGCAAACTTTACGACATATGGTGCTTTGCCAATTGCAGCAAAAATATTGTTATGTATTGCGATGCTAATCGGACGATTAGAATTTTTTGCTGTATTTACTCTTCTTAACCCGGCCTTTTGGCGTCGATAATGTAGGTATAAAATGTCACGAATTGCATATGTAAATGGTCAGTATCTTCCCCACAGGCACGCATCTGTTCATATTGAGGATCGTGGCTATCAATTTGCCGACGGTGTCTATGAGGTTGTACCTGTAATAGCCGGTAAGTTTATTGATGAAGCGGGACATTTAGACCGTTTGTGGAGGAGTATGAGTGAGTTGCAAATTACCGCTCCCATGAAACGTCATCCTATGCAGCTAGTTATGAAAGAAGTGATCCGGCAAAACGGGATTGTAAATGGATTAATATATATGCAAATCACGCGTGGTGTCGCACCAAGGGATCACCCTTTTCCAAGTGAAGCAGAACCAGCACTAGTCATGACAGCAAAGAGAATTTCTCTCGATAAATCCGCTCAAAAAGCTGAAAAAGGTGTGGCGGTTATTACCACACCAGATATTCGTTGGTCTCGCTGCGACATTAAGTCAGTGTCTCTTTTACCAAATATTTTGGCAAAACAAGAAGCCGTCGAGAAGGGGGCTTATGAAGCATTTCAGTTTGATGAAGACGGGTTTGTGACTGAAGGAAGCTCAACAAATGCCTGGATTGTTAGCCAAGATGGGACTCTTATTACGCGTCCAACAAGCCATTCAATTTTGGCTGGAATAACACGCGCCTCACTTTTAGAGCTTCTAAAGCAAAGAGATATAAAAATTGAACTTCGCGCCTTTACGGTTGAAGAGCTTAAATCAGCCAGAGAAGTTTTCTTGACCAGTAGTAGCTCCTATGTTCAGCCCGTTGTCAAAGTCGATGATCGGGTCATTGGTAATGGAGAGCCTGGTAGTATTTCGTCGGAATTGAGATCCGTTTTTAAAGCATATTTAGAGAATTGATCTCAATTAGGATTGGCACCGATAGATCTCTTTAAAGAACGAAACTACAGTATAAGATATCCATTTTTCAATTAACTATTCAGAAACGTACAGTTTTTTTTAATATCTCTGTACTATTTTTATATTTAGCGCTGATTTAGCTGTATCCTGATAAATTGCAATCTTTTGCTGTCAGATACACGGGTATATTCACATTTATTGTGAATATTATCGATAAATAAGAATACTTTGCCACTAATATGGCTTTATTGTATTATTACCACTATAAAGACTTGTGTTTTTTGTGGTAAATCCTTATCTGAGGAGAACTTTTTTGCCTTTCGAGGAAATGACGTTATTTAGAGTCTAAATAGCGTTTTAAAAAGTTAAAAAAGTAATTTCGAATAATTAAGAAAGAGACTGCCAAATGGCCTCTGAAAAATCGCTAAACGTACAAGATGTATTCCTTAACACAGTTCGCAAAGAAAATGTTCCTGTCACCGTATTTCTCGTAAACGGTGTTAAATTACAAGGAGCAATTAGTGCGTTTGACAATTTTTGCGTTACATTGCGCAGAGATAGCCACGAACAGCTTGTTTATAAACATGCTATCTCTACTGTAATGCCCGCATCTCCTATTCAGCTTTATAATCCAAACGCTGATAAATAGTTGGGCAATTGTTACTGAAAGTCTAAATAGTAGAGTATGAATGATGAAACTGAGAGCGCATCGCCGCGCTCTGGGGACCGGGCGCTTGCCCTTCACCCGCATATAAAAAAAGGTAAAAAGGCTACCCTCAGAGATCCTGCTGGTAGCTTGGCCGAAGCTGTATCCTTGACGGCAGCTATAAGTTTGAATGTTATCCATTCAGAAGTTGCAACTTTGTCAGCGCCCAAACCCGCAACGTTATTCGGTAAAGGGAAGCTTGAAGAATATGCGGAGTTCATTGAAGCCAATGAAATCGATGTTGTCGTCATTGATGGTTCTTTAACGCCGGTACAACAGAGAAATCTAGAGAATGCGCTTCATTCGAAGGTTATTGATAGAACAGGTTTAATTCTCGAAATTTTTGGAGACCGCGCTCAAACTAAAGAAGGGGTGTTGCAAGTAGAGCTTGCTCATCTTAGTTATCAGCGTACCAGACTTGTGCGTTCTTGGACCCATTTGGAAAGACAGCGAGGCGGCGCAGGCTTTCTAGGCGGCCCTGGTGAATCCCAGTTGGAAATTGATCGGCGGCTAATTGACGAGCGGATTATCAAGATTAAACGTCAACTTGAAACAGTTGTCCGAACCAGAGAATTGCATCGCTCCAAAAGAAAAAAAGTCCCATATCCTATCGTTGCTTTAGTCGGGTATACGAATGCGGGTAAATCAACTTTATTTAACCGCCTGACAAATTCTGATGTATTTGCTCAAGACTTATTATTTGCAACTCTTGATCCTACAATGCGTAAGATTGATTTGCCCGGTGGGCAGACGGTAATTTTATCGGACACCGTTGGATTTATTTCTGAACTGCCAACTGAATTGGTCGCTGCATTCCGGGCCACACTGGAAGAAGTTCTAGAAGCAGATCTGGTTATCCATGTGCGGGATATTACCCATGAAGATACGGATGCCCAGAAACAAGATGTTTTTGAAGTCTTAAAACGCCTTGGTGTCGATAAAGATGAGAAAAATCACTATTTGGAAGTTCTAAACAAAATTGATTTGTTAGGTGAAGATGATGCCGCTTTGTTGGAGAACGAAACTGCTCGCCGAGAAGAGATGGTTGCCATGTCCGCTTATAGCGGCGCAGGGGTTGATGCCTTTCTTGCTAAAGTAGAAGAGCAACTTACACGCAGCCAAAAGTTACTCTCGATAAAAATTCCTCATGATGATGGTGCAACTCTGTCATGGGTTTATCGGAATGGAACCGTTATTAGTCGTCATGACGAAGAAGACGCCGTCATATTGGAAGCTAAATTTTCACCTGAAAATCTGGGGCGTTTAGAAAAGTTGCCTCTGATTATTCTTTGATTTCTTCTGATTTTACTTCATTCCAGAGATTATCCATTTCTTCTAAGTTACTGGTTTTTGGTGACTTATTGCGATTGGATAATTTTGTCTCGACCCCGTTAAAACGTCGAGTGAATTTATTGTTTGCCTTCTTTAAGGAGATCTCTGCATCTAGCCCTAAATGGCGACCTAAATTTGCAATGACAAATAAAAGGTCTCCATATTCTTCTTCAATATGGGCGGTAGATGACTCTGATTGTATCTCTTCTTTCAGTTCTTGAATTTCTTCGTCTATTTTATCAAAAACCGGATTGATGTCAGGCCAGTCGAAGCCAACCCGTGCGGCCCGATTTTGTAGTTTTACAGCGCGAACCAGCGCGGGCAGGGCATTCGCCACACCGTCGAGCGCAGATAGGGGGGCGCTTGATGTCTCTGACTTACGTCTACGCTCTTCAGCTTTAGTCTCTTCCCATGCGATTATTTGTGCACGAGCGTCCGTAATTTTTTCCTCGCCAAATACATGAGGATGACGGTCGATCATTTTTTGATTAATAGAATCCAATACATCGTTAAATGAAAAGCTGCCTTCTTCTTTGGCCATTTGTGAGTAAAAAACAACCTGGAACATCAAATCGCCCAGTTCTGACTTAAGCTCCTCCATATCCTTATTGTCTATGGCTTCCGCGACCTCATATGCTTCCTCAATCGTGTGAGGGGAAATCGTATCAAAGGTCTGTTCAATATCCCAAGGGCATCCATTTTCAGGATCACGAAGTTGGGTCATGATATTTAACAATGTATCAATAGGGTGATTATTTGATTCAGACACAGAAATAGCCTTTTTTCCTCGGGGTTACGTATTTCATGTTGATTGTAGCCGTCAGCTCAACTTTTGATAAGACAAACTAGAGAAAATTTGTTGAATAGGATCGAACAATAACCAAATAAACTACTTTAGGTAGAATATGAGGTTGTAATGAGTATTCAATTAAACCAGCAATTTATCGAAAATCCAAAACAATTCTTTAGAAACCATTTTATCAATCAACCAGATGCTCTCTGCTTTGGAACGGCGACCGGGATTCAACAGTTTGATTTTAATTTGGATCCGGCAAATAGGGCGGTTAAGCGCCATCGGTTTCGTAGATTAAGGGAATATCCTGTTGTATCTATTTCTCAACATGTTCCTGCGGCTGGACAAGCGCCAGGAGTCCCCTTTGCTTCAGTTCCCGTTCATTGGCTTAGCAATACAGTTAATGCTGTAACAAATATTCAGCTTACTAATGGTGCCGATTTTTTTTTTACGGTGACGTTAAACGGTTGTCGTATTGAAGTTGGTTTTGGGGTTAATCCTACTATTTTACACATTGACGGCAGTCACTCTAATGCCCATCAGATTCAATTGGGGAATCAATATTTCAACGGTGCTCCCCATAGAGGGCTTTCGTATGTTCTTGATCACGGTTATGCGAATGCTGATAATGCTATATTCTATGGCATCCGTAATAGAAGGACGAACCGCTGGAAGTTCTACACCCAAGGATATGACGCGGTGCTCCCGCACAGTAATGAAATGTTGAATGCCGGGTTCATTGGTACCATAGATTTTAAAAAATTCTACGCGAACAAGAGGTTCTAGTCTGAACTCATTAGCAGTCAATTAAAAAAATATCTCACCCCATGTTCAATCTTGACGGTATTATGGGGTATGAATCAAAGCGCAGAAACAGATAAACCAAAAAAACCGCCGAAACCGCCTAAAGCCATAACGCCCGCGCTCCTGCGTGGGCAAGCTTTACGCTACCTTGACCGATTTTCTGCCACCACTACCAAGATGCAAAGGCATTTACTGAATAAGTCAAAAAAGGCAATTGAATATCATCAACTTGACCTTGAGTCAGTCGTCGAAATGATTGATGTTGAAATTGGAAAACTTGTTGAGGCGGGTATTCTGAATGATCAGGAATATGCATCCAGTAAAGCACGCACAATGTCGCGGCAAGGAAAATCAAAGATGCAAATTGGCGTAAAGCTCAATACGCTAGGATTTGATGATCTAATCTCAGATCATGCGTTTTCAGAGTTAAGCGAAGCTGGTCACAATGACCGTTTGGCAGCTGCAAAATATATCAAGAAACGTCGTTTTGGTCCCTTCAAACCTGAAGATACAAGAGATGAGAGGTTAAATAAGGAACTGTCCACCCTTGTTCGAAATGGATTTGATTTTGGCTTGGCAAATGCCTTGCTGTCGTTGGAGACCACTGAAGAAATTGAAGACATCATCTATGGCGAATAACAGCTGTGTGTTAAATCACTTTTGTTCTGGACTTTTTGGAACATATAGAGAACATTATAGGGTCTGACTAATCAAAATTTGGGGGCATTATGGAGCAACGTCTTAGTATTATCACAATCGGTGTTGCCAACTTGGATGAATCCAGGGCCTTTTATGATGCCTTAGGATGGGTCGTAGCAAATGAAGCGCAAGCGGAAGAAATCATTGCTTATGATTTACAGAATATGACACTTGCCCTGTATCCCCTCCAAAAATTGGAGGAAGATGCCCGAGTGACAGTTACACCTTCCCAATATTCGTCTATGACAATCGCGTACAATGTCGGAAGTTCAGAAGATGTTGATGCAGTCTTGGCAAAAGTGTCTGCTATAGGTGGAGAAATTGTAAAGCCGGCAGAAAAAGCATTTTGGGGTGGTTATTCAGGCTACTTTGCCGATCCCAATGGCACTTTGTGGGAGGTTGCCCATAATCCATTCTCAGCACTCGGCCCTAACGGCGAGTTTCAATGGAATGGGGTCGGTGGTACGTCGTAATTTAATTTTAGTTTGTTTAATAGGCATAGATGATGAGTTTAAAAACAGTTCTCATAACAGGGGCTAATCGTGGAATTGGTTTTCAATTAAGCAAGTTGTATGGACGATCTGGGGAATGGAACGTTGTCGCCACGTGCAGGGCACCTGCAGAAGCGACTGATTTAAAGTCTCTTGCAAAGGAATTGCCTGATAGGGTTACTGTGAAGGCACTTGATGTTTCTAGTGGTGTCTCTGTGTCCAACCTCGCATCAGACATTGAAAACCAATCTATTGATTTACTAATTAATAATGCGGGTATTATGGGTGGGACTCAACAGAGTTTGATGGATATGGATTTTGACCAATGGGCCGAAACCATAAACGTTAATACAATGGGTCCTCTTCGAACAGTGCAGGGGTTTCTTTCCAACCTCAAGCAATCGCCTCATCCAAAAATTGTCACTATTTCAAGCCAAATGGGGGCGATGAGCCTTCCTGAGCCGGGTCGTTACGCGTACCGGTCATCAAAGTCCGCTGTCAATAAAGTGATGCAGACTTTGGCAAAGGATTTGGAAGCCGACAAAATATGTGTTGCTCTGTTTCATCCCGGCTGGGTTCAAACGGATATGGGGGGGGAGCAAGCAGATATATCCCCTGAACAAAGTGCAAAAGGTATTTTCTCTGCTATATCAAATCTAAAACTGAAAGATTCTGGATGCTTTTTCAATTGGAATGGAGATATTCATTCTTGGTAGCCACATGAATTTGCCCCTGAAAATCGCGTGTAGCCATTTTCCTGTCTCAAAGGATATTAAAAAAAATACGCAATATATAAAAGCCCATATGGAAAAAGCGGCGTTTTTGGGTGCTGACATTGTTCATTTTCCTGAAACCGCATTATCTGGGTATGCCAGAGTACATTTTGATGACTTTTCCAATTTTGATTGGGAATGTCTGGATGGAAGCTTGAAAGAAATCTGTGATCTGGCGCGTAAATTATATATTTGGGTTGTCCTGGGTTCAACGAGCTATGCGGGAGTAGAGAAACCAACCAATTGTCTTCATGTTATCTCCGATTTAGGGAATGTAATTGGCACATATCACAAACGGCGGCTCTATAGCAGGGAAAAGGAATTTTATAGCCCCGGTAATGAGGCTTTGGTTGTTAATATCAAAGGAGTAAAATGCGGATTTCTGATTTGTTACGATTCCTGTTATCCAGACTTATATACAGACTATCGTGCGCAAGCTGTTCAAGTTATTTTCCAGTCCTTTTATAATGCTAATAATAAAATACAAAAAACCGATTTAAATGAATTGGCTGTTGCCCAACTACGTACGCGCGCTGCCGATAATCAATTTTGGATTTCGGGTAGCAATTCTTCTGAAGAATATAGTGCTTTCCCCTCTAGCATTATCCGGCCAGATGGCTCATTGAAGCAGGTAATCCGTCATAAGACCGAACTTATTGTCGAAGATCTATCCCAAAGCCAGTTGGGTTGGATGTACGATAACCGAATAATGTGAGAATTGACTGTTTTCTAATTCAACTATTGTTCAAAATACCTGTCCTGCAAAAATGCGGGCGTGGAATGCAAAATTTGGTATTTGGAATATTTAGGCCGTTGTTATTCTAAGTGTTAATGAAGGTAAATATTGGGAGTTAGCACTTTGAACTATGTGGTTTTATTTAAAGATGATGAAGAATATGCCACCAAACGATCCGAATTTATGGCGGCTCATTTGGATTTTTTGGATAGTCATTCAGAACAGATTTCAGATGCGGGCCCGTTAAAACATCGAGAGAACAACGAACCTGCCGGGGGGGTATGGTTGGTCAGCGCCGAGACTGAAGAAGACGTTCTCACTCTTGTTAAACAAGATCCGTTTTGGCCTACAGGCCTGCGTAAGGATGTTGAAATTCTGGAGTGGAATAAAGTCTTCAGTCACGGCGCGCGGGTAGGGAACGGATAACTTTCAAAAATCAATTCTGTTTCACAATATTGGCTTACTTGTTCCGGATAGGAACATGGTTATTCGCAAGCTACCAACAAATATGAAAATTTGTGACAAACACCGATAGGCAATGAAAATGAAATGTAAATAGAGCCCTTTTTTCCCGGTATTTACTCAATAATTCTACTTATGCGTGATACGTTAATAATCACATAATCTGGTGATAAAGGGGTGTAAAAATGCAGGGTCAGGATTGGGGTGATCTCCGCATAGCGCTAGCTATTTCTCGGGAGAAAACTTTTGCTGCTGCTGCCCGATTACTGGGTGTTAATGAGAGTACAATTTCACGCCATCTCGCGAGATTGGAGCGACAATTAGATGCTAAAATATTTACTAAAACACCGGACGGATTTATTCCTACCCAAGCCGGAATTGATTTTCTCAAATTTGTTGAAGTGGCTGAGCTACAGATTGAAGCTGCAGAGAATGTTGTAAAAGGTGAGAATTATCGAGTGGCAGGACGTATTCGAATTACAGCTGTTCCAATAATCATAAATCAGGTTCTTGTACCAGCGCTTAAACCCTTTACTGATAAATATAGGGACCTTGAAGTAGAACTCATTGCAGAGGCAGCTGATTTAAGCCTGTTTCGTAGGGAAGCTGATATTGCCCTTCGGCTCGCACGTCCACAAAAGGATATGCAGGCCATATCCCAGCGCATTGGAATACTTCGCTATGCAATATACCAGTCAAGGGACCTTGTTGATGAGGCGGAAGAAAAAAACCTTCCCTGGATCACATACGAAAACCGCATGGAAAAATTGCCGCAAGCAAAATGGATAGCCCAGCACGTAGAGGAAACCTGTTTGGATAACCCCAAAATTTTTGTAAATGATGCAGAGACTTTATTGCAATGCTTGAAACATGGTGTAGGAAAGTCACTCCTTCCTCGTAATGTTGGGGACAAAATTCCTGAACTTAAAAGAATAAAAAATGAAATAGACCCTGTTGCCAGAGAAATGTGGATGCTGGTTAATTCCGACCTACGGGAATTACAACGTTTTAAGGTTACAATAGATTGGATTAAGAGTTCTGTTAAAGCCTTTGGTTTTTAAGAGCTATTGGTTTCCAATAATGTTAATTGTTCTTACTGCGTCCCGTTGTTGCGTTTTATTTATAGCCGTACAGATTTCAATTCTTTCAAGCACATTTCTAAGGGCTCGTGGAGCGCCCTGAAGAGATTTTACTTTAGGAGAAAAGAATGTTTCTATGCGATCCCGAGCTGAATTATCGCAAAAATTTGATGCTCGCCAAACAAGCCATGCATGATGCGATCGCGGAATTCTAGTTAGCAATTGATCATAATTTTCAGTTATCCATTCAAACAGCGGGCCTCTATTCGCAACCCTTCTTCCCTGATTACGAAGAAGCTGACTTGCAACGGACTTACGCGTTGAAGGATCAAGGATTAACGACCAAACTCGCTCACGAAGGGCGTCGTTTGTTTGGTAGCCAAGAGCTGCAATAATGTTTTGGCGGAAAGTGATGTCTATATCGGGTTTTAAATGGTTAATGAGAATGTCAACAAAAGGTAATCCAATATCCTGTGTAGCCATGGTTAAAGCATTTCGTACAAGATTTGGATGTAGTACATCTTTGTGTAGACGATTATCCGTACCATGCCCAACATATGCCTGACCAAGGGCACTTAACCTGTCAGTAAGCTCTGGGTCTTCTGCATCAAGTGCCATAAACCTAATTA
>Ga0209826_1000627_pt1 | contig 25184 bp, 21 predicted proteins | sample GOMGulsemesocosm_5_FD_184637 | JGI IMG/M metagenome (GOLD analysis project Ga0209826, IMG submission 184637) | Methane-oxidizing microbial communities from mesocosms in the Gulf of Mexico - GOM15C Gulf of Mexico (SPAdes) (version 2) | ecosystem: Environmental > Aquatic > Marine > Cold seeps... | reverse complement strand
TAGGAGCGGCGTAGGCCTGGCACGGGAGTTCCTCCGCAAGGGGCTTGAAATGGTGTCCACCAAAAACAGGTGGACACCATGCCGCTACCAGGCGGAATTGAGGAGGTGTGTTGCCCGGACGGTTACGGTTGGGATTCCCCCATTGGCGGGTTTTGTCGGCAAGTTCCTTTTGTTTGCCGCAGCCATCGACGTGCAGTACACCTGGGTCGCAGTGGTGGCGATCATCAATAGCGTACTCTCGCTGGCAGTTTATCTGCGCCTCGTTGTGCCGATGTACAGGCAAGGGAATGTCGTGGTGGCTAGAACTGATATCTGGTTGAAAGCCGTACTGATAATAGCGCTGACTGTCACACTCCTTTTGGGTGTATTTGCGCAAGTGTTTGTAGGGCCGTTTGCATGATGGCCGAAGCCCATTATTTATTGCCGAGAGTAATCACCGCCCTGACGTCTGAGATCAAGCCAGCCTCTATAGAGCCAACGCAGACCAAAGAGCGAGACTGTTGGAACGATAATCCACTGCACTAGAGGCGCAATACCTGTGCCAATAAAGGGTAACAGGGGCATAGAATCATTGTAGCTCCAGCGCTGGCCTGCGCCTGTGGCCCATGCTTCAAAGACTATCGTTATAAGCAGACCGGTAGCAAAATACACTCCTAAAACATGGCGGCGCCACCGTCCCTGTATCCAAAAGCCATCTTTAGTTGCCGCGGCGGCAATGCCATAGGCAAATAGTGCAATATTGGCATCACCGATTGCCGCCCGCGTGCACAGCCAGACTACCGCACCATGGGATGCCTCCATCATCCCTGTAAAGAAAGGCACCTGGATCATTTCCCAAAAAAAATGCAGCAAAAAGCTGACAGACCAAATTAAAAAAAACAGGAACCAGCCTCTACGGGATAGTCGACTTGAACAATGCATAATCTATCCAACTAATCTATTAATTTCAGCAGGATTCAGGTAGATCTGCTTTGATGGAATGAGCGGCGTCTATTCTGGGCGCCTGGCTACCTGGTAAAAGCCCCGGTCGGCCAATATGCAAAGGGATGCAAGGAATGAAAAATACCGTTGTGGAGATCCGCGGCTTGCTATCGGCACTGAGTGCTCGGGGCGTAGAGAAACAGTTATTGAGGTTGCCCGGCATCAAGAAAGCCGATGTCAATTATGTGACCAGCAGCGCGACCGTCACCTATGACGAAGCGACGGTGGATATTGATGCTATCGATGCCAGGATACACGAGTGCGGCTACCACTGTTCTGGAGAATGGTTACCAAGGCACGTTTGCGACCAGGAAGGCCCACAGGGCAAAGTAGGAATTGTGTCCCGGTCCGCACACGATGGCCACTCCTTTCATACCGACCGCAACGATGCGGTCGCTCCTGCTGAGCACGCCGAACATGCTGGCGCAAAGGACGAGATGGCTCACGAGATGGGCCACGGCGGCAGCATGGACATGCAGGCAATGGTGCGCGACATGCGCAACCGTTTCTGGGTCTGCCTGATCTTCAGCCTCCCGATTTTCATTTATTCGCCCATGGGTGGGCTGTTCGAACCGCCAGCACCGCCCTTCGGGCTGCGGCTAGACCTGTGGTTGCTATTACTGGCAAGCATCGCGGTGCTCTGGCCAAGCTGGCCGTTCTTTGTTGCCGCCTGGCGCGCGCTGAAAAACGGCGTGCTCAACATGGCTGTGCTGGTCGTTCTCTCGGTGGGTACTGGCTACCTGTTCAGCGTCGGTTCCACGCTCTTTTTCCCGGGAGTGCAGTTTTTCGAGGCGGTGGCGGTGTTGCTGGTGTTCATCCTGCTCGGCCATTGGCTGGAGATGCGCGCCCGTGCCGGTGCCTCGGACGCCATCCGCTCGCTGATGGATCTCGCGCCGCCCAAGGCCACTGTGTTGCGTGATGGCCAGGAACGGGAGGTACCCACCGCTGAGGTTCTGAAGGACGACATCGTCGTGATCCGCCCCGGCAATAAAATTCCGGTGGACGGTGAGGTCTTGGAGGGCGAGTCCCTGGTGGATGAGTCCATGCTCACTGGCGAGTCCATGCCGGTGGAAAAAAAGCCCGGCGATAAGGTGATCGGGGCCACCATTAACAAGAGCGGCAGCTTCAGGTATCGCGCCACCAAGGTGGGTTCCGACACCGCGTTAGCGCAGATCGTCAAGCTGGTGCAGGAGGCGCAGAACTCCAAGGCCCCGGCGCAGCTGCTGGCGGACAAAGCGTCACAGTGGCTGGTGGTGATTGCCATCGTGATCGGCCTGCTCACCTTCGCCGTCTGGTTCTGGTGGATCGGCCAAAGCCTGCTGCTTGCCGTGACCCTGACTATCACCGTGTTCGTGATCGCCTGTCCGGATGCCCTCGGCCTTGCCACGCCCATGGCGGTGATGGTGGGCACCGGCCTCGGTGCCAGGAACGGCATCTTGTTCAAGAATGCCTCTGCACTTGAGGATGCCACCCGGCTGGATATTGTGGTCTTCGACAAGACCGGCACCCTGACCATGGGCGAGCCGCAGGTGGTCGAGGTGGTCGTGGTGGCGGGCAGCACCGAGGAGGCGGTCCTCGCACTGGCGGGGACGGTGGAGCAGGGCTCGGACCATCCTCTGGCCCAGGCGATACAAAGTAAGGCCGAAGGCTTGCAGCTCGATCCGCTGACCGGCTTCACCAACATCGAGGGCAAGGGCGCGCGGGCGGAGATTGGCAGCAAGACCGTGCTGCTCGGCAACCGCCGGCTGATGGACGAAGAGAAGGTCGACATGGCGAGCCTGAAGGACGAGGCCGCGCGTCTGCAGAGTGCGGGTCAGACCGTGGTGCACGTCGCCCAAGACGGAAAGCTGGTCGGCCTTATCGCCATTGCCGATGCGCCGCGCCCCACCGCTCCTGCAATGGTCAAAAAGATGCGTGAACGCGGGGTGGAGGTGGCGATGCTCACCGGCGACAACCAGGCCACCGCCGAGCGCATCGCCCGGGAACTCGGCATTGAGATGGTGATCGCCGATGTCCTTCCGGGGCAGAAAGCAGACAAGATCAAGGAGCTCCAGGCTCAGGGCAAGAAGGTTGGCATGGTGGGCGACGGTGTCAATGACGCCCCGGCACTGACCCAGGCGGAGGTGGGTTTCGCCATCGGTGCCGGCACTGATGTGGCCATTGAGAGCGCTGACGTGGTGCTGATGAAGAGCGACCCCTACGATGTGCTGGGAGCCATCGAGCTGTCGCGCGCTACCCTGCGCAAGATGCACCAGAACCTGTTCTGGGCGGTGGGCTATAACGTCATCGCCTTTCCCGCGGCGGCAGGCGTGTTCTATCCGTTGGTGATAAGCCCAGAAGTAGCGGCGCTCGCAATGTCTGGAAGCTCCGCTCTTGTTGCGGTAAATGCACTCCTGCTAAAGCGAACCCGACTGGACGGCTTAGGGTAGACGAACGCAGAACACGGATAAAACATCCTCCGAACATTAAATTGTGAGCCCCAAACGAGATAGCCGAAACATAGTTGCTGGCACGCAAAAGGAAGACTGACATGACCAAAGAAAACAGATCTCTGGACTCTGAGGAGCAGGATCTCGCAACACGATTTCCAACCGCCTACACCATTCTGTTTCTGCTGATCATTCTGGTTTCAGCGCTAACCTGGATTATCCCTGCAGGTCAGTACGAGCGCTCCATGAACGAAGGGGTGGGGCGGGAAGTTGCGGTGCCTGGCACCTATCAAACCGTGGACCCCAACCCCCAGGGCTTCGTTGATGTGATGCTGGCACCCACGGCAGGCTTTTACGACCCGGACAGTTACGCGGCCAACGCGATTGACGTGGCCCTGTTCGTGCTATTTCTCGGTGGCTTTCTCGGAGTAATGAACGCCACCGGGGCCATCGACACAGGCATCCGCAGTGCCATGCACAGACTGGAAGGGCGCGAAATATGGATGATCCCGATACTGATGACGCTGTTTGCACTGGGGGTACAACCTACGGCATGGCTGAGGAGACCCTGGCTTTCTATGCCATTCTGATTCCGGTCATTATCTCGGCGGGGTATGACGCCGTCACCGGGGTTGCCATCATTCTGGTGGGGGCCGGTATTGGTGTGCTGGGGTCAACGATCAACCCCTTTGCAACAGTCATTGCCTCCAACGCTGCCGATATTCCCTTTACGGACGGCATTGTGCTTCGGTTTGTGCTGCTTGTAGGTGGCCTCATCATTTGTGCGGCGTACGTTATGCGCTATGCACGGCGGGTCAAAGCCGATCCATCCCGCTCCGTGGTCGCTAAACAGAGAGATGCTCACCGCAAGCTGTTCCTTCAGGGCCACGATGAGCTGGAAGATTTCGAACTCACCGGCACCCAGAAAATTGCCCTGATCATTTTCACACTGACGTTCATCGTGATGATATGGGGTGTTTCCTCCCAGGGCTGGTGGATGGCCAGAATGGGCGCGCTCTTCTTTGGTTCGGCCATCGTGATCGGCATCATCGCCCGGCTGGGTGAGAAAAAGCTGACCAGCAGTTTTGTTGACGGTGCCCGCGATTTGCTGGGTGTGGCGCTCGTCGTCGGGCTGGCCCGTGGCATTGTGGTGATTATGGAACAGGGCATGATTGCCGACACCATCCTGCACAGCGCCGAGACCACCCTGGGAGGCTTGCCGGAGCTGGCATTTATCAACCTGATGTTCTGGATCGAAGTGGGTATGAGCTTCTTCGTGCCTTCCTCATCCGGCCTGGCGGTACTCTCCATGCCGATCCTTGCGCCGCTGGCGGACTTTGCCAACGTGGGGCGTGACCTGGTGGTTACTGCCTTCCAGTCAGCCAACGGCCTGGTCAACCTGATCAACCCGACCTTTGCCGTGGTGGTGGGCGGTCTGGCCATCGGCCGTGTTTCCTACGATCGATGGCTGGCGTTTATCTGGCCATTGCTACTGATTCTCACAATTTTTATCAGTGTGGTGATCAGTATTGGCGCGTTTCTGTAACCCTTTCTATAACCCCATGCAAAGGAGCATGCGACATGGCTGAGTACACACTTGGTGTTCACTCTGAAACCGGTACCCTGCGGCAGGTCATCGTCTGCCGCCCAGGGCTTGCCCACCGGAGACTGACCCCGTCGAACTGCGATGCACTTCTGTTTGATGATGTCTTCTGGGTCAAGCAGGCCCAGAAGGACCACGACGTCTTCGCCGGGATCATGCGCGCCCGGGGCGTGGAGGTGCTGGACGTTAACGAACTGCTGGCGGACATCCTCGATATCCCGGAGGCGCGGGCCTGGATTCTGGATAACCGGATCACCTGGAACCATATCGGGGTGGGTATGGTGTCTGATCTCCGCGCCTGGATGGATGAGCTACCTGGCCAGCCCCTGGCAGAGTTCCTCATCGGCGGACTGGAAGTGGGCGACCTGCCTTTCGATCCCGCCGGACTGTTTGGCAATCACCTGGGGCCTCACGGGTTTGTGCTGCCGCCGCTGCCGAACTTCCTGTTCACCCGTGACAACAGCGCCTGGATCTATGGCGGTGTCACCCTCAACCCGATGTACTGGGCTGCGCGCAAACCGGAGACGCTACTGATGAGCGCAATCTACCGGTTCCACCCGAAGTTCGCCGGCAAGGTGAACGTGCATTGGGGCGACCCGCTTGCAGATCATGCGCTGGCGACCCTGGAAGGGGGCGACATCATGCCGGTGGGTAATGGCGCCGTGCTGGTGGGGATGGGGGAACGATCCTCCCCGCAAGCCATCGGCCAGCTGGCCAGGGCGCTGTTTGCCAACGGCACGGCAGACAGGGTGATCGCCTGCCAGATTCCCAAGACCCGTTCAGCCATGCACCTGGATACGGTGTTTACCTTCTGTGGCGGCAACGTAGTCACCACGTTCAAGGAAGTCGCCGATGAAATGGTTTGCTACGACCTGCGTCCGGGAGAAGGCGACAAGCACCTGTCGTTTTTCCAGGACAGTCGCCCGCTGTTTGATGTTGTTGCGGAGGTCCTTGGTTACCCGTCGCTGGAAGTGGTCGCCACTGGTGGCGAGACCCCTGCCGAACGGGAGCGGGAACAGTGGAACGATGGCAATAACGTGTTGGCACTGAGCCCGGGCGTCGTTATCGGTTACGACCGCAACGACGATACCAATGCCGCCCTGGAAGCGGCCGGCATAGAGGTACTGGCCATACCCGGCGCGGAACTGGGCCGGGGCCGGGGTGGTGGGCGCTGCATGAGCTGCCCGACAATACGAGATGCAGTCTGACAAGGAAGGAGCAGAACCATGGCTTTTAATCTCAAGAACCGACATTTCCTGACCCTGAGGGGCTTTACGCCCCGGGAAATCAGTTTTTTGCTCAAGCTTTCCGCCGACCTGAAAACCGCCAAGTACGCCGGCACCGAAGTGCCAATGCTGCAGGGCAAGGACATAGCGCTGATCTTCGAGAAGAACTCCACCCGGACCCGGGTCGGGTTTGAGGTCGCAGCGTTTGATCAGGGCGCCCGGGTCACCTATCTAGGCCCGACGGGCACCCATATCGGACACAAGGAATCAGTGAAGGACACGGCACGGGTGCTGGGGCGCGTATACGACGCCATCGAATACCGGGGCTTCGGCCAGGCGGTTGTCGAGGAGCTGGCGAAGTACGCCGGCGTGCCCGTATACAACGGCTTGACCAATGAATTCCACCCCACCCAGATACTGGCAGACTTCCTGACCATGCAGGAAAACGTGGAAAAGCCACTGCGGGACGTGGCGTTTGTGTTCATTGGCGACGCCGCCAATAACATGGGCGACAGCCTGCTGATTGGTGGCGCCAAGATGGGAATGGACGTACGTCTGTGCGCTCCCAAAGCCTGCTGGCCCAGCGAAGCGATTCGGAAGGAAGCGCAGACCATTGCCACTGGAACCGGCGCCCGGATCATGATCACGGAGGACATTGATGCCGCGGTTGCCGGGGTTGATTTTGTCTACACCGACGTGTGGGTGTCCATGGGCGAGGCCAAGGAAAAGTGGGCAGAGCGGATCAAACTCTTGCAGCCCTACCAGGTCAATGCTGCCCTGATGGAGAAAACCGGCAACCCCCGCGCAAGGTTCATGCACTGCCTGCCGGCCTTCCATAACACCGAGACTACCGTGGGCAAGGAAATACAGTCTGAGTTTGGCATTAATGCGATGGAAGTCACTGAAGACGTCTTTGAAAGCCCCGCCTCCATCGTGTTTGATCAGGCGGAGAACCGGATGCACACCATCAAGGCCGTGCTCGTTGCCACTCTTGGAAGCTGAGACAAGGAGATCGACATGCTTGTGGTAGCAGCACTTGGAGGCAATGCCCTGTTGCGGCGAGGGGAACCCCTGACCGCCGCGGCGCAGCGGGCCAACGTGAAGATTGCAGCCCAATCTCTGGCCGACATCGTCCGCGCAGGCCACCAGCTGGTGGTCACTCACGGTAATGGTCCGCAGGTAGGCCTGCTGGCGCTTCAGGGCGCCGCCTATAAGCCGGACGAAGCCTACCCCCTGGATGTATTGGGCGCGGAAACCGAAGGCATGATCGGCTACATCATCGAGCAGGAACTGGAAAATGCCCTGGATCATGACTGGCCAGTAGCAACCCTGCTGACCCAGGTTCTGGTGGACAAGGACGACCCCGCCTTTAAAAAGCCGACAAAATTTGTCGGGCCGGTGTATGACAAGGAAGAAGCGGAGACCAAAGCCGAAGCCGCTGGCTGGCACATTGCCCAGGATGGCGACAGGTGGCGGCGGGTAGTGCCCTCGCCCAAACCCCTGGAAATTCCCGATATGCGGGTGCTCCAACTGCTGCTGGAACAGGGTGTTGTGGTGATCTGTGCCGGAGGCGGCGGTATCCCCATTCTTCGCCGGGACGATGGCAGCATGATCGGGATCGAAGCCGTCATCGACAAGGATGCCGCCAGCGCACTACTGGCCAGCCAATTGGGTGCAGACGCTTTGCTGCTCCTTACCGATGTGGATGCCATATACCGTAACTTCGGCAAAGACACCGCCGCCCCCATCCATGAGCTGACGCTCGATGAGGCCCGCAAGCTGGACCTTCCCGCAGGCTCCATGGGCCCGAAAATAGCTGCTGCGGGAAATTTTGTCGAAAGTGGGGGTGTCAGTGGTATTGGTAAGCTGGAAGACGCGCTTGCCATTTTGACTCGTGATGCAGGCACGCGAATCCTTCCCGCTGTTTAGCCCTTAATTGCCAAAGTGGAAAGTTTGATGCGTATCAATTCCTCATTATAGAGAGGCTCTTTTTTCATCTTTTGTTGGATTTTTTCAGCATGAATTCAGGCTCATGAGTTTTAGTGGTAGGTAATGCCTGTCTGCTGGCGTAATTGGCAAAACGAAACAACATAAGGGAAAGGGAAGATGGATATTAAAACCTTCGGAGAACTTATTAACTGGACACGGGACCTGCATGCTCATCTTGCAAGATGCCTGTCCCACTGCGCCACTAAGAATGAAGAAGAGCGAGCACAAGCGTTGCTGGACTATTTGGCGACCCATGAATCGGAAATGGAACGTATTGTGAACGAGTTCAAGTCGCAGGGCGATTCCAAAGTGTTGGAGACAAGGGTCTACGACTACCTGTCTCACCATCCCATTAAGACCCACAGAACCTGCGATGAGCCATACGCACAGCTGGATTTTGAGGGCATATGCAGAGAAGTATTCGATTTCCATGATCAGATAGAGGACCTTTATCGCACCATGGCCGACAAAGCCGAAATTCCCGAGGCGAAAGAATTACTGCAGTCGTTGCTAACCATGGAAGAGAACGAAGCTATGCGATTGGCCAGGCAGATAGGACGTATGAACGACCTCTGATCAGAACACTGAAATTATTCTTCGACGCAGAAAAGGATGTTGATACATGGTGGCGTCTTCCAGTCAGTTACGGGTTTTCAAGATGGGTATCAATACTCATCAGGAGCCTGTCGTCTACATGCGTGATGATTGTGATGTGTGCCTTTCAGAAGGATTCTCCGCCAGTTCCAGGGTGGGAATTTCCTCGCAGGGACGTTCCATCATCGCAACTCTCAATATTTCGTCTGATGAAACGGTTCCCAAAGGGTATGCGGGGCTTTCAGATATCGCCATAGAGCGGCTCGGGGTGGCTCAGTCTGACCTGGTTTCAGTACATCATGCGCCCTATATCGAATCCTTGAGTCTGGTTCGTCGGAAAGTATTCGGACACAGCTTGCTTCCGGCTGAGATGGCCCGCATTGTCTCCGATATCTCCGCACACAAATACAGCGATGTCGAAATAGCCTGTTTCCTGAGCGCTTGTGCGGGTGGCAGATTAGGTTTCGATGAGATTGTTGCTTTGACCCAGGCGATGGTGAATTGCGGACAACAGCTCGATTGGCCAGGCGTGGATCGTGTGTTCGACAAACACTGTGTTGGAGGCCTGCCGGGCAACCGGACCACGCCGCTGGTTGTGTCGATCGTCAGCGCAGCAGGCTTAGTAATGCCTAAAACCTCCTCCCGTGCCATCACCTCACCGGCGGGAACAGCGGACACCATGGAAGCGCTGACCAATGTGAGGCTTGGGCTGAACGAGATTCGCCGTGTGGTCAGAGAAACCGGTGCCTGTCTCGCCTGGGGTGGGGCGATGAACCTCAGCCCGGCTGATGACCTGTTGATTCGCATCGAGAGAGCGCTGGACCTTGATGGTGAGGGCCAGCTCGTGGCCTCGGTTCTGTCCAAGAAGATTGCGGCCGGTTCCACCCATGCGGTGATTGATATTCCGGTGGGGGAGACGGCCAAGGTTCGAACGCCAGCCGATGCTGATCGGCTGGCGTCTCTTTTTACAAGCGTTGGGGCAGCCTGTGGGCTTCAGGTGCGCTGCATCGTTACAGACGGTAGTAAGCCCGTTGGGGCAGGGATCGGGCCGACAGAGGAAGCCCGGGATGTTTTGGCCGTGCTGCAGGGAAAGCAAGGCGCGCCGAGGGATCTACGGGGCCGCGCCATCTTGCTGGCTGGCCATTTATTCGATCTGGCCGATGGTCTTGGCGTGAAAGAGGGGATGATCAAAGCAGAGCGATTACTTCAAAACGGCTCTGCCTGGGAGCAGTTCAAGCGCATAACAAAGGCTCAGGGGGGACTGAAGAGCTTAGTTGAAGCCCGTTTTCGGCGTCCAGTTCTGTCCTCGGAATCCGGAACAATCGTGTCTATCGACAACCGTCGGCTTGCCCGTGTCGCCAAGCTGGCAGGAGCGCCTGCCAGTTCTACCGCAGGACTACGGCTGCTGGTGAACGTCGGCGATATCGTCATTAAGGGAGAGCCTCTCTATGAGTTACTCAGTGACAGTCCGGGGCAGCAGGATTATGCGCTGGCGTTTAACGATATGGGGCCGGCAATCTTCACTGTAAAGCGAGAGGAATGATCGTGGACATTATTGAAAAAAATGTGCTGTTTAGCCTCACCCCGCACCCATTACAGGAGAAGCTTTGTGATCAGCTTAACTTGGAGCCGGGAAGTTTGGAGGTGCGGAGGTTCCCTGATGGTGAGTCCTACTTACGTGTGCTCACATCAGTCAAAGGTGCGAACTGCGTAATATTGGCCGACCTAACGCATCCAGACACCAAATACCTTGCTCTCCTGTTTCTCTTTGAAACTCTCCGGGAACTCGGTGCCAGGTCGATTGGGTTGGTGGCGCCCTATCTTTGCTATATGCGCCAGGATCGACGCTTCGAAGAAGGGGAGGCGGTCACTTCCAGGGTGTTTGCCCAGTCTTTGTCTTTACATATCGACTGGCTGATCACCGTTGATCCACATTTGCACAGGTACCAGTCTCTTGACGAAATCTACAGCATACCCACGCAAGTTGTTCAGGGAGCACCGGCGCTGGCGGATTGGCTACGGGGGCAAAACGGTCTGTTGCTGGTAGGTCCGGACGCGGAAAGTGAGCAATGGGTATCAAGTATCGCGCAGGCCAGTAACCATCCTTATGTCATTGGCACCAAGCAGCGTCTGGGTGACCGGCGCGTTGAAGTCACCTTGCCGGATATCTCGGCGTATAACGGCCGGAAAGCCGTCATCATTGATGACGTTATTTCCAGCGGACGCACCATTGGCGAGTGTGTCAGGGCACTTAAGGCGCAAGGCACGAAGGCCATCCTGTGTGCGGCGGTGCATGGCATTTTTGCGGAGGCCTCGGACACCTACCTTCTGGGTACCGGCCTGCAGACGCTGGTGACCACCAACACGGTTCCACACAGCAGCAATGAGATCGATGTCAGCGAGTTGCTGGTGCCGCCGGTTAGGCATTTTCTCAATCAGGTGGAGGGTGAGCGCCGATGAACATTACATTTCTGGGTGGCACGGAAACCGTGACCGGCTCCAAGTTCCTGGTTGAAACCGGCCAGACACGTGTATTGGTCGATTGCGGCCTGTTTCAGGGGTACAAGTGGCTGAGAAAGCGCAACCGGCAACCGTTGCCGCTCGATATTGCCTCGCTGGATGCCGTGCTTCTGACCCATGCCCATCTGGATCATTCAGGCTACATCCCCGTGTTGTACAAGCAGGGCTTCCGGGGGGCGGTTTATACCCATCATGCCACCCGAGAGCTATGCAGCATATTGCTGGCCGATAGCGGCCATCTTCAGGAAGAGGAGGCACATTACCTCGGCCGCCATAAGCTGAGCAGGCATGAGAATCCGGAGCCCCTGTATGATCAGGAGGATGCAGAAGCCTGCATGGAGCTGTTTCAGTCGGTGGACTTTCACCAAGTGATCCAGCTCGGTGATATACGCTTTCATCTGCGACCGGTCGGGCACATTCTCGGGGCGGCCTGTGTCATCATCGAGGCGGAAGGTAAATGCGTCGGTTTTTCCGGCGATGTGGGCCGCCTCAATGATATTTTCATGAGGCCACCGGCACCCCTGCCAGCACTCGACATGCTGATGCTGGAATCAACATATGGCAATCGTCGCCACGACGATGCGGACCCGTTGTCGCAGTTGGCAGACATCGTTAATGAAACCGTCGACAAAGGGGGCAATATACTGATTCCGGCCTTTGCCGTGGGCAGAGCGCAGGTCTTGCAGCATATGCTCACCGACCTGATGAAGGCGGGACGAATTCCAAGGTTGCCAGTTTATCTGGATAGCCCCATGGCGATTGATGTTTCTGAGATTTACTGCCGCTACGAAGATCAGCATCGGTTGAGCAGTTCAGAATGCCACGAAATGTGCAGCACCGTTCATTATAGCCGCAGCGTCCAGGACTCCAAGGCGCTGGCTGATCAGGCCTACCCGCACGTAATTATTGCAGGCAGCGGTATGGCAACGGGCGGTCGCATTCTTCATCACTTCAAACGTCTCCTCGGCCAGCACCGTACAACCGTTATCTTTGCCGGTTATCAGGCAGGGGGGACACGAGGCGCCAAAATGGTTGATGGAGCGGAAAGGATCAAGATCCACGGCGACTGGATTCCGGTCAAGGCCCGGCTGGAGGTGTTGAGTGGGCTTTCCGGACATGGAGATTTCACAGAGATCGAACAGTGGCTGGCTCAAAGTGACTTAGCCCCCGAAACGCCGATCAACCTGATTCATGGAGACCCTGATGCGCTGGAGGCCATGAAGGATCACTTGCGTCAGAACACCCGGTTTGAGGTGGAGGTGGCAAGCTACCAATCCATTTTGCGTCTTTGATGATGCCCTGACGGCGATCTTCGAGGGCGACCTGAATGAGCCGCTTAAGATCCGGCAACGACCTTGCTCGCGGCGGCTGCCGAGTGCTAGTGTGGGCGATCTCATTGGCTGGAGTGAGAGGCAGTGGCCCTGATCCCGGCTCCAACCTGAACAGTAATGTCATAAGGAGTGTTTGGTGAAATCCCAATCCTGGCTCTGGTCTCTGATAGCGGTGTTGGTGCTCGCCGGCGGTTCTTATGGGGTTTTTGTTCTGTTTGGGGAAGAGCCCTTGCCGCAGGGAATCGTCTATGGCAATGGCCATATCGAGGGGCGGGAAGTGCGGATCGCGGCCGAAGTGGCCGGTCGGGTCATCGAGCACCATCTCGCGGAAGGCAGCAAGGTTTCGGCTGGCGACACGGTAGCCGTGATCGACCCCGCCGATGCCAGAGACCGCCTGCGTTCGGCACAGGCCGAGCTGGCCTCGGCGCGGGAAGTCCGTGACGGCTTCGACAGCCAAATCACCACCTGGCGTCATCATCTCCAGAATGCCGAGAAACAACGGCAGCGGATCCGGGACTTGCGGTCCCGCAATCTGGCCAGCTCGAGTGATCTGGATCAGGCGGAAAATGCCGTCAGTGAGGCCCGGGGCCGACTTGAGTCTCTCCAGCGGCAGAAGAATGCCGCCGAAGAACAGGTGGCTGCAAGGGCGGCGCAGGTGGCACTGGCTGAATCGCAACTGGACAAAGCGGAGGTTGCCGCGCCGCTCTCCGGAACCATCCTGATCCGGGCGGTGGAGACGGGAGAGGTTGTCGATACCGGCCAGCCGCTGGCCACGATGGTGAATCTGCAGCAGCTCGAACTCAAGGTCTATGTCCCCGGTGATATCCTCAACCGGATCAGCTTGGGGGATCCCGCCAGAATCCGCGTGGACGGTTTGCCCGGGGACTTTTCCGCCAAAGTCGGCAGGATTGACGATTTCGCCCAGTTCACCCCCCGCGATGTCCACATGCCCGACGAGAGAGTTCGGATGGTCTATGGCGTTACCCTGGTGCTGGATAATCCGGCCGATGCTCTGAAACCGGGTATGCCGGCAGATGCCTGGATTCGCTGGGATCCGGACGCCGAGTGGCCAGCGACCCTCTCGGTTCCGGCGAGCTGAGCCGTCATGTCTTCCCCGGAACCCATCGTCGCCAAAGGCCTTGGCCGCCAATTCGGAGACAATGTTGTCATCGAGCCACTGGATGTTTCCGTTGATCGCGGCCAACGAGTGGGCATTGTCGGTGCTGATGGCGCTGGCAAGACGACGCTGTTACAGATGTTGGCTGGCATCCTGGACCCCACTGTGGGGGAATGCCGGGTCCTGGGCTTCGATACCCGTCGTGAGGCCAAGCAGGTTGCTGCCCAGATTGGCTATATGTCCCAGGGATTTACGCTTTACGATCGACTCAGCGTCAAGGAAAACCTGAGCTTTGCCGCTCGCATCCGGGATGTGCCCGACGAACTCTATCGGGAGCGTTCAGAAAGGTTGCTATCCATGTCGGGGCTTGGCCGCTTTACTGACAGGCCCGCCGCCAAACTGTCCGGTGGCATGCAGAAAAAGTTGTCGCTATGTACCAATCTGGTCCATGAACCGGAGCTGCTGATCCTTGACGAACCGGGGCTCGGCGTCGACCCCCTGTCCCGGCGCCATCTCTGGACCATGCTCGACCGCTTCCGGTCGCAGGGCCTGACCATGGTTGTGGCTACCTCCTACATGGACGAGGCGGAGCGCTGCGACAGGATACTGCTGCTGGAACAGGGCCGCGTTCTTGCGGATGGGTCGCTGGAAGAGCTGCTGAGGCCCGCCGCCGGAAGGGTGTTCACTGTAAATGCTGGAGATACCGGACGAGGCTTGCGGGAGTTGTCCGGCATCCTGGCTCAAATTGACAGCGTCCATTCAGTGCAGTGGTTGCCGGATCACCTGCGACTGGTGATGAACGCGGACATCGCTGAAAACCAGCTCGCCGAGTTATTGCCCGAGGGAACCCACCTGGCGGCGGCCGAGCCCCGGCTCGAGGATCTGTTTGTGCTGCGGACGGACAGGAGGGCCGGCGAGCAGCAGTTTCCGGAATTGGCCCGGCAAGACAGGGGAAAAGAGGAAGGGCTGGTGGCCACCGGCCTGAGCGTCCGCTTCGGACATTTCAAGGCCGTTGACCGGGTGAGTTTCGAGGCGCCATCTGGCGAACTGCTTGCGTTGCTGGGGCCCAACGGGGCGGGCAAGACAACCCTGATCAGGGCCTTGTGCGGGCTGGTGGCCATCGATGAGGGCAACGCCCGGGTGGCCGGGGTGAGCTCCGGCGGGGGTAGCACCGCATTACGCCGGCAAATTGGTTATATGTCACAACGGTTTTCACTCTATCTGGAACTGACCCCCTGGGAGAATCTCCGCTTCTTTGCCAATGCCTACGGCCTGGCCGGAGGCGCGGCGCGGGCTGCGATCGACTGGGCCAGGGAAGTAACGGGGCTGACAGATATTCCCGACAAGCTCACCGGTGATCTTTCAAGTGCCTTGCGCCAGCGTCTGGCGCTGGCCTGCAGCCTGCTTCACCGGCCCCGGGTCTTGTTCCTTGATGAGCCCACCTCGGGTGTCGATCCCGTCGCCCGGTACCGTTTCTGGCGGGTTATCCGTGAGCTGGCCGCCAGCGGTATGACCGTGCTGGTCACTACCCACTACCTGGAGGAAGCGGCCTATTGTGATCGTTTGGCGTTAATGCTGGACGGGCGGCTGCTTGCACACGGTAGCCGATCATCGCTGAATCATTCGCTCGGCCTCGAAGCCGACGCCACGGTGGAGATGCTCTTCACGGCGGCCATAGAACAGGCGGGAACGGCCAATTCCCGGGCGTTGGGACCATGAAGGCTCATCGGCTTGGAGCCCTCATCGTCAAGGAAAGTCGCGAGCTGATTCGCGACCCGGTTACCATTGCGTTGGCCGTGATCATGCCGCTGATCATGCTTTTTCTGTTCGGCTATGCGGTCAATCTGGATGTGGAACAGGTTGCCGTGGGCATTTACGATCTGGACAACACGCCGGCAAGCCGCGACCTGTCAGCCCGTTTCGAAAGCTCGCGGTATTTTCAATTAGAGCAGAAAACGACCGATCTCCGCGATCTGGAGTCGGCACTGCAAAGCTCGACCATCAGCATGGGCGTGGTGATTCCAGCCGGCTTGGCCCGGCAACTGCTCAGAGGCGACGAGGCGCCTGTCCAGGTGATCGTGGACGGCGGCTATCCTGTTCTGGGTCGATTGGCATCGGCCTATGCCGAGGCGGTAATCGCAAATTTCCCCGCCCCGCGTCAGAGCGCCGTCCGGGTCCAGGCCAGGGTCTGGTTCAATCCCTCCCTGCGCAGCGTCAATTTCGTCATCCCCGGGTTATTTGCCGTGATCCTGATGGCGTTCCCACCCCTGCTGACCGCCCTGGCGATCGTGCGTGAGAAAGAGACCGGTACGATTGAGCAGATCTATGCATCGCCGGTCACCTCAACCGAGTTTGTTGTCGGCAAGCTGGTGCCCTACGGTCTGGTGGCTTTCCTGGAGATTCTTATGGTCATGGTGGTGGGGTTTGCCTGGTTTCAGGTCCCCATTGCCGGCAGCCCGATACTGCTGCTGACGTCCGCTTTCGTTTATGTGCTGACCACGGTGGGTATCGGCCTGTTGGTCTCATCCCTGGTCCGTACCCAGTTGGCGGCCATGTTGATAACGCTGATTGTCACCTTGATGCCGTCGTTTTTGTTTTCCGGTTTTCTGTTCCCTCTGTTCACCATGCCTCTTGCCCTGCAACTGTATAGCTGGCTTTTCCCTGCCGGTTATTTTATGGAAATCTCCCGGGGCATCGTACTGAAATCAGCCGGCCTTGAAGCCGTTCTGCCAAATCTGATGATGTTGATCGTCTATACGGTCCTGGTATTTGTCTTCGCGGCCTGGCGAATGAAGCAGAAGGTGGCCTGATGGGAATTGCCTTATTTGGTTTGTTGCGCAAGGAGCTCGTGCAGTTCTTTCGTGACCGGTTGATACTGACCCTGATACTTTGGCTTTACACCATTGAAGTCGTCATCTGTGCCGTTGCGCTCAGTTTTGATGTAAGCCACCTGCCCCTGGCGGTGGTGGACGAGGATCGCAGCGCCTTGAGTCGCTCGTTGATCCAGAAATTTGCGGTGAGCGAAACCTTCGACCTGAAATTTCAGGAAACCCGTGTGGCAACCGCCACTGACCTCCTGGAGAAAGGTGATGCCACCATGGTGTTGGTCGTTCCCGCCGGGTTCGAAGGTGCTCTTCTCGCTGGCAAGAGTGCTCAGCTCCAGTTGCTCCAGGACGGCACCAATTCCAACATTGCCGCCAATGCCGTCAATGATGCTCTGCAGATCGTCCAGCGCCAGGAGCGCGAAGCGCTCCCTGCTGCCGGGAAGAAGGGGGTCGCGGTACCCCTGATCCGTATCTGGTATAACCCCGATCTGACAACATCGGGTTTTATCGTGTTATCGATGATTGCTCTGGCCGGTATGATGGTGGGCGTTATTCACCCGGCCGCCTCTATTGTCCGGGAAAAGGAGCGAGGCACTATCGAGCAGCTGCTGGTGACGCCCATTTCCACCCTGGAACTGTTCCTGGCCAAGGTCACACCCACGCTGATCATGGGCGTACTGTCCATCTTTCCGAGTTTGGTGATTGTTAGAGTCTTTGATGTGCCCCTTCAGGGCAGTCTGCTTTTATTTCTGGTGCTGACCGCCATCTTTTTGCTCAGTGCGATTGCGCTGGGCGTACTGATTGCCGCCTACAGCCGGACCCTTCAGCAGGCGTTGCTGCTCTCCTTTTTCGGACTTTTCCCGCTGATGTTCCTGTCGGGCGGTTTGACACCGGTAGAAACCATGCCGCCTTTCCTGCAAAGCCTCTCCCTGCTGAGTCCACTGCGTTATTACATGGATATCATCGTCGGTATTTTCCTCAAAGGCGCCGGCCTGGCGGTTCTCTGGGATGAGGCTCTCGCCTTGCTGGTAATCGGTGTCACGCTGTTTATTTTCTCCCTTTGGGTCTTTCGACGCCGGGTACAATGAGATCGGTCGGGTGAGTGCCTGACGTTTGTCGCTACACGGCCAAGAGGATACGGCGCATAGGCATCAGGATTACCGTGATTATTCATTTTCATCAGTAACCTGAATCATTGCCAGCCGCCAGGACCCGAAGGGCGACATCTTCTTCCAACTTCCGGGCGATCTTTCGTGATGAAAACACGCCGGTCGCGTACGCATAGATCAACACCTTCAACATCATCCGCGGATCGAAAGGCGAGTTGCGCCGACCGCTCCCTTCATACCGGGCGTAGAAGGCACTCAGATCCAGTTCCTCGACCACGTCACTGATGAAATAGGCCAGATGCCCTTCGGGCAGCCACTCGTTCAGGCTCGGGGGAAGAAGCAGTTCCTGATCAGGTGAATAGGGGCGGAAGGTGGTTCCCATCGGATTCTCCGGTGCTGAAGAATTGCCAAAGTGGAAAGTTTGATGCGTATCAATTCCGCATTATAGAGAGGCTCTTTTTTATCTTTTGTTGGATTTTTTCAGCATGAATTCAGGCTCATGAGTTTTAGTAGTAGGTAATGGCTGTCTGCTGGCGTAATTGGCAAAACGAAACAACATAAGGGAAAGGGAAGATGGATATTAAAACCTTCGGAGAACTTATTAACTGGACACGGGACCTGCATGCTCATCTTGCAAGATGCCTGTCCCACTGCGCCACTAAGAATGATGTGAGACCGGGCAAATACCCGGGGTAATCCGGATATTTACGGCGAGGATTTCTAGTAGGCCACCATTAACGTCAGTAGAGTTATCAGGGAGAGATCATGAACGGCTATTCCATTGAGGATTCACATCGAATCCAGCAGCGTGCTGTCCAATACCGGCAGCGTTACCCCCAGTTTGCCAACTGGGCAAAAGGGCGCGGGGTGATCGAACATACCGATTTGACCCAGGTGCGCGTGTTCGACCTGTGCCAGGAACTCGTTTGTGCCGGGCGTTATGACTCGCTCGACGATGCCCTGATTATTTTCGAGGCTGCAGACACCCTCACCAACGCGGCCATGTGGCTGGTAGCCCACATGACTTATGCCAGCAGAGTGGACCTGTCCGGACAGCCGCTGGCGGCGGATGACTTCAAGGAAAATCCTCAGGGGCATACCGGTGGTTCGCTGAACATGGTGCCTGCCTATCTTGGCTACACGGCCGCCAACGCGTTGGCGGGGCTGACCCGTAGCTGGCTGATGGGGCAGGGGCACTGTGTGGCGGCTATCGAAAGCGTCAACATACTGCTCGGCAATCTGCATCCAGAACAGCAGGCTCGGTACACGCTCGACGAGGTGGGGCTGTCCCGGCTGGTGAGTGACTTTTACAGCTACGCCGTCACTCCGGATGGCACACCGGGGGTTCCCCTGGGCAGTCACGTCAACCCCCACACTGCCGGCGGGCTGATCGAGGGCGGATATCTGGGCTTCGCTGAACTGCAATACACCCACATGCCGCTGCCGGGGGAGCGTCTGGTCGCGTTTCTCAGTGATGGGGCATTTGAGGAGCAGCGGGGCAGCGACTGGGCAAGCCGCTGGTGGCGAGCCGAGGACTGTGGCCTGGTGACCCCGGTGATGATTGCTAACGGGCGCCGCATTGATCAACGGTCAACCATTTTTCTGCAAGGGGGGACGGACTGGTTCCGGCAGCACCTGGAGCTCAATGGCTTTTACCCCATACTCATTGATGGCCGCGATCCTGCGGCCTTTATCTGGGGCATCTTCGAGGCCGAATCGAGGCTTCAGGCGTGCAGCGAACAGGTCAGCGCCGGCCACATGAGGTACCCTGTAAAGCTCCCCTATCTGATTGCCGAGACGGTCAAAGGCTATGGTTTCTATGGTGCTGGTTCAAACGCGGCGCATGGTACCCCGCTTCCGGCAATACCGAGATTTGATGAGGTCTCGCGCAGGCACTTTAACGAATCCATTGCCCGTTTGTTTGTGCCCGAGATCGAGATTCACGGCGCCCGCGACGTGCTGGCAACTCACCGGGCAGACGATCGGCCTGCGGAAAAGGATCATCCGCTGAGTTGTCGTGACGTCAAGCTGCAAACTGTACCCGAACCGGTCTGGTTGCAAACGGCGGTATCAGAGTCGCCCATGGTGGCGATTGATCGGCAGTTTGTTGCCCTTGTAAAGGCCAACCCGGCGCTTCGTATTCGTCTGGGGAACCCGGATGAATTGCGTAGTAATCAGATGAACCAGTCGCTTGACCTTCTGAAGCATCGCACCCTGACGCCCGAGCCCGGCCTTGCGGAATCCCTTCACGGCTCGGTAATCACAGCCCTGAATGAGGAGGCCGTTGTCAGCGCCGCTCTGGGTAATAAGGGAGGTATGAATCTGGTGGTGTCCTACGAAGCGTTTGCCATGAAAATGATTGGCGCTCTTCGGCAGGAAATTATTTTTGCGCGACACCAGAAAAGTCTCGGTCGGCCCGCCCGATGGTTATCCGTGCCGGTCATTGCGACGTCGCACCTCTGGGAAAACGGCAAGAACGAGCAGTCTCATCAGGATCCGGCCTTCGGCGAAGTCCTGATGGGAGAAATGAGTGACACTGCCCGCGTTGTCTATCCTCCCGACTGCAATAGTGCTGTGGCGTGCCTTAACGAGTGTTTTCGAACCCAGGGGCAGTTCTGGGCCATGACGGTTCCCAAGGCAAAACTGCCTGCCGTTTTTGACGGCCGTCAGGCTGTGCAATTGCTCCGGAATGGTGCCATCGCTCTTGGTGAAGCCGGTGATGTGCAGTTGATCGCTGTCGGCGCCTATCAACTCCGGGTTTGCCTTGAGGTTGCCGAAGCGCTGGCTCAGAGAGGGCTTTCGAGTGGTGTGGTCTGCCTTCTCGAGCCCGGTCGATTCCGGAGTCCCCGGGATCCAATCGAGTCAGGACATCAGTCTGGTACTTCTTACAGGGCCGAGCTGTTTCCCCACGATACAAAACTCAGAGTGTTCGTCTGCCATATGCGCCCAGAGGCATTGCTGGGAATCTGCCGTCCTCTCGATCTCGGACCTGACCGGACGCTGGCGTTTGGTTATGAAAACCATGGTGGCACCCTGGATACATCGGGGCTGCTGCAGGCCAACAAATGTGATGCACATTCGATAGTGCAGGCGATCCTGTCAAAAAGTGGCTCCTCAGGCGCTGATAAGGCGACATTGTAGCGATGGAGCGCGAGGATCGATTTACAACAGTCTTTACGGGGAAAAGTAAAGCGTTGGTGATCACCGTGCTGATTCTCACACTAAAACAATCCGGGCGGCAACCGATTCAGCTAGCCGCCCGACATACAGGTCAATCATGCTATGAATGAATCGTTCAATCACGCTGGGGCGCCAGATACTAACCTGGGGAACCGGCGACCTGGTATTCATCAACGATCTGTTTCCCAAGGACTGGGTCTCGTTTTTTATCGGCCGCGATGTGGAGTACCTCAAGGCGCCCTCGGACGCGCTGAAGGTTTCGGCTTTTTCCAGCTGGGCCAATCTTGACCTTGTCTACACCCCCCGGTTTGACGCGGATCGCTTCATCGACGGTCGCCGTCTCTCTTTCTTCAACACAGGGCAAGGGCGGCTGACCGGGCGCAATGCGATTGTACTGGCGGGCCGCCCGGCGGACGCGTTCGAAGACGACGAGTGGGCCGCCCGGCTGTACCGTAACCTTGGCGCCTACGAGGTCGCGCTCTACGGCTACGACGGCTTCTGGAAGAGCCCGGCCGGGGCTGATCCGGCCAGCGGTCGGGCCAGGTTTCCTCCGCTGTCGGTGCTCGGCGCCAGCCTGCGCGGGCCGGTGGGGGCCGGCATCGGCAACGTCGAGCTGGGCTATTACGATTCCCGCGCAGACCGCGATGGCGACGATCCCACAGTACGCAACAGCGAGCTGCGCCTGCTGCTCGGCTATGAGCAGGAAATTGCCCGTAACCTGACCCTGGGCCTGCAATACTACCTTGAGCGCATGGGCGAGTTTGAGGCCTACCGGCGGGCCTTGCCCCCGGGTGCCCCGGTGCGGGACGAGAATCGCCACGTCCTCACCCAGCGGCTGACATGGCTGACACACAGCCAGAATCTGGAGTGGTCGTTGTTCCTGTTCTACTCGCCCTCGGACCGGGACGCGTACCTGCGCCCCCGGGTGGGCTATCAGGTTGATGACCATCTCTCTGTTGAAGCCGGCGGAAACCTGTTTTTCGGCGCCCAGGAGGAAACCTTCTTCGGTCAGTTTGAGGACAACAATAACCTGTATCTGGGGGTACGCTATGGGTTCTGAAAAGGTTAGGAGTTGATATTGAAGGGCTGGCTACTATAGGCCTCACTCGGTTTACCCAAAGAAAAGGAAATGTATATGTCTTACACAATGAATCGCGTAATTCAGAATGTGGATTTCGAGACAGTGGATGAGCGAACCCGCAAGGCCCTGGCCGATCAGGGTTTCGGGGTTCTGACAGAAATTGATGTTAAGGCCACCATGAAAAAGAAACTGGACAAGGACATGCTCGCCTACCGAATTCTCGGTGCCTGCAATCCAGCCATGGCTTGGGAAGCCATTGGCGTGGAACCCCGGGTAGGCGCTATGTTGCCGTGCAATGTCATACTGCGCGAGACCCCGGAGGGCGTTGAAGTCAGTGCGGTTGATCCCGTGTTATCCATGACAGCGATCGAAAATGAGCAACTCAAGCATATTGCGGGTGAGGTGAGAGATAGGCTGTCTGAGATTATCAAGGCGGTCTAACTCGACTCGCACCAAAGCACTCGCTGTGTCTTTAATCATTGCCGCACCGGGTGTCTGGGACCTTGGTTCGGCATACCAAGCAAGTTGAGCCCCGATCTAAGCCGGCCCACGTCAAAGCCACTTGCGTAGCAACAGGCCAAGCGTGTCATACACGCCTTTCATGAAGCCGCGGTGTTTCCAGGCGATGCCAGTGATTTCACTGGCATCCAGCAAATCAGTTACGAACTCGTTTCTTAACTGGCCATTCAAGGCTTCGTTTGTGGAAATCAGCGTCAGTTCATAGTTAATAAACAAACTTCTGTAGTCGAAGTTCGCTGTCCCTATGCTTCCCCAGACATCGTCAACGAGCAGCACTTTGGAATGCATTAGCCGGGGCGTGTACTCGAATATGCGAACGCCGTGTTCCAACAGTTCTCCGTAAATGGCGCGGGCCGCCCATTGTGCGGGGGTCGAGTCGGTCTTTTCGGTGGTCAGGATCCGCACATCGACTCCACGGCGGGCCGCGAGAGCAAGTTGTTTGCGTAATCCCCGGTCCGGTACGAAATAGGGCGTCGCCAGCCAGATTTTGTCGGATGCTCCAGCCAGTTGGTCTTTGATGGAGCACCGCAGCTGGATGCGGCAGGCGCGTGTGGTATTGGGAGTGATCCGGCTGTCACCGATGGTATGACTCTGTGGGCTCCAGTCAGGGTGACCGCACCAGAAGGCGTCAAACAGAGCGTCAGCCTCCGCCGCCAGAGGCCCCTCGAAGCACACATGCACGTCGCGCCAACGCTTTGGGCCGTAATAGCGCCTCGAGCCTTCGCGATGAATGTTGAAGCCGCCGAGGTACGCTGTTTTGCCGTCAATGACCAGCAGCTTGCGATGGTCGCGACGGTTGTAACGCATCGGTTGCCGCCAACTCCAGCGGTGAAAGCGCTGAAGACGGATGCCGGCGGCTCTGAGCTGGCGTCGGTGCTTTCGGGTAAGAACGCTGCTTGAGCCCAGCGCATCAACGTGAATGCGCACGTCGAGGCCGTGGCGGGACTGCTTCATCAGTTCATCAAGCAGTTCAGTCCCCACCTCGTCCGCTGCGAGGATATACGAAGCAAGAAAGATACGCTGGGTGGCAGCACGGACCGAGCGAATCATCTCCGCATAGAGTTCGTCTCCCTCACCGAACAGCCTGAACACACCCTTCACGGCCCCGCCCTCGGGTTCACAGGCGACGTCGCCGGGGTTGCCGTCCATATCTATAACCCCAAAGAGCCGATACCCAGGCTGTCGTTGGTGTCTCTGATCGACGTTTCCGCATCGGGTTCGGCCCCGGTCAGTGCGCGTATGGCATCGATGGTTTCCGGAACAACAATCGCCTGGTTGTCGACCATATAGGCATAAAACAGCTCATTGCCCTGCACTTTGAGCATGTCTTCCCAAAGCGCGACTTCATACAGGCTGTCGTGAGGTCGGCCAAGGTCGGCCATCAACTCCTTGACGCTGTTGATCGCGCTTAGCCCGTCGCTGTTCCGGAGGAAAACAATGCGGGAGGAGGTGCGGAACGCATCGAGCACTTCGTCCTTGCTCGCCTCACGTGTCAGTTGAACGGACCAGTAGTGCAGGTGGGCCAGTGTCTCCGGAACCTTGACCGCCATGGTTACCACATCCAGGTCCGGGTCGACACTTTGGGCATCCGGGCCCTGGTGACTGGGAATCTCCGGCTCTGGCACGAGGGTATTCATGATCCCGCCCTGATGGCTCTCCCAGGGATCGGTGGCCCGGCGCAGAAGGGTTCCCCGTGCCCGGTCCAGCAAGCCGTGGCGTTTGAGTGCTGACAGGGTACGAATGATCGACGTTGTGTTGCACGATACGACACGGCTGCAGTCACGGCCGACAGCGCTCGCGTAGTTGGCCTCGGCAACGAATGAATGGCCCGTGCTTTCATGTTTCTCGCCGCCATGAACGATGTACTTGATGCCAAGCCGCCGGTAGGTTTGGATATTCTTGCTGGCCAGGTGTTTCGGTGTGCAGTCCACCACGATATCCGCGGCTCCAAGTAAGTCATCTAGAGAGCCGGAAACATCGAGCCCGGCTGCGCCCATAGCAACGGCGTGCTCTTCAGTCGCGCCGTACAGGGCATATCCTCTACTCAGCGCGGCCCTCACTCGCCAGTCCTGCGCGACATCAGCTACACCTGCTATGGCCATGTCTTTTTGTACCGCAACGGCTTGTGCTACCCGCTTGCCGATAACGCCATAACCATTGACCGCGACACGAATAATTCTCTGACCGACCATCTTTTGTATCTCCCAGTTTCTGAAGAGGAGCGAACGAACCGTGATATTTTTTAGGTGAACAGAGTATAGGCAAAGACTGAATTTCAGCTGAAAGTCCGGTTTGACGTGTACCTCAGGGCAATGACTTTACCGAAAAGTTGATGGTGATCAAAAAAATGCAAAGCGCAGAAGTGCTTTTCAGGTTCAGTTCAGCCGGGTGTAGTGGGATGGGGTGCAGTAGAGGGTAACTACATTGCTTATGACCAGGTCGAACCTTGAGAGGCTCGAATGGTATGAAACCATCGAAAGGATGATCGGAAGATGTCTGCCAAAGAAAATAGTTCTGCTATCAAAGATAGTGCTGGGTGAATCGCCCCGGATTTCCTAGACACTTTCCAGGCTCAGTAAATGTTGCCTTTCAAACTCTACCGGTGACAGCTGGTTGTTGAAACCGTGTCGGCGTTTTGGGTTGTAAAACATCTCGATGTAGTCGAACACGTCAGCGCGAG
>Ga0209826_1000624_pt1 | contig 25285 bp, 19 predicted proteins | sample GOMGulsemesocosm_5_FD_184637 | JGI IMG/M metagenome (GOLD analysis project Ga0209826, IMG submission 184637) | Methane-oxidizing microbial communities from mesocosms in the Gulf of Mexico - GOM15C Gulf of Mexico (SPAdes) (version 2) | ecosystem: Environmental > Aquatic > Marine > Cold seeps... | reverse complement strand
TTATCTAGAGCAAGAGCCAAAGTCGTTGAATTCACCAATAAAAGCTGTGGCTTACTTAATGAATGTGCCAATTGTAGTTGTGAAAAAAAGTTAACGGGGGCCATTAAAAGACAACGAGTTAATCCTTTAAAGCTCAATTTAGAGACAGGAAACGACTCTAGCTATGCGGAGGTTAAAGAGATTTTATTACAAACTCAGCAAGAACTTAAAACCTTGGTATTGCAAAAATCAGTAAACCAATATCAATGTCCAAATGAATTAAGCAACATCATCGGACTGCTAGTGCAACAGGGCGTTAAAGCTAGCAAAACTTTAAGCACCCCATAAATGGTATATTTGTCATAGCCTTGGCTGTCAATAATTTAATCAAAACAGTAAGTTAAACCAGCTCAATATCTACTACTAACTCACCCTTGCCATTACCTGCTCTAATATCAAGGGATTGAAATGTATCCTCACAAAGCATTTTAATGTCTGCTAATGCAGTGTTTATTTCAGCGTCAGTTTTGTTAGTGTTTAAGCTTTTTTTAATGACTTTGACATGAATTTTACCATTGTGTTTTCTATCTGGTTTTAATAACGGGTAAGCACGGCCTTTGTCATGAGCAAAGTTTTTAATAATCACAACCCCATAACGGATAACCTCATCTAAATTGTTATGGTCAGTCTCTAGAAAATATTCTTTTTCACCATTTGCTACCGTTTTTCCTCTTAGTTTATGTTTTGGTCTTGGCTTTATCGTTGCTTCAGCATCTTCGGGCTGGCTATTATCTAAATCGATAGTCACTACCGCAGAGTTACGGCTGTTTTGGGTAAAATGAGTATATTCAGCCTCCCAAAGCCAGTGGTTATCGGCAATTTTTGTCGGTAATGTAGTAGTACTTAAACAATAATTACTTTTTTCAGGCAGGGTGATGGTTTGCTTGATACTGTTATCCGTACGATTAATCACCAAAGCGATATTTTTAAATTGAAAATTAACTAACAAGTCTTGTTCATTAAGCGGGTATAAATGACAAGGTGATTCATCTTCTGACCAAAAAGGCGACATTTCCCAAACCACTTTACCTGTAGTTACGTCACGAATTTGCAAGAACTGGTCACTGGCAATATACACTTCACTGCCGTGTAAATCGGCATTACGTGCACAACAAGGTAAAGTATCAGACCACAACGGCTGGCCTGTTTTAGCGCAAAAAGCACCTATATCCATTGGCGTAGGTGTTTTTTGATAATAGGCATGTTCAGGCATATTTAGATAGACAATGTCTTGGTATAACTCAGGGTAACAAGGAAGGCCGCGCATAGCACTACCGCTGTATGCTAATGGCGTCTTCCATAACTCATTTAGCGATTTATCAAAACAAACTAGCCCTTTAGTTTCATCACGGCTTCTTATAATAAAGAACTCATCATATTGTATTGTGCTGTTAAAGAACCTCCCTTCAATAAACTTAGCGGGTTTATTTTCTTGTAAATCACCAAGTAAAACCCCGCGTACATCATTATAACGGCCAACGCCAATATACTGCTTATTAACTCGGTCAAATAACAGGGAATTAGATAAAAAGGCACAATTCGGTAACTGATAATTACTTCCTTCATCTTTTTCAATATTTATACTATCGTAAGTATTACTCTGCTCAACTGCTTGAAAATGCCAAAAATTTTCAGCAAAGAAAGACAGGTTATTTTCTTCTGATGATTTAATATAGTAATACAGCGGTCGCCAGTTACCTCCTTCTTGTTTATAAATATTATTCCGGGTTTGATAAAAAACCTGATTTTGAACAGAGTGTAGCCACCCCGTGCTTTCAAACTCTTCAATGTTTACTTTATACATTAATCCACCACCAATATTTCATTTTCTAATTTTTTTGAATATCTAGCTTGAATATCTAGGACACTCGCTTATAAAATAACCCAAAAGAAAACAATAACACACGCTATATATTCACTCACTCAAAAAATTAAAAGTGACAGTCCTAGTTAATTTCTATAATCAACAATATACCCCCCTTGACCTTCAAAGATAAATTGTCCTGCCGAAGTAGTGATATACAAGCGGTTATTACAAATAAAGAATGGATTGTGCACTAATGCACTATCTAAATCATAGTGCCAATCCATAATACCTGTGTCTAGATTAATGGCATATAACAAACCTTTTGCGGATACACCCCAGTAATGAGTGGTTGTTACATCAGAGTAACGACTTGTGGCTATTTTATTTTTAATTACTTCATCACTTACATCAATAGTAAATTCAGTAATACTCTCACCAGTATAACAATCCATCACAAATAATTTTGTCTGCAAAGAGGTAGAGGACAGGTAATATTGTCGGCCATCTTCTGAAACTACTGTATTGGGAACACCTGTTTCAAAGCGCCGTTTCCACTTCAACTTCCCAGTGTAAAGGTCGATACCAACAATATAATGAAATAAATAGCCTAATGAAATGGTATCTTTGGAGATATGTAAATTATCGTGTAATGACAAGCTAGGTAGCTCTCTGTGGTTTAACTCATCTAAAGTTAACGCTCCAAGCGATTGCACATCCTGTTGCCAAAGAACATTACCCGTATCTATATCCAAAAGATAAATACAGCCTGAAGTGTCACCAACCACTAAAAATTTTTCATCTTCAGTAACAGAAAAAGTAGAAAGCACATTTTCTGGCTTAAATTGCCATAATAAAAAGTTATCTTTGAAGTTTTTTCGAGCCACTTGTAGTGGAAAATTTCGTGAACGATTTTTTCGACACATTAAAATATAAAAATCATCGATAGATAAAGTCTTTGCTGTATGAGTAACGCCAAGATCAAATTCGTTTAATACTTGTAAATTATCACAAGATAGTTCAACAACTTTTCCTCCGGTTGCTTCTGAAAGAAAGCTATTGCTATTAGCACCAAATATTCCTTTTATAAAAGAATACTCATTGTTTTCATTATGTAATTGAAATAAAGACTCATCCTTAGCATGAATATTAAATCTAGCTTTCGACATATACACATAACCTTCACAAATTACAGGCTGCGTAAGCTTTTCATTTATTTTGGATACCGATAAAGGAAATCGTAAACTGTGTTTAGGGGTTATTCTTTGAGGGTTATAATTTTGAGTTAAGTAATTCATTTAACTGCCTGCCGCACGTAACATTGAACCATTTTTAACTTTTTCAATAATAAGATCCAGTGCTTCGTCTGTTAATTGTTCATTATCAACAGCTTCTTGAAGTACTGGGTGTAATCTTGTTTTGCCATTTACCGGGTTAACACCAAGTGTTTGTAACATTACATGCTTCACTTTATCTAAATCTGTGCCACGTACCACCCAACCAAAATCAACAGGTTCACCTTCGAATAAAATATCTTTTACAAATTCAAATGAGCTGTCTTTATTACCATGGATTTTCCCCCAAGTAGTAACTTCTCCCGTCTCCCAAGCTTTATACTCAAGGCGTTTAGCGGGCTCTTTACTCACAACGTCCACATAACGCTGAATCGTTTTTTCGTTGCCATCAACGAGCACTTTAATGGGGGCGGACATTTCAAATTTAGCAATATTGGCTACTCCACCGAAAGCATCACTACCTACATCACGCATAACATTTAAAGCACCACGAGCTTGAATCCGACCGAATACATAATCTTCATTCTTTCCACTCATAGCATTAAAAAGTTTCTCGTATCCCTCGGGTTTTACCGATAGTTCATCAATACCTTTAGCGGCCTTTAGAGCACTTTCTAATTCAACAGATTTAACCGGCTTCAAATAACTTGCCATTTTATTTAAACGCGCAGCTCCAATACCATCAACGTTCATCAAAGCCGCTAAACCATCAATGCCATCATCACTAAGATTCTTGCCTATGGCGAGATTAACACCGTTTAAGCCTTTCAGTAAGTCCTTTACTTTAGCTTCTGCAATATCAGCAGCAAAATCACCATCAAATTTGGTGTGTAAGCGATTAACTATGTTATCTGCATAATCTTTTCCGTAATTTTTACGGAAAGTATTAAAGGCTTTCAAGTCATCTAAATTATTTACTAGACCACGTTTAAAGTACTTTTGAGTAAATGCAGAGCCCGCAAAGTACTGCAAGGTGTCACTATAGTGTGTCAGCGTCGCAAAACTATAATTCCCTATATCTTCAAATACTTTTTTACCCAATTCAGCCATCATGTTTGCCGCGGGCGTGTCTGCCGCTATTTTCATGAGTATTTTTAACGAAGTAACTGCCACATCAGCTATAGGAGTTACCGTGGTTAAGATACCAACTCCGGCAAGGGATGTTGTTAATTTTTCACCATCACTAGCGAAACCAAAGCTCCATTTCATACCATACTTAATAATATCGCGAACATCTCCCACGATTAGCGTTGAAGCAATAAATTCATATACAATAGCTGAATTGCCTTGCCCCTCATCCCAAACGACCTGAGCCATCAGGTTAGTCGACTGTGATGCCATACCATAGGTCATAACCACCGAAGGTATCTAATTCTTCAATATCATCTTGTTGTTTATGCCAATAGACCTAAGCATCCATAAACCATTCTAGTGGTGAGGCTGTGCGTAAGTTACTCAAAGAAGAAACCGGTGCTGTAATTTTTCCGCTGTCATCCGCAATTAAGATGATTTCATTAGTACCATTGGCAAAACCAGTAATAGCAGAAATTTAAGCGACTGTCCTTGTTAATTCTGTTGCTCTTCAATGGTATTGGATTCATCAGGATTATTAGAATTATCAATGGCACAGAGGATGTTAAAGCAACTAATGGAAAAACTACTTCAAGGTTCATTAAGTGACGATTACCAAAAATGCTTTCCTGCATATTTTCGTTTTATATTTATCATTCTTTTTACTCTGCTATTAAGCTATCACTACCTTTGACGTCAAAAAGCATAATAATCACAATAACCGCACTAAACATGACATTTATCACATTAAAGGTAATTATTGATTATTTAATTACATACACCTCTGTTTTTTATATATTTGTTATGTAAAGGTAGTGTATTATTATAACATTGAGTAAAAAATATGTTCCCGCTACTACCAAGTATTTATTTGATCTTCAAAAGGTGAATTAATCATTTCAAAATATGATGGATTTATAATATTAGCTTTTGAATTACATAATGCTATCAAAGTAGCGGAACCCTTAATGACTAAAGAGAATAAAATGCAAGCAAGTGAAGGTAAATACTTTGCAAAAATACCGGTACAAGAACGTGGCAAGCTCCGCTTTAATACCATATTAGCAAGTGCAGAAATATTATTACTAGAGTTAACTGTTGAGGAAATTAGTTTTCATAAAATAGCTAAGCATGCCGGGGTCTCTGCGACGTCTGTATACCAATACTTTCCGACTATGGGCTCACTTTTTTCAACAATAGCAGAAGCACATTTTGTTAAAACGTTCGATATTGTCAATGAAAAGATAGACGAAACATGTATTAGGAAGTGGCAAGATTTGGTCAATGTCTTAGTTGATGCTACGTATGAATTTTATTCTAAGGATAAAATTAGTATGCTTTTTTCTTTAGGCTCGAATAATGCCCCCGGTGTTAAAGAGCAAACAGCTGAACGAATTTCTCGTTTTGCCGATTGGTATACGGATAAGTTTTCATTGCTTTATAGGAAAAAAGATCTGGCATTATTGACAGAAAAAATTGCCATTTGTGTTGAAATAATGCGGGGAATATATATTCGAAGCATAAGCATTCATGGCAAGCTGACTGAGTTTTATCGCGAAGAGAGCAGAATTGTTCTTTTAAACTATATGAATATTTTTTTTGAACCGCTAGATAATTAACGTAAATTTTAACTTAAGTTCAAAAGGTTAGCCGTATCAAATTATCTATAAAATTGCCCTATGTGGGATAGTAACAGCCGTAATTACCTAAATAAAATAAAATAAATACCCTAAAAAAATTTAGCCAGAAATAGCAACATAATAATGAGGACTAATGAGCGATGAGTAATATTTACGAACAACACCTTGATAAAAATCCAGCGAACTATGAAGCTTTATCTCCGTTAACATTCATCAAACGAGCAGCCCTTTTATACCCAAATTACGAAGCGGTTGTGCATGGTGAACTTTCTCGCTCATGGTTGTCCACATATAAACGTTGTATTTTGCTGGCATCGGCTTTAAAAAAGCAAGGGGTTAAAGTCGGTGATACCGTCGCGACCATGTTGCCAAATATTCCAGAAATGTTTGAAGCACACTTTGCTATACCTATGGCAGGTGCGGTATTAAATACCATTAACACTCGTTTAGATGCAAGTACCATTGCTTTTATACTGGAACACGCAGAAGCCAAAGTTTTATTCACCGACCGAGAGTTTTCAAACACGGTTAAAGAGGCTTTATCACTCATTGATAACGACATACTTATTGTTGATATTGATGATCCTACCTTTGAAGGTGGTGAATTAATCGGCTCTATTGATTACAATACCTTATTAGCTAGTGGCAGTGCTGATGATGACTGGCAAATGCCAGCAGATGAGTGGAATGCCATTTCGCTAAACTATACATCAGGCACAACGGGTGATCCTAAAGGGGTTGTTTATCATCATCGTGGTGCTTATTTAAATGCCGCCAATAATGCAATCAGTTGGGAAATGAAATTACACCCTCGATATTTATGGACGCTGCCTATGTTCCATTGTAACGGCTGGTGCTTCCCTTGGACACTTGCCGCAACAATAGGAACAACGATTTGCCTTCGTCAAGTTAGGGCTGACAGCATATTTGAATCCATTAAAAGTAATGAGGTTAGTCACTTTTGTGGCGCACCTGTTGTGCTGAATACACTCGTTAATGCGCCTGATGAATTTAAAAAAGGGATCATGCATAAAGTAAAGGTGATGACTGCTGGTGCTCCTCCCCCAGCCTCTGTCATTCAGGCGGTAGAAGCCATGGGGTTTGATGTTACTCATGTTTATGGGCTAACAGAAACCTACGGGCCAATGGTTATTTCCACGTGGCGAGATGAGTGGAATGATAAAAGTGTCGAAGAAAAATCAGCACTTAAAGCACGGCAAGGAATTTCATCGGTACTCGCTGGTGAGACGATGGTGGCTGATCCCAAAACTTTTGAACCCGTTCCTTGGGACGGTAAAACTCAGGGTGAAATATTTCTGCGTGGTAATATCGTCATGAAAGGATATTTAAAAAATCCGCAAACCACACAAGCGGCATTTAAGGGAGGTTGGTTTCATTCGGGCGACATTGCCGTTTGCCATAATGATGGTTATATACAAATCAAAGATCGCTCTAAAGATATCATCATTAGCGGTGGCGAGAATATTTCGAGTATTGAAATTGAAGAGATACTCTTTAAACACCCAAAAATTCTTGAGGCAGCCGTTGTTGCTAAATCAGATGAAAAATGGGGTGAACACCCTTGCGCATTTATAACGCTAAAAGAAAACCAATCACTTAGTCAAGCCGAAGTCATAGTGTACTGTAAGGAGCAACTTGCTGGATTCAAGGTGCCTAAAACTATTATTTTCGGTAATCTCGTTAAAACATCTACGGGTAAAGTCCAAAAATATTTATTGCGGGAGCTTGCAGAGCGCCAGAAGACACTTTGAGTGTTAAGTAAGCCAGTATAGTTATATATCATAAGATCATGTAACCGATTTTGTGTAACAGCCAGCCTTAAATAAAGCTAAAAATAACATTTACAAACGAGCCTAAACGGCTCTCTGTACTTATTCATCCGCATACTTAATTAATAAGTAGCGGATGAATAATAGGTTAATAACAGGTGAATAACTTAAACTTGCTCAGGCGTTATAATTGAATCGTTGATTGAGGCAAACTTTGCAATAATACTCGTTTTGTATTTTCCCCCATAATTTTTGCCAAATCACTCACCTCACCTTCAGTTAGACTTTGACTAGAAAAATTATTTTCTAAACAATTGGGTCTAAATAGCCAGTTATAATCGCAAGTAAGTGCACGGGTTATGGCCGCTAAATGTGCGGCATCAACGGTCACTTCTATCCCGCCATCATAATCCGAGCCTAAAGCCACGGCATCGATACCTCGAATAATATCTTGTTGACTATCACCATAGCGATGTAGCTGAGCGTTATCAATCAGGTCAACTAAATATCGAAAGGCACGGGCAACATCTATAGGCTGATCACCCGCCACAAAATTCTTACTCAAGCCTACGCCAATAACACCGCCAGTTTCAGCAATTCTAAGCACTTGTTCATCAGTAAGGTTTCGCTCTTGTGGATTAAAGACCCTAAACCCAGAGTGAGAACTGATAATAGGCTTTTGGTAACTATTACCTAAATCAATGATCGCATCGAGTAAACCGTCAGAGGCATGCGCTACGTCTGGCACGACACCATGTTCAAACATTAACTCAACAAGTTTTATTCCTGCTACACTAATACCGAGCTTTTTACCTCGGGGTAAGCCATCCCAACTTGCGCCGCTTGGATCATAAGGTCCGTAAGGTGCGTTAACGCTCAAGTCACCAATGCCGGTATTAGAGCCACCAAATTCGCTATCGACAAAATGGGTGAGAGCCAATATCCGAAAGCCTTGGTTATACAAGCGTTTAAATAATTGCTCGGTTGCCAAGTTAACATCCGCTTGATTCAGAATATTTTCCATATACAAACCTTCTGTGGCTAACATAGCGCCAACATTACTCTTATCCTGCAAGCGTAAAGCCATCAAGTTATTGAGATCATCTAAGCTTGCGATAAGGTGCAACTTATTTTGTTCTTGCTGTGAAAGTGCTGCCGCCTGAGTAATAGTACGAGCAAGTTGTTCCGCCCATCGTTCATGATAGTCATTGTTAATATCTTGATCACTAGCTAAACACCGCTGCTCACCATTAGCATCATAAGTTAAACGGTCTTGAGCATAGCTTGGCCAGTCTTCAACCCAAGGAGAGCCATGCCAGTCCTGGCCTTGCTTTTTGGTAAACCACATTTCACAGGGATAACCAAGCACATTTAAAATATATTGCACCGATGGCCTAGGCATCAATTGCTCAGCGTATTGTTGCGCGTAGGGCATCATATCCGAAGGGCCAGTAAAATAATTACTGTCTGGATTACGCTCCCAATATTCGACAGTAAACTCGTTATCCGTATAAGATTGACTAAGGTCATCCCAAATAGGCGTAACAAAGCTATCACTGCTGAGCTGGTCAGCAGAGGCGCCGTTAATAAGTGCAAACACTTGTAGCGCCACATTGCCTTGTACCAAACGCGGTAAATCTAAATGGCCTTTATCATTCGCTTCTCGCTTATCATTTCCTTCTTTTTGCCCCAGTATCATGCTGTAGCCATTGTGGTCGGCAGTAACAAAGTTGGCGGTATCTGCATGCATGTCGGCAATAAAGGATAACGCTTGATGTTTGTTTTCATCCGCACTCGTAATATACGGATGCTTATTGGCAACCGTATTTACTGACCCCAGTAGCTCTGTAAAAAATTCTTGACTACATGCGCTGAGAACTAATGCGAATAGACAACTGAGAGCGATATTTTTTTTATTAATATTCATATTAACGCCTTTTTATTTAGTCCAATAATGTTATTGGCTTTTTAATAGCTATAGAGGCATAAGATTTTGTTTATGCAGGAATTACTATTAAAAATAGCTGTTTTAAATAAATGCTCTGCAACAAAAAAGTCAAACGGTTTAGCCTTTATCATCGTATAAATCGCCCCCGTTTTCTTTCCTAATAACAACGACAGCTAAGCATTATTTTTACAACTAATAATACCTAGATGTAATTACATTTATTACCTAAAAACTGTTGAAATATAATATTTGACATATTATAAACAACAAATGTAACATATATCATGTTTTGGCGTTTTTCAATTTTTATTATAAATAAATAGGTTGTGTTATGAATAAATTATCTTGCCCTGAAGATGTAGGATTTTCTAGCCAAGGGCTGAGTAATATCAGATCAACGATGGAATGTTATATTGAGCAAGGGAAAATTGCTGGCTTAACTATGATGTTAGCTAAAAAAGGTAAGGTTGTTTATCACGAACATATAGGTTGTCAAGATTTACAGTCTCAAGTGCCAATATCTGGCAATACTATCTTTCGAATTTATTCTATGACCAAGCCCATTGTCTGTACTGCTTTGATGATGTTATACGATCAAGGTAAATTTGAATTGTCTGATGAGGTATCAAAATTCATTCCTGAATTCGCCGCATTAAAAGTACTCACCACGGATAGTAATGGTAAAGAGGTGCTAGAACCATTAGAACGTCCAGTGACTATACTGCATCTTCTCACTCATACTTCTGGTTTGAGTTATGATTTTTTAGAAGACTCAACCGTAAGCCAACATTATAGAGATGAGCGACTGTTGGGTAACCCTCAGCGCAGCCTAACTGACGTTATTAATGATTTGGTGAAATTTCCATTAGCGTTTCAACCAGGTACGCGTTGGCATTATAGTTTGAGTATTGATGTGGTTGCTAGATTAGTCGAAATACTCTCGGGGAAATCGCTTGCGAGTTTTTTAGCTAAAAACATATTTAAGCCATTAGGCATGGAAGATACGGCATTTTTTGTTAATAAGGATGAACAACAGCGCCTAGCGAGCATGTACGGTCGCCCAGATATAGCTAGCAACGATATGACATTTTCAAAAATGTATGACGCCCATTTACGAGGAGAAAATGTTAAACGTGATGTAGAAACCACCTACCCTGCCAATAAAGTTGTTACTTTTGCACGGGGTGGACATGGCTTATTTTCAACCGTACCTGACTACTTTAATTTTACACAAATGTTACTCGACAAAGGCGTGTTTAACGGTAAACGTTTACTTAAACCTACCACGGTTGACCTAATGCATACTAACCACTTAAGTACAGAATTATTGCCTTGGACAATCGCTGGACTACCAACATTAGGTTATGGTTTTGGATTAGGCTCAAAAGTTTTATTAGATGTTGAAGACGCTGGAATACATGGCAATGTAGGTGAATACGGCTGGTCTGGCGCTGCACGAACCTATTTTTGGGTTGATCCTAAAGAAGAATTAATCGGCATTTTTATGTGTCAATCGATGCTGGATTTTGAGTTTCCTGAAAAAGACTTTCAAAACCTAGCTTATCAAGCGTTAAACAAATAATTAAATAAATCAGATGATTTTCTAGGTTTTTAGGATCAAATTAATCATGCAATATTGTTCAGTAAATAATATAAAACTTTGTTATCAAGATGTTGGTAACGGTGAAACCATGGTTTTTTTACATGGTTTGGGCTCTAACAGTACTGATTGGCAACAACAAATTGACTATTTCTCACAGAAATACCGGGTTATTGCCATTGATTGCCGGGGTCATGGTCGTTCGGATAAACCGGATGGACAATACACCATTCCTTTATTTTCGGATGATATGGTAAAGCTCCTTAATCACCTTGAAATCGATTGTTTTCACTTGGTTGGTTTTTCTATGGGGGGAATGGTGGCATTCCAAATAGCCGTTGATAATCCACAAAAAGTTAAAACATTAACCATCATAAATTCTTCCCCTGCCGTCCCTTATAATACCTTTGTTATGAAAGTGACGGTGTGGTCTAGGCTAGTACTGATAAAATTAATGGGGCTTGAAAAACTCAGTAAAGTTATCGGTAAAAAGCTATTCCCACTGGAGCGCCAAGAAAATTTAAGAGAGCAGTTTAGAGCGTCTATGCAGATGTTGACAAAGTCATCATACACTCGTTCATTAATATCATTTTTAGGTTGGGATGTGAGTGAGCAGTTATCTTTACTACAAATGCCTGTTTTAGTGGTCGCCGCTGAGCATGACTATACGCCAGTTGCATTAAAACAAGAATATTGTAAAGCAATCATCAATTCTAAACTGGTTGTTATTGCCGATTCGTATCATGCCACGCCAATGGATCAACCTGATATTCTAAATTGCCATATCAGCTCTTTGATTGAACTTTAATTGAATTTTAATTGAATTTTAATTGGAATTTACTTTAACTATTTGAAAATACAATGATTAAACCGTAGATAAATAACTACTCAGCGGATATTACTGATGAAGTTAAAGTAAATATGAGGAAAAACCCGCACTAGTTGCTATAGGCAATTTAATGCAAATGTTCAGTCAGCGATAAAAAGACCATAAAGAGTAAAAAATATTAAGCAATACTAAACAACCAGTTAACTATAATTATAAAGGGGAATGCTATGAATAAATACAACATAAAAAAAAGCTACATCGCGTTAACTATAGCGACAGCACTAACAAGTACGATTACTTTTGCTGAAGAAGCTGTTGATGCCTCACCAGCCACTAAAGATAAAGGCTTAGAGCGTATTGAAGTGACCGCTCGTAGAACAGTAGAAAACTTACAAACGGTACCTTTATCGGTCACCTCTATTGGCGCTGAAGATATTGCTCAAAATGGCATTACTGATGTTACTGATATTCAACAGTATGCCGTTAATACTACGTTACAAGTGAGTCGTGGCTCGAACTCGACACTAACCGCATACATTCGAGGCATAGGCCAACAAGATCCATTGTGGGGGTACGAGCCCGGTGTTGGCGTTTATGTTGATGATGTTTACATTGCACGTCCACAAGGCGGTGTAATGGAAATCCTTGATGTTGAGCGTATTGAAGTATTACGAGGCCCACAAGGTACGCTTTATGGTAAAAACACCATAGGTGGCGCGGTTAAGTACATTACCAAAAAAATGTCTGGCGACAATACCTTTAATGTCTCGGCAACGGTTGGAGATTATGGTTTAAAGTCCTATAAAGCCGCAGGACAATTATCATTGCTCGACGATAAATTATATATTGGCGCTGCCATTGCTGATATTAATAGAGATGGTTTTGGTACCTTCATAAATAACACTGATATCATCACCTTTCCAGGTATTTCACCTACGCCTGAAACCGGGGAAAGTGCTGGCGCTGACAACTATAATAAAGACCTTATTGCCGGCCGTTTTAGTATTGAGTATCACGCCACGGATGATTTGTTTTTTCGCTTGGCTTATGACAAAACGGTTGATGACTCAAACGCTAAAGGTGGCCATCGTTTAGTTGACAGTACATTAATAGCAGGCCTAACGCCTTATGATGATGTCTATGATTCAGACACCAGCCTACCTACCTATAACAAAGTAGAAACGTCAGGTGTTTCGTTGACAATAGATTGGAATTTAAATGACAACTTTAGTGTTAAATCGGTAACCGCTAGTCGCGAGGGTGACACCTACGGTGGTATTGATTTTGATAACACCGTACTTAAATCTTTCGATGTCATCGGACTTTATGATGACAGCCAGTTTACCCAAGAATTGCAATTAACTTATGTTGGTAAGGGCTTGACTGCCGTCGGCGGACTCTATTACTTTACTGGTGATGCCTGTGGCGCGTTTGATGTGCAACTCGAAGTTTTAGGTAACCTTAGTGGTTTACCTGGCTTTACCCAGGAAAGTGGTGGTTGTACAAATACCGAAAGTTACTCTGCTTACGGACAAGCATCATTCGATTTAGCCGATAAATGGTCAATGACACTAGGCGGTCGTTATACTCAAGACACAAAAGATGCCGATGTTTATAAATATACCTTCTTTCAAACCGTTTACCCTGAAGATTTTGAAAACGGTGAGGTATTCCCGCCGATCAATCCTGACAATAAATTTTCGGGTAAAGAAACATGGTCACATTTCTCTCCTCGTGTTGGCGTTGAATACCAAGCGAGTGATGACATGATGTTATATGCATCTTATGCAAACGGTTTTAAATCGGGTGGCTATAACATGCGTGGCGATCTTGGCTTAGATCCTGAAGCATCGACTCCTTTTGAGCCTGAAATAGTGGATACCTTTGAGATTGGCTTTAAATCTGAGCCGACAGACTATTTACGCATAAATGCTACCTACTTTTATTCAGATTACCAAGATTTGCAAGTAACGGTACAACACGCATTGACTGAAGATAACTTTGTTTCACGTGTTCTCAATGCTGGGCAAGCAGAAATACAAGGTATAGAACTAGAAAGCATATATGCGGCAACCGACAACTTAAATATTAACCTAAGTTTAGGTTATATTGATGCCAAATTTGTTGAGTTTTTAACGGCGGATCCCGAAACGGGAGAGATTATTGACGCAGCAAATCAACTTGATATTGCTAATACCCCTGAATTGACCGCTAATTTAGGGGCTAATTATACGATTGCTGCTGATATGGGTGACTTTGTTTTCACCGCAAGTGCATCGTATAGATCAGAGACTCAAATTTTTGAAACGCCCTCTCTTATCGATGAAGATGCTTATACCCTAGTTAATGTGGGTATCACTTATTATCACTCTGATGGAAATTGGTCTGCGTCGCTACAAGGGCGTAATATTTTTGATGAGCAAGTTAAAATTGCCGGTTATAATTTTACTGGTTTAGGTGGTGAGGATAGCATCATTGGTTACTATAATGACCCGGCTACCGTTGCTTTTACCGTTAAATATGAACTTTAAAAAGACAATGTTTTATATTGTCTTCGACGTTATGGGCTAATTTTGACATGATTGACATGCATTAACATGTATCGATCTTAAATTTTAGCCTCTTTTGTGGCTAGGTTATGTGAAAAATTGATCATGATAACCTTCCGCCATTGAGGCTTACCTCCTTTGAGCTAATTCAGCTAAACCGAGTCAGTTCAACCAAGTCAGTAAAGTATCAGCGCGATTCAAAGCCCTTAGCCTAAATTGTTTTGTATGGTAACGCCAAAAATCAACGCTTGACAAAAAAGAAGAAAATCCGTTTATTGTATGGTATTACCATTTAATAATGTTGAGCACTCACCTTAATGTATACCTGCAATTTATTACCGCCGACCTTAACTTATCAACATGCATCTGTACAACCCACAGTAGGTTTGGTTGTACTCACAACAGATCTTACGTGTGAACGAGACTTTTCACTGTTGTCAAAAGCAAATGATTTAGCGTTTGATCAATATGTGAATCGAATTCGTTTTGTTAATCCTATGACTCAGCAAAACCTAACCGCAATGGTAAGTGATCTTACTGCCGTCACTGCTGATATATTACCTTCTTGCCCGCTAGACGTCGTAGTATTTTGTTGTACTTCTGCTTCCGCATTAATTGGTGAGCAAGCAATTCAAGACGCCATCTTGCAAAGTAAACCAGACACAAAAGTGATCACCACTGCGTCGGCGGCTGTCGCTAGTGTATTAGCAAAGGGACATAAAAAAATTAGCTTACTCACCCCTTACAACGAGTCAGTTAGCCAAGGAGTCGCCAAATATTTTAACAACAATGGCGTCGAGGTTATTTCACTCACCTACATGGATATGAATGATGATCGAGATGTCGCACGTCTGTCAGTTGCAGCCATCACTGCCGCGGCTAAAGCGGCCGTTGCTCCGTCAGCCGAAGCACTTTTTATTTCTTGTACTGCCATGAGGATAGTTGAAATAAAAGATCAGTTAGAAAAAGAACTCGGTATTGCCGTTTTTTCCAGTAATCATGAAACTTTTTGGCAAACCATGAAAGCCATTAAGTTAGCCTAAACCAAGAAAAAAACAGGCTAAAAAATCATAACCTCGATTACATTACCTCAACTAAACAAGCGGCTAAAACTCCTTAAAACTGACATTTTTTGTTGTAGTTTTCAAGAAAGTAAGAGAATATAAAACGCTAAGTAACTCAAACACAACCTCATGATAAAACTAGATAACAAAGATATACAAATCCTTTCTGTACTACAACGCGACGGGCGAATTACCAAAACAGCTCTTTCAGAGCAAATATTTTTATCTCCAACACCGTGCTGGGAAAGAATAAAGCGTTTAGAAAAAGCCGGTATAATCGCAGGTTACGGTGCGCAAATATCTATTACTAGTATTGGTAATTACGCCACTATTTTTATGGAAGTAAAAATAGCCTCCCATCAAGCCCATGATTTTAATTTGTTTGAAAGTGCGGTTCAGAATATGGATGAAGTACTTGAATGCTGGGCTGTTGGCGGTGAATTAGATTACCTTCTAAAAATTGTGGTTGCTAATATTGATGAATATCAAGCTTTTGTTGACAGAATGCTCGAATCAGAAATTGGCTTGTTAAAATACAGCACTTACATTGTCACTAAAAAAATCAAAGAGTCTTCCGTACTTTCAGAGCCACTGTTAAATTCTATCTTCCTCTAGCGCTGTTAACTTTTCATTTTAGCCGTTAAATCACTAAGCATGTTAGTGCAACATGCTTTCAAGCCAGACCTTTAAACCAGACCTTTAAACCAGACCTTTAAACCAGACCTTTAAATAATAGCATCTCTGACTTTAAGCATAATTATTTCGTGCTGTTTTCTTGGCAAAAAATCATGTCGGCTTATCACTTACCTATAAGATTCAACCTAAGTTCAATAGCCCCAAGTTGTTTAGCGACTTATGAAATCGCGGCACTCTAAACTTCTTCAAAAGTAGTACTTAGAAATCTTAGTAACAATTAACGTGAAAATCAGAGAAAAGCGATATTTTTGCCCATCAAAACAAAAGAAACCCGCTATTGACGTTTTTTTATCTTTGTTAGAATAGATGCCATCAAATATAGCATTATTGATTCCTTGCAGACTTAATTGCTTTGCTTTGAAAATTGTCTGACGTAGATCGTAGATAGATATACGCAGGCTTTCTAATATCACTAATGCCATTATTGACAATGACTTACAAACAGACTATCGGTAAGCCAATACAGGTAGAAGATAACATAATTTACAAACCGAATAATTTATTGCGGTTTCATTGAGGATAAACTTATGACAAAACCAAGCAAATCAACTATCGCTATCTGGGGCGGAGAAACAGAGCACGAAGCTTATGAGCGCTCAACACAAGTCCCCGTAGTTCACAGTGTATCTTTTGGTTACAAAGACATTGAAACATGGCATGCGGTAGCGCTAGAAAAAGAAGAAGGTCATATATATTCACGTAATACCAACCCAACGGTGCGTGCTTTTGAAGACAAAGTAAAAGAACTTGAAGGCGCAGAGGCAGCAACGAGTTTTTCTAGTGGTATGGCGGCAATCAGTAATATTTTTGGCACATTTTTGCGCCCTGGCGACCGTATTGTCTCAATTAAAGACAGTTACGGCGGCACCAATAAATTATTCACTGAATTTTTACCACCTATGGGTATTGAAGTCTGTTTGTGTGACACCACGAACTATGAAGAAATAGAAGCGGAAGTAGCTAAAGGCTGTAAAATGCTCTATTTGGAGACCCCGACCAACCCAACAGTGAAAATAACTGATATTTCGCGCCTAGCTGAGGCAGGTAAAGCCGTGGGTGCTTTAGTCGTTGTTGATAATACTTTTGCCACCCCCATTAACCAAAACCCATTAGAGCAAGGTGCTGATATTGTCCTTCACAGCGCTTCTAAATTTTTAGGTGGCCATGCTGATGCATTGGGCGGTGTTGCTTGTGGTAATAAAGAGTTAGTTAAAAAGATTTATCACTATCGTGAAATAAATGGTGCTTCACTCGCGCCAATGGATGCCTATAGTTTATTGCGTGGCATGAAAACGTTAAGTTTACGTGTTGAGCGTCAAAACGAAAGTGCCATGAAGATTGCTACTTACTTACAACAACACCCTAAGGTTGATGTTGTTAACTACCCTGGGCTAGAAACTCATGTTCATCATGACGTTGCCAAGAAACAAATGCGCGGCTTTGGTGGTATGTTAAGTTTTTCAGTTAAAGGTGGCTTAGATGCTATTAAAGTTTTCTTACCAAAACTTAACTATGCACACATGGCGGCAAACTTAGGTTGTGTTGAAACGGTGGTAGGTCCTCCAGTAGTTACAAGTCATGTTGAATGTACCGATGAAGAGCGTGCCGCGGCTGGCATACCTGAAGGTTTAGTTCGTTACTCGACCGGTATTGAAGATGTAGAAGATTTGATTGCTGATTTAGAGCAAGCATTATCCTTTTTATAATCGCCTTTCCCTTGGTTGTTTTAGCGTTGCTTTAACGTTAGTACTGAGGGTTAATGTTGAAGGTTAATATTGGGGTCATTAGTGACCCCTTTTTTGTTACTTTTTTGTTTGAACAGCCACTAGCCTAATGCGAAAGCTTAATTAACATTTATTGCTAAATCCTTATTTAACAGCATCAACAACAATATCAGTAACAACATCAGCAATAACATACAAGCAATCGCCCATTTTAGCTAAAGAAGGTACATGTCGAGCAATCACAAGGCCATCACGTTTAGCATAATATTCAACAGGCGCTATACCCGTTCTTTCTGTGCTATAAATTTTCGCCATTAAATCACCTTGTTGCACCGTATCTCCAAGGGAAACACAAGGCTCCAATAACCCGGCATGCTGGGAAAATAAATAGCAACTTGAGTCGGCCATATCTAACTCAACAATATCCTCATCACAAGCTAGCAATTCTCCCGACATAATACCGCTATGAATAAGAAAATTATCAACGCCTCGTTTGGCAATAGCCACTGTTCTTGGCGTCGTTGTACCTCCGCCACCCAGTTCAGTGGTCACAAACACTTTACCCATATTTTCAACTTGGGTGTCATACATACTTTCGGCATCAATATCTAACATCATCACTTGATACGGGGCTTGAAAGGCATCCCTTGCTGCTCGACATCGCTCTTGTTGTTCGCTATTGGCTAACAGATGACAGGCAGAAAATGGCAAGAAATCGAGTGTTTTACCACCTGAGTGAATATCAAGTACATAATCAGCCATGGGTAATAGTGTCCGACTAAAATAGTCCGCAATTATCTGTGTTACCGTGCCATTAGCTTTACCCGGAAAGGCACGATTAAGATTAACGCTGTCAATCGGTGACACGCGTGTACCCGTTTGAAATGCCGGATAATTCATTGCCGGGATAATAATAATGCGGCCATTTATGTTACTGAAATCTGTACGCTCTGCCAAACTGAGCAAGGCTATCGGGCCTTCGTATTCATCACCGTGGTTGGCACCAGTAAGTAACGCCGTGGGGCCGTCACCATTTTTTATTTGGGTGATGGGGATCATCACAGAGCCCCAAGCTGAATCATCACGAGAATAAGGCAGGCTTAAGAATCCGTGCTGAATCCCCTCTTTGTCAAAATCAATGCTGGCGTTAATTGGATTATTTCTCATACTAATATACCTTACTCTATCACTAACAATTTTCTGGGTACGTTAGACAAGCACTTTGCCCCTGTAGCAGTCACCACCACACTTTCTGTAATTTCAAAACCCCAATTATCAAGCCATATTGCTGGCATAAAATGAAAAGACATGCCCTCTTCTAATACCGTAGTATCAGAACGTCTCAAGCTCATAGTACGTTCGCCCCAGTCAGGTGGGTAACTTAGTCCTATTGGATAACCAACGCGATTGGCTTTATCGAAACCTTGTTTTTTGAGAAAATCAAAAAAAACATCGGCCACTTCACCACAGGTATTACCCGGACGAAACATCTCCAAGGTGATATTAATAGACTCTAAAACCATCTTTTCCATGTCTAAATATTCTTGTGTCGGCTGACCAAAGTATAAAGTACGCGAACAAGGAGTATGGTAACGCGCATGCACTCCCGCTAACTCCATACATATACCTGAATCTGCGGGTATGACACCGCCATCCCAAGTCAGGTGGCAAGCGGCACTTTCTTCACCTACCCCGAGCAAAGGGACAATAGATGGATAATCACCAAAATGCTCATCAGTACCTAAAGTACCCGCGTGTAATATTTCAGCGACCAATTCATTTTTGCGCATACCGGGAGTGGCAACGGTCATGACTCTCTGATAAATTTTTTCAACAACCTGACCCGCTCGTTGCATATAAATCAGTTCTTGACTAGATTTCACCGCCCTTTGCCAGTTAACTAAACCGTTTGCATCAACAAACTTAGCATTAGGTAAACCACGATAAAGCGACTCTGCCGCGCGAGCTGAAAAGTAATAGTTGTCTTTTTCAAGGCCAATTTTACTGTTACTAAGACCTTTTTTCTGCAAGATTTCCGCTAAGTATTCCATTGGATGCTCTTGCTCTGACTGCACATAGTTGTCAGGGTATTCAATGATATTTTCAGCACTCAAATCTGTGGTCATTGCCGCACCCGCTGCGTCAATAATTCGGCCAAACCAAAACAAGGTGTTATCGGTGCCAATAACGACACATTGATGAACATAAAACGACCAAGCATCATAACCAGTCAACCAGTTAATATTAGCCGGATCAGTAACAATAAGTAGCTCTACATCCTTATCAAACATGGCCTTGCGGGTTTTAAGCACTCTGTCATTATATTCTTGTTTATTAAAACGGCGACGATTTTCAATCATGGCTATAACCTCCGAACACATCATAATTATTCGATTATCTATCAGATAGTTAAGGTTGGCAATTCAATTTAAAGGCTACATTTTCATGTAAGGTAAATTTAGAAAAAATCGACAAATGTGCACTGTTTCACTCTGTTTTCTCCTGTTGAAAGCACTAATTCATTGACATTTATCTAACAAACAAAGCTAATCAGTTTTCGAGTGGCAAATTAAGGCTAGTATTCACCATAAGCCAAGTTGAATTGTCAATTTTTGTAGGATAATGTGAATAGATAACGGTAAATAAATTCGCTCACAAGACCCTATAATGATAAAACTCAAGTATGCACTTCCCCCAAAACTACCGATGTTTTTTAGTTGCTTTTACTTAGTCGTGCAGTTGTTCATTGCCTTGCCCTCAAAGGCGGATACATGGCGTTATGCCATGGAAGAGTCTTTAACCGACATACAAGGGGTGTATGCGAGTTATTTTAAAAAAATTATTGAAGAAAACTCAGCTCATAAGGTACTACTTTACCCTTTTGGTACTTTAGGGGAGTCAACTGATTTACTAGAGCAGGCACAAGCGGGTTTACTACAGTTTGTCGATCAATCACCGGGTTTCATCGGGACGTTAATTCCTGAAGCGCAAGTTTTCCTCTTGCCTTATGTGCTCCCTGAAAAACACAGTGAAATTGCTTATTTCTTTAAACATTCAAAAACTATTCATCAGACATTTCATAAACTCTACGGCGAACAGGACTTAGAGCTGCTGACCATGTTTCCCGAAGGCAATGTTGCCATTACCACCCGCGAGGTCTTTCGTTCAAAAGCAGGTTTGTCGGGTATGAAAATTAGGGTCATGAGCTCGCCTTTATTAATTGAAACCTATAAAGCCTTTGGCGCTGTCCCCACACCTTTACCTACCGGTGAAATTTTTGGCGCCTTACAAACTAATATGATACAAGGTCAGGAAAACCCGTGGTTTTATCTTGAATCAGCAAAATTATATGAAGTGAGTAATGTCATCACAGAAATTGGCCATAACCTTTACACTACGGCAGTGATGGCTAATAAAAAGTTTTATGAAAGTAGCACCTTAGCAGATCAGGCGCTGATATCACGCGCCACAAAAGCAGCAACAGACTTCATTATAGAATACCAAAGAGAATTAGAAGTTAGCGCCAAATTAACAATTAAAAAATCCAAACCTGACGTTCAATATATCACCTTAACCGATGCCGAAAGGGAGCCTTTTCGCCAATCAGCTAAAAAGGTTCAAACCAAGTTTATTGAGGCAACAGGTTCATCAGGAAAAGCAATACTCAAACAATTACAGGAGGATTTAAATGATGCTAAAAACCATTAAATTTATTTTATCATTACGCTTTTGTGTTGGTAATAAGAGGCTAGCATGAATAATCAAAAACACTTTATCAGTAAGCTCTATCAATCTTTTTACCATTTCATCAACAAATTTGAAGCTTTTCTACTGGTTGTGAGCGTGCTGTTGATGGCGACTAATAATATTGCCAATGTCATTGGTCGGGTTGTTTTTCAAGAAAGTTTGTTTTTTACCGAAGAGCTCAACAGCATATTGATTGTATTGATCACTTTTGCTGGCTCAAGCTATGCTAGCCGTCACGCGAGACATATCAAAATGACGGCGCTTTTTGATCTTTTATCACCTCTACATAAAAAAATTGCCATGATTGTTATTTCTTTATTAACGGCTGTGGTTATGTGGATGATGTGTTATTTTTCTGTTGAGTATATTAACTGGATTGCGCCCAAGGGTAAGGTGCTGCCCGCAACGCAAATACCGGTTTATTTAACCTATCTTTGGGTGCCTGTCAGTCTGTTTTTAACGGGTTTAGAGTACCTACTGACCGCGACAAAAAATATCACTCATCACGAGTTGTATCTGTCTTCATCTATTAAGGGGGATATTTATGATTAATACTCAGTTAAAACTTACTCAACTAAGCCTTACTCAACTAAGCTTTACCCAATTAATGCTTACTCAACTAAACCTTATTCAGCTAAGTCTTGCTCGACTATTCTTTGCTAGACTAAAATTTGCCCAATTAGCGAACACCTACCTAAGTACCTCCTTCATAACTAGCTCGTCTATTCAGGAGAGAAAATAATGGAAATGATGCCATTAATGTTTACGGTTATGGTGGTGCTGTTATTACTTGGCTTCCCAATGAAAATCCCACTACTTGTTGGCTCGCTCATCGGTTTTTTCCTCATGTTCGACAGTTTTGAGCATGCCAAATTTATGATCCAACAAATGATCGCGGGAGTAAAGCCGGCTTCTTTAGTCGCGATACCTATGTTTATTCTCGCCGCTGATATCATGACCCGAGGACACTCGGCTAATCGCTTAATTGATATGGTAATGGCTTATATGGGTCATCGTAAAGGTGGCCTAGCGGTGAGTACAGCAACTGCTTGTACACTGTTTGGTGCGGTTTCTGGCTCTACTCAAGCAACCGTTGTTGCCATCGGCTCGCCTCTGCGCCCCAAACTATTAGAAAATGGCTATAACGACTCTTTTGTATTGTCGTTAATTGTTAACGCCAGTGGCATCGCATTATTGATCCCGCCAAGTATTGGCATGATCATCTATGGCGGTATTTCCCATACCTCTATTTCAGATCTTTTTATCGCCGGTCTTATGCCAGGGCTATTGTTGTTACTGCTATTCTCTATGTACTCGGTTTATTACGCTAAAAAACATAATATCCCCACTATTGACAAAGTATCTCCTCAACGCAGATGGGCAATGACCAAACAAGCTATTTGGCCACTGGGTTTCCCACTGATTATCATTGTTGGTATTTATGGCGGTATTTTTAGTCCGACCGAAGCCGCATCAACTTGTGTTTTATATGCATTGATCCTGGAAGTATGGGTGTTTAAATCACTGTCAATGAGTGAAGTTATTGATAGCGCTAAGTCAAGCGGTTTAATAACCGCCGTGGTGTTTATCTTAGTGGCGGCAGGTGCTGCTTTCTCTTGGATTATTTCTTATGCCCAAATACCGCAAGCGGTGATGTCGAGCATTGGTCTTGCCGATGCCAGTAAAGTTGAGCTACTCATTGTTATTTCAATAGCCTTCTTCGTCGCTTGTATGTTCGTTGATTCTATCGTTGTTATTCTGATTTTAGTGCCTATTTTCTTACCCGAAATTGAGCGCCTTGAGCTGGATAAAGTCTTAGTGGGTATATTGATCACTTTACAAGTTGCCATTGGCGCAGTAACGCCACCCTTTGGCTGTAATATATTTACTGCCGTTGCCGTATTTAGGCGCCCCTATATGGACGTAGTTAAAGGTTTATTTCCCTTTATTCTCTTATTGTTACTGGTGGTAATACTAGTGATTACCTTTCCACAAATAGCTTTGTTTCCACTCGATTTAATATAAAACACAGCGCGGATAACTCCTTGGATTTAAAAGTTCAAGGAGCTTATAAGTCATTTGTTCTCATTGAATTCTGTCTCCTTAATTAATCCAAATGGTATAACCATCATCACTATTCAAATTTAACTTAATAGCAGATGATTAGCTCTTTACTGTATGTTTGACTAGTTTTGTCTGAATTTAGCTCATCTTTAGAGAAAAACGCCAAATAAGACGCTTAAAACAGAATAACTCCTGCCCGTGAGTTGGTTATATTTTAAGTGTGGAGGGGAAAATTTAATAAATAAAATAATATTTCCATCTCCCAAACATGACTATACAAACAACTATAATTAAAGAGGGAACATGAATATATCACCCCCAACGGGCAATAAAAGGCTCTTTCCGCTGATAACAACACTCACTGCACTCTATATAGCTACTGTACCAATGGCCATGGCCGCTGAAGAACAGCAAGATAAAGCCAAAAAAGCAGTCAAAAAACAATCGGTAGTAGAAGTTATCCAAGTAACGGCAAGTAAACGCTCAGAAAGCATTCAAGAAGTTCCTATGTCAGTATCTGCCTTTTCAGGGGAAACACTTGAAAAACTGGGTTTACAAGAAGGGCTTAACATAACCCAGCACGTACCGAATATGAACTTCTTTGCCATTTTCGGTGAAGCCTCCAGCCCTTCTATGAGTATTAGAGGCATCAGCCTAGTGAATTATTCAGATTCATGGGAATCACCAGTATCAATATACGTAGATGATGTCTATCGTGGTAATCCCGCGGGCTCTGCTATGCAGTTGTTCGATATTTCTCGTTTGGAAGTTTTAAAAGGGCCACAAGGCACACTTTTTGGCCGTAATAACACTGGGGGATTAGTACACCACATTACCAATAATCCACACGATGAGTTTGAAGCTAAAGCCTCTATTCAATTTGGTACTTATAATCAAAAAATCGTCGAAGGTGTGTTAAACATGCCTATTACTGACGGCGTTCGCTCTAGGTTAGCGGTAAAAATGAATAAGGCCGATGGCTGGCAAACCAACCATGCTTCGCCTGTTAATGATTACGGACTTGATGTTGACACCCAAGACTTAAATAGTACCGATAGCCTAGCCTATCGCCTTAAATTTGCTTTTGATATTGGTGAAGGATCAGAGTTATTACTAGACTTTCACGGTAGTGAAGCCGATCAAACGTCTGTCGGTTTTGCTCACATGGGTTATTTAGACCCGACTACCGGCGATAGATGCTCTATTAAACGCATCCATAACGGGGAATGTACTAGCAACACTTTTGGCACTACAGGTATTGCCGAAGCTGGTGGTCAATGGGGGCCAGAGCATGTTTCATCGAGCATTAGTGGCGGAACAGTAACACAAATAGAAACCACGGGTATCTCAGCTAAATTAACGATTCCGTTAACAGATAATATCGAGCTAACCTCCATTACGGCACTAGAAGAAATGGATAAGTTT
>Ga0209826_1000623_pt1 | contig 25321 bp, 21 predicted proteins | sample GOMGulsemesocosm_5_FD_184637 | JGI IMG/M metagenome (GOLD analysis project Ga0209826, IMG submission 184637) | Methane-oxidizing microbial communities from mesocosms in the Gulf of Mexico - GOM15C Gulf of Mexico (SPAdes) (version 2) | ecosystem: Environmental > Aquatic > Marine > Cold seeps... | reverse complement strand
GTAAAGTAGCTGATCAATTAAGAGAGATTGTTGATTTGTTGTTCAAATTAACTGAAGATGCTCCCGAAGTTGTACAGTTTTTATTGGTGGTAAATATTAGAGAAATTCTACCAGAACAAAAGCCAGTGATTGAAACTGCGCCTTTTAATAAAATTAGACGAGTGATTCAGAATGGAATTAAGAATGGAGAAATTCGTTCAATGGATTCATTGCTTGCCTACAGCTATTTCTTAGGGATTATTAAACATACTTTAAGTTTAGTGCTTTCAGGTGATTTGCCAAAAAATGCAGACAGTTATCAATCTCAAGCATGGTTAGCCGCTTGGGGTAGTATTGTTAAAAAATAATTTATAGTCATAAACGACGATATTATAAACTGTAGAGCGGACTTCAGTCCGCTATGGAAGGCAGCGTCCTTCTAACATATGTTTCTTAATCTATAGCCTGTAAAGTCTTTAAATCATCAATAATTTGTTGACTATGAGTTGATGGTGTCACTTTTCGATAAATTTTAGCAATATTACCTTCTGGGTCAATAATAAAGCTATGTCTTTTGCAAAATTTAACAGGACCTAGTTTAAATAAGCTAGCATAAAGTTTACTGATAGAGCCTGAATCATCTGATAATAAAGGGAAAGGTAGATGAAATTTACTAATAAAATGAGCGTGGCTATCAATTTTATCGGTACTAATACCTAATATTTTTGTATCAATAGCTGAAATGTCAGCATAATAATCCCTAAACTGGCAAGCCTCTACGGTACAGCCAGGCGTATTGTCTTTTGGATAAAAAAATAATATTAACCATTTTCCTCGATAATCTGACAAAGTATGTTGCTTGTTGTCATTATCAAACAATGAAAATTCTGGGGCCTTATCGCCAGCCTTTAATGTAGACATAATGAAATATAAAGGGTAAACCCTAATGTTATAAGTTAAGAGAAAGATATGTAGCCTTGATGCAGTGAAACGAAATCAAGGGGCTTCATAAATAAACCTTGATTCCACTTCGTTTCATCAAGGCTACAATAGCCTAATTTGGTTTTATAGCAATAAGTTCTAAGGGGATTTTAAAGGAAAATCGTCTAAACTTAAATAGGAAAAGTTGTTACAACTCTTTTAAATGCTGAGGGTAAAATGCTGAATACATCAACAAAACTTTATACACCACATCTTATTTCTGTTTTGAGTTATCAAAAAATGGCTGAAACAGGAATTTTAAGTAATGATGTAAGGGTCGAATTAATTGAGGGGGAGATTATTGATATGGCACCTATTGGTTCAACCCATGCATCTTATGTAAATAGATTAACCAGAGAATTGGTTCGTGCTGTAGGAGATGCTGCGCTTGTATCCGTGCAAAACCCCATTATTTTAGGTGACTTGTCAGAACCTGAACCTGATTTTGCAATATTAAAGTCAAAAGAAAATGATTATGAAGACTCATAACCCAAAGCTGAAGATATTTTATTGTTGATCGAAGTTGCAGATACAACAATAAAGTATGATAGACAAATAAAATCCCCTTTATATGCTAGGTTTTGTATACCCGAGTATTGGTTGATTGATACGCAAGAAAAGAGTATTACTATATTTAAAACGCCTAAACAGGCGCAATATACAGAAATTAAAACACAGCCTTTACCCGTCAATTGTTCTCTTTTTTTACTGCCTGACATTAGAGTTGATCTGGGCTAATGATGGTTATGAATAATTGGACTTGATAAGAGGTTCCTTAGGACTGGGGATTTAATAAGATGCGAAAGTTAACGCCGATTTTTTGTTTCAGATTGGATTATCTCAAGAGGCGCATAGTTATTCTATGCAACGATTGAGATCATTCAAGCTGGGACAAAAAGGCACGTTAAGTTTTGTAGATTATTGAATCCTCAGTCCTTAATAGCCATTACAATTATTTCTAAACTATAAAAATAGAGAGAAATGGGCAACGTTATTCTGTTTAAAAAGAAAAAGCTATTAGAAAAGCATAAAGGAAATACGCTTTGTCGGAGTGGTTTTCATAAGTGGCAAATTGTAAAGGAAAAACAGTTTGATGTGAAACAAGGAAAGTTAATAACTATTTTTCAGTGTAAGCGTTGTAATAAACAAAAAAATAAATATGTTTAATTTATTCCTTAAGCAAGCACAGAAAACACGACAACATTCTCACCTTTTAAATGATGCACTTGAAAAAAAATATCAGGAATTAGTTGTAAAGCATCATATTCATTCGGATGCTGCACAAATTCAGGTTTTGGGGCATTTACAGCATCTCTTAGATGATATATCTGATCAAGTTGAGGAAGAAAAAAAACAAAGCGTTTTGAGTAGGCTATTGATTACACCAAATATTGCAAAGAGCCTTTATATTTTTGGTGATGTTGGGCAGGGAAAATCCATGTTAATGGATGTGTTTTATCAATCCTGTCCTATTGAATCGAAGCGACGCGTTCATTTTCATGCCTTTATGCAAGAGGTGCATGAATATATGTACCAGTGGCGAAAGCAGAATAAAGGAGACCCTCTTGTTTCTTTGGCCGAAAAAATAAGAGCAACTTCGCTATTATTGTGTTTTGATGAATTTCACGTGACCGATATTGCTGATGCAATGTTATTGTCAAGATTATTTACACGGTTAATTCAGCATGGCATCATTTTTGTCGCAACTTCAAATCAACACCCTGATGAACTCTATAGTAATGGATTGCAGAGAGAATTATTTTTGCCTTTTATTGCATTATTAAAAGAATCTTCAAATATTTTAGAGTTAGTTGCAAAAGAAGATTATCGGCTATCTTATTTTAAATCAATAAAAACAATGTTTTATGTAGGGGGTGGAGAAGATGGGTCTAATTTTTTACAGCAGCATTTTGATGAGTTAACCAATAATGGCAGTTCTGAGGCAAGAATATTGCTAGTCAAAGCAAGACCTGTGATATTTAATAGAGTACATGGCGATATTTTATTCACTTCATTTGAGGAGCTTTGTGGAAGAGCATTAGGTGCTGCAGATTACCTTGAAGTATGTAATGAATTCAGTACTGTATTAATAGAACATATTCCTGTTCTTACGGTAGATATTAGAGATAAAGTCAGGCGCTTTATTACCTTGATAGATGCGTTGTATGAACGAAATGTAAAACTAATTTGTACTTTGGAAGAGCCTTTGGATAATTTCCATTTTGAAGATAAAACCTTTGATTTTAAAAGAACAAGATCAAGAATGGTTGAAATGCAATCAGAAAAATATTTTCAACGTAAGCATTTGATGTCGTGATATAGTGACAAAATTGCGTTCAAAAAATGAGAGACTCAGCCTAGAGGATGGCAGTATTTTTTGTGTTATATATGAGGCTTTAAAAAAATCAGCAATAAGGGTAAGGGAAAAGAAGTGTTTTTTTTATTAGTGTCGGGATTTAGAGACGCTTTTTATTTATTTAGAAGGAATCAATCCTCTTTAAAATAGTAATAAGCTTAGATATTGGAAGAAGAGACCATTACGAATGCGTAATGGTGTTTTTGGCATATATATTGCTTTTATATTGTTGGCGTTTTTGTGAGATTTTTTCACTATTGATTTTTCACAAGGGTATGGAATATTAAGTAGTCAAGTTTATTTCTGATTATTTAGTGCTCTGTTAATATTAACCTACCTAACTATAATTAATTATGTTTGATAACCATTTTGAAGTTTATTTAGCTGATACAGAAGAAAGTAAAAAAATTCATTATTCAATACGCTATCAAGTTTATTGTGAGGAAATGGGATTTGAAAAAGTGGAAGATTTTTCAGAACGTTTAGAAATTGATAGTGATGATGCTAAGTCAATTCATTTTATAGTTAAAAATAAAAAGACTAACGACTGGGTTGGAGCCATGCGCTTAATTTATAAAGATGATACTTTATTACCCATTGAGGAATCTTGTTTTCTTGATGAAAAAATCAATAGTAATGACCTTTTTGATGCAGTTGAAATATCTAGGCTATGTATAGTTAAAGAAGCCCGAAGTGGTAATCCCCCTCAAGGGAAAGTTGATGAGACAGTTTTGAACGATGAATCTGGTAAGATCAAAAAAATACCTACAGATCATAAGACAAATCGTTTAATAATTTGGGGGTTGTTTCACGCGGCATCTGAATATTGCTACAAGCACAATATTAACTTCTGCTACTTTATGACAACGTCTATTTTAGCAAAAGTTATGAGTCGTGGAGGGCTGGTCTTAACGGGTATAGGAGCCCCCTGTGAGCATAGAGGGCAAAGATACCCATTTAAAATAGATGCATTTAAAACGTATAAAAGTGAAATGTGGGCATCTGGTTTTAGTAGCTACCAGAAATATTCAAAGTTAAAAGTTTTATCGGCAGCATAAAAAATGTAAATTTATTGCAACGCCTATTTTAAAATATTTTGTAAAGAGGTTAATGAAATAATCCCTCGGTATAGAATTTGATTATTATGAATGAGTCCATAGCATTCGTAGATATTTTTTTCTTCTGGCAACTCCTTAATCAATATATGTAAGGCATCATTACTTTTGAGTTTCTTTAGTAATAGTCTATCAATGGTGATTTTATGATTGGTGTAAACCATTGGGTCTTTTTTGAAATCATGATTGTTTTTTAATGCCTTTTCTAGCAATGCACATGAAACCATACTGCAAGGAAAAATTTCTGGGAAGCTTGCTTTTTCGTTTAGTTCATCAAAATAGAGGGACTGATCAGTAAATGATCCGCATAGAAAATTTTTTGCATTACTGGTATTCATAAACTTTCGTTTTAGAAAAAAACCATTTTCAGGGATGTAGCTCCTATCTGGATACTTGATTAATGGGTCTATTTGTGAGAAATCAGCCTCACCTAAATATAATGCTTTTTTTGATTCTTTTTTATAGCCCATTAATGCTAGTTGGCCGTTAGCCTTTATCGAAATACGATTACTTAAAATAGCATTGCTTTTATCCTCTTTAAATTGAGATTTTTTAATTTCAAAAACTGTTAATTGACCTGGTTTAACAGCATTGGCAAATGTAAATTGATAGTTGCTAAATTGTAAGTTTTTTTCATCAATCAATTTAAATTCATTGTTTTGAAAGCGATGACTTAAAACTACCTTTTCTAATACAGATTCTAATTGAAAGCCTAATACAATGGGCCCGCCAAAAGGGTTTTTTATAATTTCATGCCACTTATGAGGGTCATGGAATAGATTAAAGTCATCTGTTGCATTACGTGCAATATCAATATGAATTTGTTGAAAGTAAATTTCATTATGATTGATATTCATTATTTCCCTCCAGTAAGTTGAAGCTATTAATACCTGATTCTTAATTATTTATATTAGACAATGTGGTCGAATATACAAGATAGGCTATATTAATAGATATGACCCTAATATTTCTGTTAATAGAAGTATTTCTTGTGTATTGAAATTAAAACTAGGCAATTTATATGGCAGATGAAAAACCAACATTAGCAAGAAATTTTCAGGATTTTTTCAGTGTAGAAGTGGCCGTTACTGAAGAACAAAAAAAGAAGGTATATGGAATAAGGTATCGAGTGTATTGTGATGAATTTGGGTACGAGTCAATTGAAAAGTTTCCGAATGAAGAAGAAAAAGATGAGTTTGATGATTTTTCTTTACATTGCTTAATTATGCATAAAAAAAGTGGTTTGCCAGCGGGGTGTGTAAGGTTGGTTCCTGCATTTAATGCTCAAAAAGAACCTATTCTACTACCCTTAGAGAAGCATTGTGATGATAGCTTGGATCATGATTATATCAATGGTTTAGAGTTGGATAGACAAACAGTCTGTGAAATATCTCGGCTAGCAATTGATTGTTTATTTAGGCGACGTACTGGAGAAGAGTTGACACGTTTTGGTGAAGTGCATGGTTTAGATTGTACAAAACAAGAACAACGAACATTTTCATTAATTGCTATTGCTGCATTTTTGGCTGCAACGGCACTTACAGATATTAGTGGTAAAACAAATGTCTTTGCTATGATGGAATCTTTTTTACCCAGAATGATGAAGCGCTCTGGAATAAATTTTATTAAATCAGGGAGTGATGTGGACTATCGAGGTATTAGAGCGCCTTATTTTATTCAAACTCAGTCAGCATTAGATAATATGCATGAAGATTTGAAAGAATTGTACCTATGGATTTATAAACAAATAGAAAATCAAAAGCTATATTAGCTATTTATCATTCTCAAAGTTTTTACATATAGCGCTTTCGCCTTTAAGGGAAAAAGATGAGTTGAGGGTGAAACAGACTGAAAGAACTTTTGAGGCAACTAATAATTTAATTGAAGGCTAGTTATGTCAGGTGATTTTACATTCGATTACAATGAAGCATTCTCACGTAATATAGGTTGGATTACTGAGCAAGAGCAAAACATTATAAAAAATAAACGTATCGCTATTGCTGGAATGGGTGGTGTTGGAGGGAGTCATCTATTGACTCTAACGCGTCTAGGTGTAGGGAGTTTTAACATTGCTGATTTCGATACGTTTGAACTGGCGAATTTTAACCGTCAAGCGGGTTCTTCTGTCCCTCATCTTGATAAGGAAAAAGCCGCTACAATGGAAATGTTAGCGCAAGCTATTAATCCAGAGTTAGATATAAAACGTTTCAATCAGGGTGTAACTCTTGATAATTTAGATGATTTTTTAGAAGGTGTTGATCTATATATAGATGGATTAGACTTTTTTGTATTAGATATTAGACAAAAAGTGTTTGCTCGCTGTTATGAACTTGGAATTCCAGCCATTACAGCAGCCCCATTGGGAATGGGGACTGCAGTTTTAACATTTTTTCCTGGGAAAATGAGTTTTGAACAGTATTTCAGGTTGCAAGGGTATGAGCCTATGGAACAACAAATTCGGTTTTTAGTAGGTTTGTCTCCCTCCTTTTTACATCAACCTTACCTGGTAGATAAAAGTCGTGTTGATTTTATGGCAAAGAAAGGACCCTCAACACCCATGGCTTGTGAATTGTGTGCAGGTGTTACAGCGACAGAAGCATTAAAAATTTTATTAAATCGTGGAAAAGTGCAATGTGCTCCTTGGGGTTATCAGTTTGATGCCTATAGAAATAAATTTAAAAAAACTTGGAGACCTTGGGGGAATGAAAATATTCTTCAAAAAGTAGCTATTATTATTGCTCGTAAAATGATTTTGGGTGAAAAATAAATATGCTGGTGTTTTATTAAAATAACAAAAAGATAAAGGCTAGCTAGCAAAGTTAGTTGGCATCAACGTGAAATTGTTCAATTCAACGGTAGAGCAGAATGAATAAAGAAATAATGAATAAAATCCTCGAAGCAGCTGTAAGAGCACCTTCGGGTGATAATGTTCAGCCTTGGGAATTTAAGGTGTCAGAAAATTTTACAAGAATTGATTTGTATAATTTACCTGATAAGGATCAATCTATATACAATTATCAACAAGCTGCTTCATATATTGCCCATGGAGCATTTATCGAAAATATTATAATTGCAGGAAAGCATTTAGGTTGCCAAATTGACTATCAATTATTTCCAGATCAAAGTGATGATAAGTATGTTGCTCTAATAACTCTACAAGAGGTAAAGTCTTTAGGGGATCCGCTATATCCATTTATTTTTGAACGAAGAACAAATCGCTTTCAATATGATCGCTTAGAAGTTTCAAATGAAGTGCTACAAGCACTAAATAAAAGTGTAAATAAAATTGACACAGCAAACGTGAGCCTAATAATCCACCGGGATAGAATTAAACAATTGGCAAAAGAATTAATGGTTAATGATCGTATTGTCTTTGAGTGTAAAGAGATTCATCAATTTTTATTTGATAAAATTCGCTGGAATAAAAAGCAAATAGAAGAGACCCAAGACGGGATGCCAGTGGGTGTCTTGGGATTAAGTTATATTGAAAACCTGAGTTTTCCATTAATGCGTTTTTGGGGGTATGTGAAGACTGCAAATATGCTGGGGCTTTCTAGAATAATAGCTCTTAAGGGTTGGTGGGGGTGTAAAAATGCTTCTTTACTGGGAATGGTCACTATACAAGGAAATGATAAAAAGTCTTTTGTTGAAGGTGGGCGGGCTGTTCAACGATTATGGTTGGAGGCTACAAAACAAGGTTTTTGTTTGCAACCTATTATTGGTTTACCCCTGCTTATCCATAGATATAAGCAGGCTGCATTAACTCCCATTTTAGCTAAACATATTGAATTTGTAAGAAGAGCATCAGAAAAACTACCTAAATTGTTCGATGTAAATAAAACTGACACTCTAGTTATGGGGTTTCGTGCAGGAGGTATTGTAGATAAAGGGGGAAGCGTGAGGACATTAAGAAAAAAAATTAATATGAATTAACTTTGTTCTAAAAAATTGTTGATTCAATATTTTATTTTCATCTTGAAAAAAAGAAGGTAGGAATGATAGAAAGTGTGCGATTGCGTGTACTGTTTAAATTTTTCGACGGCCATGCCCCTACCAAAAACTACTAGATAAATATTAAGTCTCGGTATTTCTTGCATACACCTCAGCTATGAATAAAGCCACTCCATTAAGTAAGCATTACTGACTTGAGGTTTTTTTTGATATATAATTTTATTCAACCATGGTGCTATGTATACATCAGATTGGCACATTTCCCGATGTCTGCTGCGGACTAAAAACCATTACTTTGCTTAGTGACAGTGACTTTATTATCTGTTCAGTCGCCTGATATCCCCACTCTTCGAGAGCCTGATATAGGCGAGGTACAAACTTCAATAAACTGGGGTTTCAGAAATAACAAGCCCCATCATTGAATCAACCAGCTTCTGTACGCAGTTAACGGCAATCATCTGGAAAATCCAAAGATTAACAACAAATGCTTTTAAGCCAATGCCATATTGTAGTAGTCCTGCATATCTAAAGGAAATGCCCCTTTAACTTTTGAACCACAAACTGGACAGTATTTAATCTCTGCATCAAAATGCTCGACGCCTTTCTCAAAAAAAATATCTATTTTTGTCTGTCTTTTAATGTGGATACACGCTGAATCAGTACAGTCTTCACCGTAAACATCATTTGAATTGATGGTAGATATCGCAATTCGCTCTTTAGTTAGGTGTTTCCTTTTTGCCTTTGCTGTTACTTCCCTGTGTGCCCCAAAAGCTGATTCGGCTTTTTCTGTTTGAGATGAAGGGGTACTCGAACTCTGATTATTTATTTTTCCATCAGCACACAACTGCTCGAAATCGTCCTTTAGTCAACTGACTTCATCTTTGGCTGTGGTTTTATTTAGGTTCGGCATTAACTACAATAGGATAAATTTTGAATAAATCTATTGGTTTAGCTTGTTTTCAGCCGTTAGCGATGCAGATTGTTATTGTGTCAGTATCGTAACAGGTGGGGGTTCCTAAAGCATTTACCTCGTTATCTGGCAGAATTCTGTTATTGTCATAACAGACGGTTCCAGCTAGAGGATATGCTGCATCGCTTTAGGTACATTGCAGTAACACCAGCACCTATGCCTGAGAGTTTTTGAAATTGGTTGGAGCTTAAGGGTATTCAGGTAGGCTTTAAGACATGATTACCTTACTTAATTATACGGAGCTGTTTAGAGTGTAGAGGGTAAATTGATTGATATTGGGAATTTATTGTCGGTTTTTTTTACAATGTAACAATTATTTGTGCGTTATTTATTATTGTTTTATTTTAAGTTATTGATTGTTTTATTTTTTTTATTTTTGGCATGTTGGATGCATATGTTTTGGTGTAATCAATTTTTTTGTAACCTAATACATAGTAGGAATTTAAGATGAATAATAAAATAGCAGCTTTAACTGGGGTAGCTTTGATGGCATTCAATGCTAGTGCAAGTGCTGTCACTATCGATTTGTTTTCTGTTGACCAAGCTCAAATTATAGATACAGTTGCAGGAGCTGGAGATAGAGACTTTAATGATGGTAGTGCAGTATCATCTTCTGTATCAACAGGCGGTACAAGTATTCTTGGTGGAAACCGTGATCTTGGTGTTGATATGGTAACAGGTGGATTTGGCGTGCCAAATTCCAATATTGTTGTTGCAGGTGGTTCATTATCTTTTAATACAACCTCTGGGACTGACGGTATGGGAATAGTTCAATGGGATGGTGGCTTAGATTTTGGAAATGATGGTACTATTGGTGGGCATTTAGACTTAGATATTGATGGTCTTGGTGGTGTTGATTTAACAGAGGGTGGATTTCATACTGCTTTTGGAGTTCAGACACTTTTTTCAGATGGAAACTTCTCAGTAAACCTTAATATCTATGATATGACAGGACAAGCTGCTTTTGTTACTCTGGTAGCTAGTGAGGTTACTGGAGCTCCTTTATCTTCTTCAATTGAATTTGATACTTTCCAAGACTGTGGGCCTTTAGAGGCTACCGTTCTTTCAGTCGTGTGTTTTAATGCTGATGGGGATCCTCTTAAGAATGGTTTAGGAATAGATATGAGTAATATAGGTGCAATTGAATTAGTTATTAATTCATTAGGTGCTGCAGGCTCTCTTCAAAATTTGGCTCTTGACTTAACACTTGATAGCCTTGAAACTGTGCCAGAGCCTTCGTCTCTTGCATTATTAGGCCTTGGGTTAATTGGTTTCAGTGCTGCTGGTCGTGCAAAATCAAAAAAATCTTAATATAATTTTTTAATAAAAATTACTTAAGATAAAAGGGTGTCATTACTTAAAGTAATGACACCCTTTTTTGTAGGGGGAGAAGTTATTAATTAAGTGACGACTAGCTGAGCTGATGGTTTATTAGGTTGCACCTCTTACTACAGCCAAGCCGTGGCTAATCAAAATAAGATTTTCTGCCCATATATTGCATCACTCTCTTCTTGATGCTTAATGCGCTGTCTTACCACATGCTCAACTAGACCAAGAGTAGATATAAAATATCTTTGTGCCCAAAATGTTCTTTCGTAAAGTTTCTTTGCTTATCTCTATACTTTCGAACAATTGCTATTGCGCTTTTACCTTTCAAATAGCCTACAATATTTAATACAGTATATTTTGGAAACGCACTTAATCACATATATACGTGATCTCTTTTTAAATGTTCTTCTAAAATTTCTATTCCTTTCCGCCTTGCCAACACATGAAAAATTTACCTAGATAATTTCGTAAGCTACCATAGATGATTTTCGCCCTTTTTTTTGGAATAAATACAATATAGTATTTACAATCTCATCTCGTATGAGACAAACTTATACAGTCTTTCATATTCTTACCAGTAATTTCTGGGTCGAAATATTAAGGGATATGTTTGTGTGACTAGTTGAATCAGAACTTTTGGAGTAACTTTCTGGTCTTATTTGTAGTATTCTGCACGCGGCTGTGGCGTGTTAAGAACTATTTTATACAAACATAGCCAATATTAAGGTAAGGCATACTGCCGTATCGGTAAAACCTATGGGGGTTTCCTTTGCATAGCTGGGGGTTTACATAATGATTAATTATTGGAAATTATTATGTCAAAATTTTATTAAGAAATATCTTAAAATTTGTACTGCTATTATTTTTTTGGAAAAATATTTTCATAGCTGAAGTGTTCTTTTTGTATTTAGGGTTGTTCAATAATTCGTTTATGGCTTTTTCTAATAGTCTTTTATTTTGAGCATGTTCAGAACGAATAAGAATTCCCGTATTTGATTTTTCAATATATGACATGGTTAAATACTGATCCATATTACAAGCAATCCCTAATACAGGCGTGCCTTCAGATAAAGCTTGATAAGCTGTTGCACTACCACCATTACACACCACAAGGTCACATTTACGGATAATTTCAATACCGGGTAAAAAATTTTCTACATATACATTTGTAGAGGCAGTTATATCCAATCGACCGGCAGTAGCAACTAGAATATTTGCATCAAACTTTGATAATACGCTAATAATTTTAGGTAAATTATCAGTTGCTCCTGATGAACCAAGTGTTACATAGATATTTTTTTTATTTTTATTTAAAGATGAAAACCAGTGTGGTATGGCAATATCTGGTGACCATAAAGCAGAACCAATAAAATAATGATTATTAGGTAATGATTGTAATGGAATTAGTTCAGGGACATCTAAATAGAATGTGTAATCGCCATGAGTGTAAGTTTGTTGTAAATTACCCAAAGGTTTAAGATTATACTGTTTTCTTAATTGATTATGTGGTAAGGCATGGTATGTGAAAATTAAGGGACGAATCAGTTGAAAGAAAAAATTGGTGATTGAGTAACCAAGAAACTTAGTAAGGGGATGATCTGGAAGAGGAAAACCATTATTGCTGTATGGACTCCAATGGGCATTGGTCAGTGCAATATAAGGCGTTTTACATGTGGGTGCACTAATAGCTAAAGAAAGCCTGAAGTCTCCAATTACAATATCAGGTTTAATTTGATGGATAAGAGAAGTATCTTCATTAATATAATTGGTGAGTGTTTTCTTATTATAAAACCTTGCACCTGAGGCAAGTGCTTTAATGAATGTTTTGCTGGGAATACTATGGATGTACCAACGGGTAATATTTGAATTTTTAGGAAATACAAAATCAAATCCTTTTGCGCAGGCAAAATGAACTTCATATTGAGTTGAATCTAATGATTGTGCAAGTACAAGAGGTCTGGTTACATGGGCAAGTGTTACTGCTTCTGCAAAAAATAGTATTCGTTTGCGTTGTGCCATTATGTTTTTCCAACTCTGCCAAATAACCCATATTTTTCTAACTCAAGAACAGTTTTTTCATAACCATCGAGTGATTCTTGTGTTGAAGCCCAGTTTACAAACTCTTGCATACCCTGTTCAAGAGAAACCTTTGGCATGTAATTTAATTGTTCTTTTGATTGCTGTAGATCTGCATAGCAAGAGAAAATATCTCCTTGACGAAATTCACCTCGATCTAACATTTCAACAGTTTTCCCACAAGCTTTGGCAAGCGAACCAGCTATAGTTCTTATCGTATCATTATTACCACTACCTATATTAAATGTTGCAGGTGACTGGGAATTATTTTCAAGAGCTAGCACATTGGCTTGAGCTATGTCTTGGACATGAACAAAATCTCTGCCAGGGAGACCTTGTTCGTATAGAGAGAGGGATTTTTCCGCCATAATTCGATTGTAAAAAATAGAAACCACTCCTGTATATGGGTTTTTTAACGATTGTCTTGATCCAAAGACGTTAAAATATCGCAATATAGTTACAGGTAGGCCAAATGTATTTGCTGCATAGCGGCAGTAATCTTCTTGATGTTTTTTTGTTTCGGCATAAACGGATAGGGGGTCTAGAGGACGGTTTTCAATAGTTGGAATTGGGTCAAGAGGTTTTTTACAATGTGGACAGAGTTGATTGAAAATTCCTTTGTCTAAATCGATACGAAGGCGTAGCGAGGGGTATATAACCCCATGTTCATTACAGTGATGCGATCCTTCTCCGTATACTGCACGAGATGAGGCAAGAACGAACCGGTTTAGACTTACATTCTGTTTAACAAGAGTTTCCAATAATGTTGCGGTACCAACACTGTTGGTGTATATGTAATTGCGCATATCATACATACTCTGCCCTACGCCTGTTAGAGCTGCAAAATGATAAACAGCATCAATACCTTCAACAGCCTTTTCTACATCTTTAGGCTGGCATACATCACCGTACATGGTCTCAATATCAGGATGTAAATAATCTGGAAAACTTGCATTTTTACCATGTATCTGAGGGTCAAGTAAATCTAAAATACGAACACTATGTCCTTTTTTTATTAATAAATCAGCAGTATGTGAACCGATAAAACCAGCTCCTCCAGTAATTAGTATTTTCATTTTTTACCTACTTTATTGTGTTGAGTCATTAAAAAGCGCGACTATTAACTCGTAATTGGCATCTATATGCATAAAATATTCGATGATTTCATTGAAAATACTGTTAATAATCTGCTATTAAGGGGGATATTCATTTTTATTTTGTTAATTATTATGTGAGCTATCAGTGGGATGTTAGAAAGCAAGACTTAGCTCCAAAGTTCTCTCCAGAAAAGTAGGCTCTAGAGTATGGTCAATACAATTAAACATACTGTAGTTACATATTTTAAATATGTACACCTGCTCAAACAGAATGAATAGAAAGTATTGATGCGAGAATTATAAGGTATTCTTTCTTCTTTTCTGAAGAGAGAAGAAGAAAGAGTTGTATTTATGTTTTTTAGATATTACATAGCAGACGCTTTGTTTAAAAAAACTTCTATCAGATACGGTTTTTAGTCTATAACTGGTTTAATAGCTTTGTTGCTTCATTTTTTTCTGAACTATTGCTATCTATTAATTGTTGTAAAACTTTTCGAGCTCGTGTTTTATTTTTGTTTGCTATTAATGTTTCTGCAAAATGCAATTGAATTACATCTAACTCTGGGGTTAATTTAACCGCCTGGGTAAGTATTTTTAAACTTTTTTGTTCTTGTCCATTCTTAAGCAATATATAACCATAAGTATCAGCAACAATTCCAGAGTTGGGAGATTTATTAAATGCCTGAGTTGCCAATTCTAATGCTTTAGGGTTTTCTTGTTGACTATAAACCCAAGCAAGATTATTAAGTATAAGTACATTATCTTTCTGTTTCAAAAGAAGTTTTTCGTATAGTTTAGTTGCTGAGACATATTGATTACTATTTTGGTATAGGTTAGCAAGAATAAACTGCAAACGAGAGTTTTCTTTGGTGTTGAGTAATTCGTTTTCTAATAGTGAAATTGCTTGTTGTTGTTTATTCTGTTTATTAAGTATTTTAAGTATAAAGTCGAGCGTTTTACTATTTTTATTAATTTGATAGGCTTTTTGATAGGCATTCAGTGCTTTGTTATATTTTTTTTCAGCAAAAAAAACATCTCCTTTTGAAATCAAACCAATACTTTGTCTTGGCGATGATTGAACTATTTGTTCAGCAATAAGCAAAGCTTGGGTATATTCTTTCCGTTTTATCAAAAAAGCAACTTTTAGAGCGAGTATTTTATTTGGATTTTGAATATTTGATGCTGCAGCTTGATCTAGTAAAATGCCTATTTCAGCATCTTTTCCTGTCTGCCTGCTTAATAACTTTGCTAAGGCTAATCGATATTTAACATCGTTTCCCGGAAGAGTTATAATTTTACGTAATGTGCTTTCTGCCGCACTTAGTTTATTATTAGCTAATTGCATATTTGTTAGAAAAGAAAGGGCTTTGGTATTATCAGTATTTCGCGTTACCATTTCTTGTGCTAAGGGCAAAATTTCTTTAATTTTATTATTCTTTTTATAAACTTGACCTAGCAATTTTAAAACAAGTAATTCGTTATCCAGAATAGGTTTAGCTTTTGGAAGTGCATTTAATAGATGGTTTTCTGCAAGGGTGAGGTTTTGTTGGTTTATCGCTATTTTTGCTAGAACAATATGTGCAGATATATTGGTCTCTTCAAGTTCTAGTGTTTTGTTGGCGTGTTGTTTAGCAATTAAAAACTGTTTATCTTCAATTGCTAATGTTGATAAACCAAGGTAGGCTCTAGGGTTATTGGGAGATAGGGCAATAGATTTTCTATAACTTTTCTTGGCTGCATTGTTGTCACCATTTTTTAACTCTAAAACAGCCTTTAAAATATAGTATCGGGATTGGTTTGGGTCTTTTTTTAATAATGATTCTATCTTTAATTTTGCCTGTACTAGTTTATCTTGATTGATTAACTTGATTATGGATTCATAGTCATTTTTTTGCTCAGTTAATAGATCAAATGAATTAAAATAAAATATATCGTTATTAGGAAATAGATTTGGTTTTTTTGTTGTTTTCTGAAATATTATGTCTTCCGTGTATTCGTACTTTGCAGCATTTACAATAAAACAACTAAAAGAAAGAGCTAGGAAAGAGGGAACTATTAGGCGAATGCTAGGTTTTATATTCATTACTTTTTCCATTAAAAATCAAAGAGGGTTTAAGATGAGGATCTATTTTATTGTAGATTATATATTTTATGGGGTCTTTGCACGAAAGATTTCAGAATAATCTGTTAAAATTATAGAGCATATCAAAGCTTTTATTAAGAACATTGTCATGGCTTGGAATAAATAAGTCTGAGGATTAGTTTTTAAGCTTGAGTTTTATTAATGCTTTCTTTTAAATAACGCCAAGATTTTTAGCATTTTTTCAAACCATTCTTTTTTCTACGCTCATCTTTCCAATGATTCTTAGGAGTCAGTACCTCATTTTATTTATGATTAGCTGACTACTTTTCTTTATACCATTTCATTACCTTAGATAATTCCTTTGTAACCTCTGTGTTTTCTATTAAAAATTTTTTCTAGTTTTGTTGTTTCTTGGGAGTGTAATGTTTCAGCACTTTCTATTTCAGGTGGTATCCGATCATTTTTCAAGGTTTCTATTGTCAACATACTTTGCTGGTTACCTTTTTTAGCCTACGAAGCATACAAATTGCTTAAACAAGAATTATTTAATGTGCTTTCTTTCATTGGAAAAACCTACAAAATAGAGTTTTCTTGAAAGGTTAAATTCATTTTACTTGGGTACTTAGATCTCACCAAGGTTATAGTGCACCTAACTTGACAGTGTTCAGACATAATGCGCTAAACTTAATGAAAAATCATCAAAAGTAGCTGCAAGAACTAAACGATTTAAAAGTAGGCTGGAGTGATGATTGTTTACTCAAAATTATTGCTGGAATTTAAGCCCGATTGTCCTGCTAATAAGAACTGCCACTTGCTCGTTTTGTACTCATTTTTTTATTCCAGCATTTTTTAGTATTATATTATCGTTGTTGAAATGTAATTCCTTCAATTTATTACCTGAATTTCTTAGGGTGCTATAACGCACATATCTTAATCTCAAAAATCTACTAGACTAAAGCCATTAAGATATATATATATATATATAAATGATAAATTATTTTTTGGGGAGTTAACAATTTATGAAACTTGTTTTCACTTTTATAGTGACTTTAATTCAATTAACCACGAGTTTACCAATTGTAGCCGAAGATAAATGGTTTGATGTTACGCCAGCGACTAGCAAAATTGTTATTACTGGATTTACATATGCCCAGGCAAAAATGCCCTTAACATCTGAGGTTAGCGGTAAAGTGAGTGAAATTTTTGCTGATGTTGGGGAGAGTATTTCTGAGACTAAAAAGTTTGCTTGTCTTGATGATACTTTTACCCAAATTGATATTAAGTCTGCAAAAAGGGAAATGTCCAAACATTATGTGGATATTAAGTATTATAAAAAACAAGTGGCAAGACATGAAAAACTGGTAAAAAGACAGACAATGGCTGTTAGCACCTTGGACGAGTTAACACGTAATTTATCAAGTAGCCGAGAAGCTCTGTCAATTGCAACAATACGTAAAGATCGATTGGAAGAGCTACAAAGAAGACACTGTATTGAGGCGTCTGAAGGGTGGCTGGTTATTGATCGAAATATCGAGCTTGGACAATGGGTTCGGGAAGGTGAAATTGTTGCGCATATTGGTAATTATTCCCAATTAAAGGTTCCTGTTACCCTCTCTCATGCTGAGCTGGCATCATTAAAGAAAAATAAAGAAAAAATTGAACTGGTGTTTGAGGAATCTAATATCCGTATTCCTGCTGTTATTGAACATATTTCTCCTGCTTTTGATGAAAAAACCAGGAAAATCCTAGTTGATCTTTTGATTGATAAAGGACATCATGAACTTCATGGTGGGATGCGAGTATCTCTATCTTTGGAAGCCACAGCTCCTTCTATTAATAACAATGCATTTATTATTAATAAACTTGCTTTAGAGGAAAGGTATGAAGCATATTGGGTTCAGCGAAAAGATGGGAAAAATATACGCGTTAAGGTATTGAGCGAACAAGCCGACGGAAGAGTGATGATTTCTTCCCGTGATATTAAGTTGGGTGATCAATTTAAAAGGGTTGGGAATTAGTCACTTTATCGGAATTAACCATTATTTTATGAATTATATGAGTATAGAAACATTTCAATTTAAATGGACTTTTTTTAAAGGGATTTTGTTTTCATGGAAATGATTGGGCGTTTTTCATTAGAGCAAAAAATCTTATTTAATTTGGTTTTTGTTCTTTTAATTATATCTGGTTTTTTTGCGATGTTTGCATTGCCTGTAGAGCGTTATCCAGATATTAATATGGCTGTAGTGAAAGTTACTACAGACTATCCAGGTGCTTCCCCTGTAGATGTTGAGTCATTAGTGACTCGGAAAATAGAAGAAGCGGTGGAGAATATTGAAAATATTGAATGGATTTCCTCAACTTCTCAAGCAGAGCGTTCTTATGTCAGAATAAAATTAATTGATGATAGTGATTATGATCAATTATATGATGAAATTCGATTTAATATCTTAAATGCTAAGGAAGAACTTCCAGAACAAATTGAGCAGCCTGTAATTGAGGCTATATCGATGGGGCAATTATTGCCTGTGATGAATATTAATATAGGTGGAGATCATGGAAATAGAGCATTAACTTTAATTGCTGAACAAATAAAATCTTCGGTAAAACAAGTTCAAGGGTTAAAAAAGGTTGTCATTTCTGGAGATTTAACCCGAGAATTTCATGCTTATTTAGATCCAGATAAGTTAAGGCTTTTTGGAATTAGTTTTGAGGCAGTCGTCACAGCTTTACAACAAGCGAATGTATCAATGACTGCGGGAAGTATGGAGGATTTGGATGAAGAGTTTTTGATTAAAGTTGATGAAAAATTTAATAGTAGGGATAAATTGGTTAGAACTATTATTCGGCGTGACGGTGATGGGAGATTTATTCGATTAGATGATTTAATTACTCGTGCGGATTTTAATTATCGTAAACCCAGTGTTATTTCTTCAGTTAATGGAAAAAACTCTATTGCACTTAATATTATTAAAATGCCTGAAGGCAATGCATTGGCTATTAAAGCGGATATAGTTAAAGTATTAGCCAGTTTTAAGCCTTTGTTTGAACGTGAGAATTTAGAAATTACTTTGACTCAGGATTCTTCCATTAAAATTAATGATGGCTTAAGTACTTTGGGCTGGAACTTTATTGTTGGAATGATACTGGTTTCTTTAGGCTCCTGGTATTTTATGGGAGCCAGAAATGCAGGCTTGATTACTATTGGTATCCCTTTTTCATTTTTATTTACGATGCTGATTATGTATTTAGCCAGCTATAGCTTTAATGAAATCACTCTCTTTGCCTTTGTTCTTGTGTCAGGTATTATTGTTGATGATGCTATTGTCGTTACAGAAAATATTTATCGCTATATTCAAAAAGGTTATCAAATAAATCAAGCTATAACAGAAGGGGTGGCTGAAGTTGCCTTACCTGTTTTGTCATCAACATTGACGACAATGGCTGCTTTCTTGCCGATGTTGATTATGAGCGGTTCTACGGGAGAGTTTTTTGCTCAAATACCTGCGGTTGTCTGCTTTGCACTTTTTGCATCTTTATTTGAGTGTTTTTTTATTTTACCCGTTCATTATTTGGATTTTGGCCCTCAAAAAGCTCAGTTATTAGCTCAGCGTTTAGAAAACGATAATTTTTTGGTGTCATTTTTTCGTGTTATCACTCAGCGGGTCCTTAAATGGACTTTGAGATTTAGACTGTTGACAATAATGAGTGTGGTAGCTTTATTAGGCTTATCTATAGGGATTATGTATGTTTCAATGACGGGAATAATGCCTTTAGTTAAAACCCAGTTTTTCCCTGATGACTATGCTATCTATTTTGTTGATATTAAGGGGCCACCAAATACTTCTATCACAGAAATTGACCGTATTAACCGATTGGTTTCAACCTTCATTTTGGCTGACGGGCCAGGAAAAGCTAAATCTGCTTCAGGACAAGCAGGGCTATATATGAATGAAGACTACGAGCTTATTCATGGAAATAATGTGGGTGTCGTGTTGGTCACTTTACCGGCTAAAAAGGAACAAACCATTGGTGACCCTTTGCAGCATTTGGAAAATATGCGGCTAAAATTAAAAAAACAATTTGAACACGATGGCTTTGTTCTGAGTGTTCATCCTATGAAAGAGGGGCCTCCTTCGGGCAAAGCGATTAATGTAAAGGTTATGGGAAGTGATTTGAATTCGGTCTCACAACTTGGGGCGGACCTTTTTAATTTTTTACAGACGGAGCAGGAGATAGCCTCTAATTTGGTAGAGCTTGAAAGTGACAAGGGAGCGATTAAGAAAGTATATCGCTTTGATATTAGGCATGACAGAGTTAAGGAATATAATTTAAGCAGTCAAGAAGTTGCTCTCTTGGCTAGTAGCGTTCTTGACGGACGTTATATTGGTCAATTCCGTTCGAAAGATGAAGAAATTGATCTTAAATTACTAGTTGATCAAGAAAAAATCACTAGCCCAAAACAAACATTGTCAATCCCTGTCGTAGAAAGCACGGTAAGCCCTATTTTACTGGGGGACTTAACAGAGCTTAGTATGTACAATGAAATCTCTGAGTTTCATCGTTACCAAGGATTGAGAACAATAAGCTTTAAGGCAGATATGAAAGTGGGAACGCAGGTTTCATCAGCTTATCTTATAAATAAGATAAGTGAGTATTATGATTCAATTAGAGATCATTATCCTGGTGCAAGTATAATCTTTAGTGGTGAGCATGAAAGTACGCAACGCTCCTATCAATCATTAATATTTGCCTTTTGTATCGCTGTGATGATTATTTATATGATATTGGCTGTTCAGTTCCAATCTTACTTACAACCCTTAATTATTCTTTTTGCTATTCTTTTTGCCATTATTGGGATCGTGTTGGGTAAGTTTTTAACGCAATCAATATTTACTATCAATAGTTTTATTGCTGTCGTTGGAGTTATTGGTGTTGTGGTTAATGACTCTTTAGTTTTAATAGATTTTATGAATAAAGGGTACCGATCAGGAATGACTAGACAAGAGTCTATTGATAATGCTATTAAAATACGGTTACGTCCCATTATACTGACAACATTAACAACAATTTTAGGCTTATTGCCTATGGCTCTGGGAATCCCTAGTTATTCCATTGTCTGGGGTGCCATGGCATCAACCTTTGTTTGCGGCTTAGGTGTTGCCACTTTATTAACATTATGGGTTGCTCCTGTATTATGGGATTTAATTCAGGCTAGACAAGAGAAAGTGTAAATAGATATGGAAATGAAATTTAATTTAGAGCTTGTCAATTGGTTGGCTTCCGTTGCTGATCCTACCATTAGTTTTTCAAAGTTAGGATATGGTTCGAATGAAAAGACAATGATTCAGCTTTTTTTGACTAAATTAACTGGGACTGGTTTTTCTTCGATAGAGGAATCGCCTCACGTTTTAGATAGTATGAATATATTATTAAATCGTCTTACTTCTGATAAGGAAGAGCAGGTTTTTGATGATTGTTATACTGAAATTCGGCAATATTTGGTAAAGAAGCAATGGATTGCGCTTATTATTCCTTCAGGGTTAGATCAATCGATGGACAATACCCTTTGTGATCGTGAATTACTTGGGTATTTGGTAAAAGCCTCATCAAATAATAGAGGTGTTATTTTACAATTAGAGCAAGCGCCTGAAGCAAAAATGAGTTTACTTGACGTGCATGGTGTAATTAGGACGGCGTTGAATAAAGCAATAAAGTGGCCAGGTATTTTAATTTGGAGTCCTGGGGGGGATTCTGTTTTGTTGCCCGTTAATTCTGTCGGATGTCTTGAAATCGATATTGAGGCTCGATTGCAGTGGACCTTTTCTAAACTTTTTTCGGATCCTTTATTTGATTTAGGGCGTTTAAAGGTGGAGTATAAAAATGAATTTCCAGAAGTATCTGAAAATGAAGATAAAATAGTTAATATTATTCATTTGAGTGATTTAGGTATTGGAAATGATAATTCAAGTTTTAGAATGGCGCGTGTTCAGCAGAATATTAGAGAATTAGTTGAGGAGTTAGGCCAGGTTTCTAAAATTGTACCTGTGATAACAGGTAATTTTATGGACAATCCTAGTGAAAAACATATCAATAAAGTAGCTTCATTTTGGGAGTTTCTGAGGGGGATGGGGACAGAGGAGCCACTATTAGTCTTTGGTAATCACGATGTTCGGCAAGATGGGAATATCAATGAAAATTATCATAAAATTGTGACGATTAATAATAATCAAATCACGTGGTATGAAATTGAAAATATTGCATTTATTTCATTAAATACCGTGATGTATGGCAACCTTGAGCAGGGTATAGTCGGAAAAGATCAAATTGATTCTATTGAGTATGAAATAAGACGTAAGGAAGATAGTGGTGATTATAAATTTGTGATTTTAATGCACCATCTACCTATAGCGCATCAAGCTATTGATGAGTCGGTTAAAGCTTTTTATGACAGAAGTGTTGCCGAGTCTGGTATTAATAATGAAACAATTAAAGATTCAGAATTATTATTTGAATTTGTAGATAAGTATGATGTTAAAGTTCTGTTGCATGGGCATCAATCTATACCATTAGTGAGTCAAACTGATAAGAATACTATGGTGGTAGGTTGTGGGAGTTCCATTGGAAATAACTCAGAATTTGATGGTAATGTTTATTTTAGTATTAATGTTGTTTCTATCAATAGTTTTAGTCAGGTACTTTCTTCGCGCCTGTTAGCCATAAGAAAGCCCGAAGCAGGTTTTATTGAGGCTAAAAGACATGAGGTTATTAGTCGATTGTTGATTTAAACGTAAAGAGTGAGAATGACGGTTGGGGTTAACTTTTTCAGGCGCTGATTTCTTCTACTAGAATGAAATATTGTTAAACCTTACCTTTTTGGTGCGTAAAAATGTCCAAAAAAGTGCGAATTTAGGTTAGGAATCATGCCTTTTATAACTAGAATCAAGTAGGTTGAAAAGGTTTTGTTATAAAAAATAATGTTGGCTTGTCAGTAGTAGAGGAGTGCTTTTGGTCTTAAAAAGGTATAAGTAATATGTGACAGGACATTTCGGTTTTATTAAGAAATTAATTGTAATAGTTTATTTACCTTGGAAATAGAAAGAAATATATTATAAAATGAACCAAATTTTTAATTTGGTCTATGTTTTGCTTGTTAATTGAAGTTGAAATGATTTGTTGATTAAATCTTTTATGTTGTTGGGTATGTGTTTTTTTAATCTGTACCTTTTATTTTCCCCTTTGTAATTTTTTTGGAGTTCTAATGGAAACCGTTGTTTTCTTGGTAGTTGCTGCTGCGCTAGCCTATGTTATTGTCTATACACCTGTAGGTACTGTATTAAAAGGTTCTCAAGCACTTTCTACTCAAGATAATGAAGATAAAATAATTATCCCTGAAGATTCAGCATTAAGGCGTCATTTCCTTAGTAATCTACAGGCTGAAATTGAAACAGAATTTTCTCCACGTCCAACCTGCTCTATGCTTAAACGTCATCATGATGCTTTAATTTCTGCAGAAGTTGAAAAACGTTTGTTTGCGTAAAGATTTTTATATCGCACAAGGAAGTGCTATATTTCGTTAGAATAATGTGTAGAGCCTAATTTTTTTTAAGAAGCCACGAAATATAGCGATCAAAAAATTCGTGGATAATCAGAGCTGAAATAATAAGTGTAGTTCCAGTTATTATTTTTGTTGTAATAATCTCCTGGTTTAAAATGTGCCCTAAGTACAGTGCGAGAACGGGGGATATTAATGGAATAAAACCTACTGTTGTTGCGGATAAATGAATCAGTAAATAATAATAAAGTACAAAACCTATAGCTGTTGCAATAACACCTAAATAGAGTATTGATACTATATTTAGAGTTGTTAAATTTTGTGGCCATACTGAATCAGTAAACAAGAGCCATGTTAGTAGATAAGCAGGCAGAGCAAAGAGTAAGCCCCCTGTTACTTGTGCTGTAGCAGGAATTTTTGCGTGGATACGTTTCACCCAAACTGCGCTAGCTGTTTGTAAAGATACCGCGCTTAAAATAGCAATAACACCATAAACAGCTTGCATATTAAGTTGTAATGCTGAGCTAAATAATAGAGCCAACCCTGAAAGTCCTAAGAAGTAAGAGCAAATTTTTCCAAAACTTAAGCTGCGCTCTTTTAACCAAATAGCCGCAAACAAAGCACTAAGGAATGGGGATAAGCCAAAAATAACAGATAGCCAGCCTGAAGGAACAAATTGAGCTCCCCAATAGACACACAGCATGGCTGCATATATTTGAACGGCAACAGCTAAATAAGTTACTTTAGCCTTGCGGTGGAAAGGTAAGTGTTTGCGACGAAGTAATAGCCAAGTAAACATGCACAGTGCACCGATAAGCATACGTGAGCCAGCGCCAAATATAAACCCAGGACCTTCTCCACTCCACTTGATGGCAAGGGGGGTTGTCGCCCATAAAAGAATAATACTAATGTATGCAAGAGCTATACGCATGGTGATATGGAATTAAGATATTTCTGAAAGCAGAGAATCTATCATATTTTGTGCTTGTTGCTGATAGCTACTGCCAAATAAATTAAGGTGGTTAAGGATATGGTATAAGTTATACAGTGTTTTTCGTGTAGAGTACCCTGAGTCTAATGGGTAGGTCTCATTGTAGGCTTGATAAAAGTGAGAACTAAATCCTCCAAATAATTCGGTCATAGCAATATCTGTTTCCCTGTCACCGTAATAGCAAGCAGGGTCATAAATAATGGCTTTTCCTTGTGTAGTCATCGCTGCGTTGCCAGACCATAAGTCACCATGTAATAAAGATGGATGAGGAGAGTAACTGTTAAAGAAATAGTGCAAGGAGTCTGATAGTTTATTACCTGATTGAATTAACTTTCCCTTATAACCATTTTTTTCTGCAAGAGATAATTGGAAATTGAGGCGATGAGATTGCCAGAAAGTAAGCCAATGAACCGATGAATCATTTATTTGTGGTGTTGAGCCGATGGTATTGTTGATATGCCAGCCAAAAAAAGATTGCTGTATTTTATGCAAAGCAGCTAATTGGTGGCCTAGTTGAGTGTCTGATTGTGAGTTTTTAGCACTAATATCTATAAATTCTAAGACTAAAAATGCCTGGTCTGCAGCGACACCCGTTAGAATAGGGCTGGGCACTTTTATGGTGTTAGTTTGTGCTATTTCTGATAAGCCATCAAATTCTGCTTCAAACATCTCAAGTAAATGTGCTTGATTGAGTTTTACAAAATAACTTTGATTAAAAATTAAACCACGTCCTGAGGACGTGGAGTTGGTCGAAAGGCTCCGCCTGAAGACAAATTAGAACTACTCATGCATCCTAGTCTTGTTGTCGCCACAACAAAAACTAGGAGAAAAAACATGA
>Ga0209826_1000622_pt1 | contig 25360 bp, 20 predicted proteins | sample GOMGulsemesocosm_5_FD_184637 | JGI IMG/M metagenome (GOLD analysis project Ga0209826, IMG submission 184637) | Methane-oxidizing microbial communities from mesocosms in the Gulf of Mexico - GOM15C Gulf of Mexico (SPAdes) (version 2) | ecosystem: Environmental > Aquatic > Marine > Cold seeps... | reverse complement strand
CACACTATTACCGGTATGGGAGAGATGGGGAGACTGAGGATGAGTTTTCCACCCGCATGGCAGTCGAATTGGAAATCTTCATTCTTAAGGAAGGCCCGGAAACAGTGGCAGCCTTCATAGCGGAGCCTGTTATGGGAGCGGGTGGCGTCATTATTCCCCCTAAAGGGTATTTTCAAAAAATTCAAGAAGTCCTGAAAAAACATGACATCCTGATGGTTGCGGACGAAGTTATTTGTGGTTTCGGTAGAACAGGCAACATGTGGGGTTCAGAAACCTATGGTATCCAACCAGACATTTTAAGTTGCGCAAAAGCCCTGTCCAGTGCCTACCTTCCGATTGCTGCAGTGATGGTGTCTGAAGAGATTTTCCGGGGCATGGTCAAACAAAGTGAAAAACATGGCTCTTTCGCCCATGGATACACTTATTCAGGCCATCCAGTGCCTGCAGCTGTTGCTCTGCGGACCATGGAATTGATGGAAGAGCGCAATATACTGGAGCATGTTCAATCTATTGCCCCCACTTTTAAAGCTCGATTTGAGCAGTTGGCAGATCATCCGCTTGTTGGGGAAGTCAGAGTGGTTGGATTGGTCGGCGCCGTTGAATTTGTCGCTGATAAAGAAACGAGACTATCTTTCGCTGCCAGTTTGGGCTTGGGCGCAAAAGCAGTTGGATTTATGCAAGAGGCTGGCCTTATTGCGAGAGCCGTTGCAGGTGACAATGTAGCCCTTTGCCCGCCCTTGATCATCACGGAAGATGAAATCAACACTATGTTTGATCGGTTCACCCAAGGCCTTGATCAAGTCGAAGCGCTTGTCCAAGAAAATAACTGGCGTGAGGCCTAGTGGTTATACGTGTTGACCACCGTTAATATGGATTTCAGCACCAGTGACATAAGAAGAAGGCGCATCACACAGAAAATAAATGGTTGAGGCGACTTCTTCAGGTCGCCCTAGCCGTCTCAAAGGAAGCTCTGCCACCAAATCCTCAGTGCCTGGGGAGAGAATTGACGTATCAATTTCCCCGGGGGCGATTGCATTCACACGAACACCATGCGGTCCAAAATCAGCCGCCATCTCCCGCGTCATTGCAGCAAGGGCTGCTTTAGAAGTCGCATAAGCAGAACTTGCAAACGGGTGAACGCGGCTTCCCGCGATGGAGGTTACATTGACGATTGCCCCTTTTGCAGCAATAAGCTCATCAAACAAGCCTTGCGCTAAAAGAAGGGGCGCAAACAAATTCACATTGTAAACATGGAGCCAGTCCTCGTATGCTGAATTCAATGTGTTAAACCGGCCTCCGCCTTCCTCTTTAGGAGATATTCCAGCATTATTAACAAGAGCATGGAGGGGTGCGCCATCCAATTTTTCTTTAATAAGAATTATCCCACGTTTTAGTTCTTCAATATCGGACAAATCCAGCTGGATGTGATTTTCTTCACCCCCATCCCAAGGACAATGCTCAGAAAAAGCTTGCCGAGATACCGTGAGGACACGCCAACCTGCCGCACTGAAACGCTTTACGGTTGCATGGCCAATTCCTCTGCTCGCCCCAGTAAGCAGAAGAACTTTTTGTTCGTTTGACATCAATTACACCCGACGAGAATTAACAATTTATTAGTATATATAATCAACAGTATGTTGCACGACAAAAGCGGTAAGAGGACTTTGCCTCCAAGAGCATAACCATATTGTCCTTAAAAGGGAAACTGCTGTTTGTATTATGTAATGAAAGGATGGACATTATTAGTAACAAAGAGCAGCGAAAATACGACAGAAATACAGCTCCTCGGGTCATTTTAATAATCGAGGGGAAAAATTTCCTTGCGGAAAATTGGTCCCCCGACGGATTTTGCATTGAGTTTCCCGATCATTCTCTTTCCCTTGGTGACACAATCAATGGCGAAATTCATATATTTGAAGTTGAAGATACAGGAAACTTCACGGCTACAATTGTGCGGATTGAAGAAAAGGGGATACTCGCCGCTAAATTCACAGAACTAAGCTCTAATTCCTATATGAACCTGTGTCTGACAGTCTCAATCCCCCCAGAAAATTTCACCTGACTGTAACAACACCAACTACCACGGGGTTGCTCAATTCTCGCATATTCTTATCAAACATCTCCCCTTGCTTTTTCTGCCCGAGAAGCTTTCTGGCTTTAGCATAATCTGGATCGTTCCAGAATATCATGCAGCCATTACACCCTTTCCCGCAACAGCCCTCTGTTCCGATCCTCGGCGTCTTTGGCTTGCGGGCCTTATTACCTTCTTCCAGCGTCTGTTGCAGGTTTTCCAGCTTTACTGCATAGCGCCCGTCATCGCCTTTACCCAATTCAATTTTTTGCGCTTCCAAATCAAGTTTAATGCGGCTCCATTCTTCGGGCAGCATGGCTTTTTCTTTCCGTATCACAGTCAAAGGCAATAGAATTTGACGAAGTTGCGCCTTGTCTTCATGGTCAAAAAGGTCAAATGGAATTCGAATAAGTGGTTTTTGCCCTCCATGAACGATTGTGGTTACTTTGTTTTTTTCAGGGAGGTCAAATTCATAAATACGGAGTAAAAACGTATCCCGCCCGACGTGAGGAACAAATTCCAACACATCTCCCGCCTCAACGGTATTTTTCACCTCTACGAGAATAGCATCTTCTTCAACTGAATTAATAAGGCCCGCATATTCCCACTCTGCCAGAGTTCGCGTATCTTCATAATTATGGGCATGATGAGATAACCGCCCTTCATGAAAGGCGTAAGTATATCCGCGATTGGGAACTGTGTGGAGTTCATCCATATATGCCTTTGGTGACCAATTTTCCGGATCGCGATACCAATCATCAATTGCCATTCGATAGGCTCTGGCCACTAGAGCAACATAGTAGGGACTTTTCCCCCGCCCTTCGATTTTTAAGGAATCGACCCCGATCTTTAGATAATCATCCAATCGCGGCATGATACACAGATCCTTGGAATTAAGAATGTAGGATCCGCGTTCATCCTCTTCGATGGGAAGTAACTCATTTGGCCGTTCTCCCTCTTCCAGCAAAAATTCGAACATATCCCGGTTCTCATCGGTGATAGTCACCTCTTCACTTCGGCCGTCTTTCAGCCTGACATGCACTTTATAATTCCAACGGCAACTGTTGGCACAATTCCCCTGATTTGCTCCTCGTTCCGACATATAATTTGAGAGCAAGCAACGGCCTGAGTAAGTCATACACATTGCGCCATGGACAAAAGCTTCCAATTTTATATCTGGACATTTTTCTCGAATTTCAGCCAGCTCTGGAAATGATACCTCCCGAGCCATCACGCATAAGCTCGCTCCTTGTTTTTTCCAAAAATCGACGGATAGCCAAGAACAGATATTTGCTTGCGTCGAAATATGAAGCTCCAGGTCAGGTGCCATTTCTTTGACAAATCCAAAAATTCCGGGATCTGCAATAATCACCCCATCGGGTTTCACTTTCCGAACGGTTTCCAAATAATGTGGAAGTTTTTCTATGTCTTTGTTATGAGAAAACAAGTTGAGTGTCAGATAAACTCGTTTTCCGTATGAGTGGGCATATTCCACGCCTTCAACAACTTCTTCCAAGGTGAAGGCCGATTTAGTTCGCAAGGACATATCCGGCGTGCCTAGATAAACAGCATCGGCACCGTAAAGAATAGCGAGTTTTAATTTATGAAGGGAACCTGCTGGCATAAGAAGCTCACTCCTCATTGGCCGCTGAACAGTTGGAAGTGTCATCTGGTATAGCCCATAAATACGGAAAAATTTAAATTCCGCACACTCAACCATAAAGCAACCAGAGAAAAAATGATTTCAAACAACGGCATTCTTTTTTATTGATTTAATATCGAAGTCTGTAAAATTTCGGAAGATTTACATCATGTCACTTCAATGCCCGATTACAATAAATGTCAGCCGTGAAATTTTAGCCGGCAAGGAAACAATTTATGAAAATTGGATTCATCGTGGAACTCAACTTATTTGTCAATTCCCTGGATTTTTAGGCATGAATATTAAGCGACCCGACTCTGCAACAAACAATTGCTACCAATTGACATATAGTTTCGATACGGCAGAACATCAGGCCGCCTGGAAAAACTCAGCCCAGCGCTCTAATCACATGAAGCTTTTGAAGAATACATTCATAAAAAAAGAGACAAGCGTACAGAAACAAGAAGAGTTGATCCTACCGACGCTTACCTCACAACAAAAACTTGTGCCGAACCCCCATAAAATGGCGCTCGTTTTAATAGTGGTTGTTTTTAGCGTTTTATTCCCGCTCAACGCGTTCTTTGGCCAGTATATAGTTCAACTACCCTTGCCATTGCGGATACTTTCTGTGGTTTTGCCCCAGGTTTTACTTATGAACTACATAATCATGCCGCCTTTAATGAAATGGCTTCATCCGTGGTTGACACGGAAATTAGAAACGAAAAATCTTAGCTAGTTAGGTCACTTTTTTAAACGGGATATACACCCGACAACAAGTTCCATCGCCAAGGGAACTTTGAATTTCGAACCGGCCATCATGTAATTCCGTCAAAGAAGTAACGAGCGGCAGGCCTAGTCCAGTACCCGGATATTTTCGATTAAACGCATTTTCAATTTGGCCGAAGGGTTGAAGAGCAATTTCAATGGATTTCGCTTCCATACCAATGCCGTTATCTTGAACCGTGATTTTAATCTCATCATCTTTAGTATGACTTAATAGGACAGTGACCTCACCGCCTCGCGGTGTAAATTTGAGTGCATTTGAAATCAGATTAAGAAGTATCTGCCTTAAAGCATTTTCGTCAGCCCAGATCGCGTTGAATTTTGCACTACAATCAAGATTAAGCGCCACCCCTGAATCTTGTGCCTGACCAGAAAAATAAGTCATTGTATTTTCTATGAGGCCTGAAAGATCGACTTCTCCATCTTGTCTGACAAATTTTCCAGCCTCCACTTTGGAAAGATCCAAAAGGTTATTGATAAGGCGGAGTAAGTGCGAGCCACTATCGTGAATGTGTTTCACATATTCAGCGTATCGGGCATTTGCCAATCCACCAAAAACTTCCTTGTTAATCATTTCGGAAAAGCCAATTATGGCGTTCAATGGCGTTCTTAATTCGTGACTGACATTTGCTAGAAAGTTTGATTTACTCTGGCTGGCGGCTTCCGCTTTTTCTTTAGCATTGTACAGTTGAACTTCCCACTCTTTTTGTTTTGTTATGTCCGTAAATGTTAAGACATAACCGCCTTCTTCAATCACATTACCAACAACGCTAATAGACTTTCCAGACATACATTTATGGATAAATTCATAATTTTCGCCAAGGTCCGTCCAAGGACAACTATTATCGGCGTTGTCAGACACGTCTCCGCGATCTTCGCAAACTTTATAAATTTCTCTAATATGTTTGCCAACACCGATTTGAGACGCTGCCAACTCGACAATACTCAGAACATTTTGATTGTAATGCACAATTTCTGCAGCGCTATTTAGGAGAATTATCCCCTGCGCCATATTCTCGAAGGTTAGTCGAAGAGTATCAAGGCTTTCAACCGATTTTCCTTGAGCCCAAAGGGCACGGATTGTTTCATGAGAAAAGGATGCGAGGATTAAAACAAGATCCCTGTCTTCTTTTGTAAAGTGATCCCCTTTCTTTCCATGCAATGAAAAGACACCGATAGGGTCTCCATTCTTTTGCAACAAAGGATATACCAGCAAATTGCTTGCTTCGTACCCGGTCCAGCCGCTCAACGTTATACGTTCAATATCATCTTCTTTTGTGAAAAGAACTGGTTCACCTGATGAAATTACTTTCTCAAAGATGGTTCCAACTTCCAAGGGAAGTGCCAAACGTTCTGGTGCATGGCCGGGATCCAGCGCATGAACACGTTTTAAGCTATTTCCATCAACAAGGTACAAACTGCCTCCAGTCGCGCCCAACGCATCTCCCAGTGTCTCCAGCAAGCCCATGCAAACTTCTTTAAGGTTATGACATGTGGCCAGATATCCAACCGCCTTCAAAAATTTACGAACCCTGCTATTCAAAGCTTGAGGCCCTTGAATCCTGGTTAAATTTGTAGTCTCAGAATCTGATGTTTGATGGGGTAATAATGTGTCTAAACAACTCTGCTCAATTTTAGACAACAGGTTCCGACTACTACCACGATGGGTCAGGTAATCATTTGCCCCCGCTTTCATCATATCAACAGCACGTTCAGGTGACGCACCCGCATCAATGACAACAACATTTAGAGAAGAATTTTTCGTTCGGACAAGCTGCATAGCTCGAAGAGCTTGCGCAAACCCATATTCGCTCACATAAAGAATTACAATTTCTGCAGCGTTCAGCTCAAGACTTGATAAGTCAAATTCAGTTGTAAATTTGACTAATAGGGCAATGGCTGGTTCATTTAGTTCATTTTGTACAAGCTCAACGACCTTCTGATCATCGCTCAGTAACAATAACGAAACACAGGCCTCGTTTTTTTCTGGTAATGCGCTCATACTAATCACACGTACTCAAGCCTACAGCCAAGTTCTTCAGCATCGACAAGATATCCCTTTATAGAAAAACGAAATTAAAGGGTCCTGAATATTTTGCATTAGCCAGAACCTGTTATTCTAAACATGCGGCTAATATTAGGACATTAAACAATACTAATTAGCTCGAACCAAAACGAAAGTTCCTCAAAACTATACTGCTTTGGCAAATAGACACAACGCGTCTCTACTCACCAAAAATTAGAAGAATGAAGTTAAAAATTCGTTAAAAGTGTTACTACTTATTGGTAAATATTAGTTACGAAAACCAACAAAAATGCCGTTTTAATACTTAAGCAGCATTTATAGAGAGCCCAATTTCGCACAATCACAAGTTATTGTCAGCGCGATATTTCTCTTCAAGCTTACTCAATTTATCGGTTAGATAGCTCGAAGGGCGGCTATATCTTGCTAGGAGGAAATAAAAGACAGGGACAACCCCCAGTGATAGAAATGTCGAAAACATCACTCCACCTATAATAACAATACCAATTGTCTCCCGACTCTCTGCTCCTGCCCCAACAGCCATTGCCAATGGTACTGCTCCAAGAGCCGTTGAAATTGTCGTCATTAGAATTGGCCTAAGACGAATGATGGACGCTTCAATGACAGCGTCCCGTAAATTTGCCCCTTCATCTCGTAATTGATTGGCAAACTCCACGATTAAAATAGCATTTTTCGCAGTAAGACCGATCAGCATAATAATACCAATTTGACTATAAACGTTCAGTGTAAGGCCATAAAACAACATAGCACCGAGCGCGCCCGTAACGGCAAGTGGGACAGATGTCATAATGATAAGAGGATGAATAAAGCTCTCAAATTGTGCTGCCAAAGCCAGAAAAACAACAAGTACGGCAGTCGCAAATGTAAATAAAAGTGCAGTATTTGAATCTTTATAGGTTCGGCTCAACCCACCGAATGATATACGGGCGTCATCCCCCGCCTCAGCAATAACCAGTTTTTCCAGATAGGTCAGCGCGTCTTCAAGGGAGTAGTCATCCGCTAGGGATGCTGAAATTCTAACAGCACGTAACCTGTCTGTTCTTTTGAGTTCGGCAGCGCTCGCGGTTTCAGTCAGACTGACAAAATTGGATAGCGGTATTAGCCTGTCGGTGCGATCAGAACGAACATACACTTTGTGCAAATCACTCTGACTACTGCGATCTTCAATGCGCGCCCGAATGATGACATCATATTGTTTTCCCCCCTCTTCATAGGTACTAACCTCTCGTGCGCCCATCAGAGTCTCAAGAGTTCTCCCAATATTTTCAATTGAGACTCCAAGATCTGACGCTCGATCCCGGTCTATGTTGACCCTTATCTGAGGTTGTGCTTCTGTATAATCTTTATCCAAATTCAGCAGCTTCGGATTATCAGACGCTTTCTCAATCACCCGATCAACCCATTCATTGATCACATTATAGGACGGCCCACCCACCACGATTTGAACCGGAGCCCGGAATCCCCGTTGACCGAGGCTAGCAGGATTTATGGCAAACGCACGAACGCCGGGCACAGATAAAAGGCCAGGGAAAATTGAGCTGACGATTTCCTGCTGAGATCGTTCCCGTTTTTCCCATGTTACCAAACGAGAAAACATAAATGCTGTATTTACGGGTCCGGGGCGAGAGAAACTACCCGTCAAAGCAAAGATACTTTCTGCCTCTTTATTCTCAACTAAAGGGCTTAAAAGCTCTTCGATTTTTTTTACATTTCTAGATGTATATTCCATGCTTGCGCCTTCTATGGCTTTCACAGGAATGAAGAAAAAACCACGATCCTCTATGGGAGCAAATTCTTTTGGGAGACGATCATACAAGCTGTAGGCCGCGGCTGAAATACCGATAGCCAAAACAACAATGAGAAGCGGGATCGACAATGCAAACCGTAAGCCCACTCCGTAAAGCCGTGCAAGTTGATCAAACAGGAATTCTGTCGATTTATAGAACCAACCTTCCTTACTTTGTTCCACAAGTAACTTGGAACACAACATAGGCGTTAGGGTTAGAGCAACAAAACTTGAGAATATAACGGCTGCCGCAACGGCAACGCCAAATTCTCTAAACAACCGGCCTGTTGTTCCGTCCAAAAAGGAGATCGGCAGGAACACGGCTACAAGCACAATTGTTGTTGCAATGACCGCAAAGGCCACTTGTCTTGACCCTCTGCTGGCAGCGAGAAGGGGCGGTTCTCCGGCTTCAATCCGTCTGTGAATATTTTCCAAAACAACAATCGCATCGTCAACCACAAGACCTATGGCCAGAACCAAAGCCAAAAGGGTCAGTACATTAACCGAGTAATCCAGTAAGGCCAAAATTGAAAGAGTAGCGATAATCGATACAGGAATAGCCACTGCCGGAATGAATGTGGCTGGAATTGATCTCAAGAAAATGAAGATCACCAAAACCACCAAGATCATAGAAATCCCTAAGGCGACGAACACTTCTTTAATCGATTGGCTGATAAAAATGGATTGATCGTAAGATACTTTGAGTGTGACCCCTGGTGGCAGTGACTCCTGCAAGCGCGTGACAACTTTTTTAACCCCATCCGCGACTTCAAGGACATTAGATCCAGATTGACGAATGATGCCAAGCCCCACAGAATCCTTTCCATTAACACGAAGGCCAGTGCGTAAATTGGCGGCATCGATCAGAACTTCAGCAACGTCCCCTACTCGAACGAGCCCGCGTTCATCATTCTTTATAATAATACGCCGAAATTCTTCCGGTGTTTTCAAATCAGATTCTGTTCGGATATTAAATTCTTTATTGAGTGTTTCGATACGACCAGAAGGTAATTGCACATTCTGTGCTCGAACGGCGTTTTCAAGGTCCTGAACAGTCAAACTATGGGCAGCAAGGGCTCCTGTGTTGATCCAAATACGCATGGCATACCGCCGTGCTCCGCCGATACGAATACTCGCAACACCATCCACCGTTGATAGGGTATCCACCAAATGTCGATCAGCAAAGTCTGTCAGTTCCAGAGGGCTTAAACGATCACTTGCCATGGAAAGCCACATTATTGGCCGCGCATCGCTTTCAGTCTTTGAAATACGGGGAGCATCAGCCTCCTCAGGCAATTGAGAGACAATACGGGCGACACGAGATCGCACATCATTTGTTGCAGATTCAATATCACGCAGAATTGAAAATTCAACATTGATGGAGGAAGATTCTTGTCGGCTTGTAGAGTTAATTCGACTAACACCACTAATTCCGGCGACAGCATCTTCTATAATCTGCGTAATTTGGCTTTCGATAATATCAGCCGATGCACCGCGATAAGTCGTGCTAATGGAAACATTCGGCTTATCTACATTGGGATATTCTCGTACACTTAATTTTTGGTATGAAAAAATTCCAAAAAGGATAAGTACCAGTGACAGAACAATAGCCAAAACCGGCCGCTTTATGGCGAGATCAGGTAAGTTCATTGTATAGGCTCACTTGATTTTTTGACAGTTTCCGCGGGTGCGTCCTCGGTCTCGATCTTGACTTTCTGGCCGTCTCTTATTTTCTGAAGACCTTCAGTGACCACCAACTCGGTCCCATCCAAACCAGATAAAATTTGTGCCCATCCGGGAATTCTCTGCCCGACAACCACTTCTTTTCTATAAGCAATCTCTTCCTTCACGACGAAAACAAAATGCCCGGCGGCAGAAATCGTAACAGCATGTTCAGGGACTAAAACCGCCTCTTTCTGTACCCCAGTTTGAAGCTCAACAGACATAAACATGCCAGGCTTCAGCACACCGTTTTTATTTGGAATTGTCCCTCGAATTCTGACGGCGCGGATCACAGGGTCTATACGCGTAGAAACAGTTTTGACTCCACCGACAAATGTTTTCCCCGGAAAAGCCACGCTTTTCGCTGATATTGACTGTCCCGGATTAATGTTTGCCAAGAGACTTTCAGGTAAATTGAAGTCCAACTTCAAAGTTGTAATATCATCCAGTGTCGTAATGATGTCAGCTGGCCTGACCAAAGCACCAACACTTGCATCTCTCATGCCCAAAATTCCAGAAAAAGGCGCGCTGATAATGTAATCATCCAGCCTCGCTTTATTTGCAGAAACTTTTGCTTGTGCAATTTGCATTTCAGAGAGAAGCAGGTCCACCCGCGCTTTAGGAACATTTCTGGTTTTAAAAAGCTTTAAAGAACGTTCATAGAGTTTGCGGCTATTCACTAGCTCTGCATGCGATTCGGCCAAAACCGCTTCAGCTTCAGTTGCATCTAAAAAGACGATCGGTGTGCCTTTTTCAACATATGCCCCTTCGGTAAAATTCAAACGCCGAATTTTGGTGGTCACCTTTACTGTTACGTCAATTGAATCATTGGCAAGCAACGTACCAACGGCGGTTACGACTTTGGGTAAGTCTTTTACTATTACAGACGCCACGATTACGCGAACTGCACGGCTGCCTCGAGAAGAGCGCTTCTCTGATTTTTCGGCTTCACCGAGAAAGGGAATAAATTCCTTATACTGCCATCCCAATATACCGACGATCAGTAGGGCAACACATAGAATTACTTGATTTTTTATTTTCATCTAATCTCTTCATCGCAATTTCACGCCGCTTTTTTTTCTATTGTGGCCGACATAATTTGAAATCAATAGAAAAATCTGAAAAAATACCACCAATTGTACAACCTTCTCATTCAGATGGAATTTATGAGCACGCATTTATTCACACACCGCGACTGCCTTTTTCATGACAATGGTCCTAACCATCCTGAACGTGCAGACAGATTACGATCCGTTTTACATAGATTTGAAGAGGATCATTTCAGCTCGATCACACACCATGAAGCTTCTTTGGGAACAAGAGACTTGCTGTTGCTTGCCCATACACCCGATTATTTAGATGCCATAGAAAAAGCGGCACCCCGTTCAGGTGTTATACAACTTGATCCTGACACATTTATGTCTCCGGGGACCATTCAAGCGGCTCTTCGTTCTGTTGGTGCAGTCCGAGATGCTGTCGACTTGGTTATGTCAAAAATGAACAGCAATGCTTATTGCGCTATCCGGCCCCCGGGGCATCATGCAGAAGCCGATAAGGCGATGGGATTTTGCATATATAACAGCGTAGCAATCGGCGCCCTTTATGCTCGTAAAGAATTCAACCTGAGCCGAGTTGCTGTCATTGATTTCGACGTGCACCATGGGAACGGTACACAAGCTATTTTTGAAGCAAACTCTAATTTATTCTATGGCTCCACTCATCAAGAAGCACCCTTTTATCCGGGCACAGGCCATTTGTCGGAAACGGGTGTCGGCAACATAGTGAATGCGCCTCTTAAAGCCGGTGCCGGGGCAGAGGAATTCAAAGCTGCCATGAGGGATACAGTTTTACCGGCCCTTGAAAACTTCGACCCCGAACTCCTTCTTATATCGGCGGGTTTCGATGCCCATGTCAGCGATCCTCGTGCAGACTTGAATTTGGAGAAAGAAGACTATTACTGGGTGACGAGAGAGCTCATAAAAATTGCCAATCGATGCTGCACTGGACGCATTGTTTCGGTTATGGAAGGAGGCTATGATTTGGTCGGACTTGCAGAAAGTAGTGAAGCTCATGTGAAAGCGTTGCTTGACGCCTAAAGGCAGAGTATAAGAGCGCAAAAGGAGAAGCCATGTCAGAATCGAATGAATTCCCGGCAGATATACTCGAGTTGAGTTTCGAATCTGCATTGCAGGAACTTGAGACAATTGTTGAAAAACTGGATTCGGGAAAAGTTGACCTGGATCAATCAATTGATATCTATACGCGCGGCGCACTTCTCAAGCAGCATTGTGATACAAAATTACGATCGGCACAGGAAAGGGTAGACAAAATAGTTAATCAAAATGGCACATTTTCCACCCAACCTGCTAATGTAGAATAAATTACGACATTATTATCCTGATTTAAATCTCTATGTACGAGTATAATTGTATGGAAGAAAAGTTCGCGAAAGCTTTACGCCAAACAGCTGAATTAATGGAGAAAGAACTTAAGGTTTTTTTCCCTGAGACTTCATCTCCTGAGCATCGACTGAACGAGGCAATGCGATATGCCGTCCTCTCTGGCGGTAAACGCCTTCGTGCATTTTTAGTTATTCAATGCGCCGACCTGTTTGACGTCGCCCGTGACTATTCTGTGCGCGTTGCTGCTGCCCTTGAAATCATGCACACTTATTCGCTCATTCATGACGACCTTCCTTGTATGGATGACGACGACTTGCGTCGCGGTATCCCAACGGTCCACAAAAAGTTTGACGAAACTGTCGCGGTTTTAGCGGGAGATGCATTACAAGCATTGGCATTTGAAATTCTTGCAGACCCTAAAACCCATCCATCTGCGAGTGTTCGCGCCGAATTGGTCCTGAAACTTTCGCAAGCTGCTGGGCCACGTGGAATGGTTGGTGGGCAAACAATGGATGTTTATGCTGATGCAGATGATATTTCTCTTGCGACCATTACACGCCTTCAGCAACTAAAAACCGGGGCGCTTATCACTTTTGCCTGTGAAGCAGGTGCCATTTTAGGGCATGCATCCCCCGCTCAAAGAACGTCTATTCGTGCCTATTCACACGATTTGGGACTAGCCTTTCAGATCACCGATGACATATTGGATGCAGAAGGTGAAAGCAGTGAAATGGGTAAAGCCACCCGAAAAGACAGTGACGCTGGAAAAGCGACATTTGTTTCTCTGATGGGCACTGAAAAGGCAAAAATACATGCAAGCATGCTATCAACACAGGCTATAAACCATATTTCCTCATTTAAGGAAAGTGCTGCCCTCCTTAGAGATGCCGCTATATTCACTGTAAAACGCCAGAAATAATAACGAGTTAAATTTGTGACTGAAAAATCGACAACCCCTCTGTTGGATCAGATTCAAAGCCCTGGGGACATACGCGACTATTCCATTGAGCAGCTCATTCAGTTAGCCAATGAGCTCCGTCAGGAAACTATTGATGCTGTTTCTGTTACGGGCGGCCATTTAGGGGCAGGGCTTGGCGTTGTCGAGCTTACAGTCGCAATCCATCATGTTTTCAATACACCTGTCGACAAGCTTATCTGGGACGTTGGGCATCAATGCTACCCTCATAAAATCCTGACGGGCCGGCGGGACCGCATTCGGACGCTTCGCCAAGCTGGCGGTTTATCAGGATTTACAAAACGATCTGAAAGTGAATACGATCCATTTGGAGCGGCTCATTCGTCGACTTCAATCTCGGCAGGCCTTGGTATGGCTGTTGCCCGTGATTTAAAAAATAGTACCAATAATGTTGTCTCTGTCATTGGAGATGGCTCCATGAGTGCCGGTATGGCCTATGAAGCCATGAATAATGCAGGTGCTATGGATAGCCGCCAAATTGTTATTCTCAATGATAATGATATGTCTATTGCGCCGCCTGTAGGTGCCATGAGTGCATATCTTTCCCGATTACTTTCCGGGCGATCTTATCACACGCTTCGTGAAATGATGAAGCAAATAGCCTCCAAACTTCCTGATCCGTTGGAACGTACAGCAAAGCGTGCAGAGGAATTTGCACGCGGCATGGTCACGGGCGGGACACTCTTTGAAGAATTGGGTTTCTTCTATGTCGGTCCTATTGATGGTCACAATTTAGAGCATCTCATACCAATTCTTAAGAATGCGCGAGATTCCGAGAACGGACCCATCCTTATTCATTGCGTAACGCAAAAAGGGAAAGGATATGCGCCTGCGGAAGCGGCAGCCGACAAATATCATGGGGTGTCAAAATTCGATGTTATTACTGGCGCCCAGGCAAAATCGATCCCTAACGCACCTTCTTATACAAATGTATTTGCAGATAGCCTTATAGAAGAGGCCCGCCGAGACGAAAAAATTGTCGCCGTTACTGCAGCCATGCCCGACGGTACTGGTCTCAACCGGTTTGAACAAGAGTTTCCATCGCGCTGTTTTGATGTTGGCATCGCAGAACAGCATGCAGTGACATTTTCTGCCGGTATGGCTACAGAAGGCTTTAAACCGTTTGTTGCAATCTATTCTACATTTTTGCAGCGCGCCTATGATCAGGTTGTTCATGATGTCGCTCTCCAGAATTTACCTGTCCGCTTCGCCATTGACCGCGCCGGGCTTGTCGGTGCAGATGGGGCGACCCATGCGGGGTCTTTCGATACAACATATCTAGCCACCCTCCCCAATATGGTTGTTATGGCAGCCGCTGACGAAGCCGAACTTAAACACATGGTTGCAACGGCTGCGGCCTATGATGAAGGCCCTTGTTCTTTCCGGTATCCACGCGGTGAAGGGGTTGGCGTTGATTTACCTGAAAAAGGTGAAGTTCTAGAAATCGGAAAAGGCCGTATTATCAAAAAAGGTACCAAGATTGCCATACTATCCTTTGGTACACGCCTTGCCGAAGCTGTTGCTGCCGCTGAACAACTTAATGCACGGGGATTATCTACAACTGTTGCGGATGCGCGGTTCTGCAAACCTCTCGACGAAGCCATGATAAAAAATCTTGCAGAAAATCATGAACTTCTAATCACTGTAGAAGAAGGCGCTGTTGGTGGTTTTGGAAGTCATGTAATGCAATATCTATCTATGAACGGACTTCTTGATAATGGGCTTAAAGTGCGTCCGATTTGTATGGCTGATATTTATATCGATCAAGATAATATTAAAAAGATGTACGATTTGGCTGGTGTAAATGAAGAGCAGATAGTCGCTGTCGCATTATCAGTCATGGATCCAAAAATCGAAAAACCTTCAACTTTATCTGCCTAGTGATATATATAAATGACCGATACCAAAAACAGACTGGATATCGAACTTACTGCGCGAAATCTTGCGCCCAGTAGAGCGCGTGCCCAGTCCCTAATTTCAGACGGCCTTGTTCGCCTTAATGGTGATGTTACAAAGAAGGCTAGCCTAAAAGTATCTCCTAGTTGTAAAATTGAAGTGGATAAAAACCATTCAAACTGGGTCGGGCGCGGTGCCTACAAACTACTAGCCGCTCTTGAACATTTTAATTTCGAGCCCGAAAACCGCATCATCGCTGATCTTGGGGCTTCCACTGGAGGATTTAGCCAAGTACTCCTATCTCGTGGAGCCCAAAAAGTTTATGCAATCGATGTTGGACATGACCAATTGCACAAAAACCTCCTAGACAATGAAAAAATTATCAATTTGGAAGGCGTAAATGCCCGTTATCTAACTTCCGATGAAGTGCCAGACCTCCTTGACATGATAGTGGTCGACGTCAGTTTTATTTCATTGAAAAAAATGTTACCGGCACCTCTCACCCTTTGCCGACCTGGCTGTATTTTAGTCGCTCTAGTTAAGCCGCAATTTGAAGTGGGTAAGGGTAATCTTGGTAAAGGCGGCGTCGTTAGGGATGCAGACCTTGCGCTCAAAGTACGTCAGGACATGGAATACTGGATAGGAAGCCAACCAGGTTGGCGTTGTTTAGGGTCTATTGAAAGCCCTATAACCGGCAGCGACGGTAATACTGAGTACCTTTTAGGGGCAATTTTTGATGCTTGAGCTTACTATCGATCACATAGGAACGAACGGCGATGGTGTCGCGATCAAAGATGACCGCCCCTACTACGTCCCCTTCACTGCTCCCGCTGACGTCATTACAGCCACGGTTAAAGAAGAAAAAGGTCGCGGATTTATTGCGGAACTGGTTGAGCTTCAAACCCCTTCTCCGCTTCGCAAAAAAGCTCCCTGCAAGCATTTTGGGACTTGCGGTGGCTGCTCCTTACAACATATTGATGACGCCACTCTTTCCAAATGGAAAGAAGACCGAATTGCAGAACCTTTAAGCAGGGCAAGTGTTGCCTTTGATGCAATTGAGGAAACGATAACAAGCCCTCAAGCTTCGCGTCGGCGCGTAGAATTTGTCGCCGCAAAACGCAAAAAGGGCGTTATGATTGGGTATCATTTAAAGAAAAGCCATCAGATTTTTGATGTCGGGGAATGCCCTATTTTATCTGCTGACTTGCTCGCACAAGTGAAACCAATGCGCCTTATGCTACCTAGCATTATGGCTCGAAATTCAGAAGCAAGGCTGACCCTGACAAGCACTTTAAATGGCCCTGATCTTTTGATTTCTGCGAATATTGAACTTGATTTAGAAATCAGGGAAATTCTCGCAAGGTTTGGCCAGAAACAAAATCTTAGCCGTATTACGCTGCGAAACGAAAAAGAACGTTTTGAAGAAATAGTTGTTACCCGAAAACCAGCGCTTATTAAAATAGAGAATTTTGAAGCGGAAATCTCACCTGGTGGCTTTTTACAAGCAACGGAAGAGGGGCAGGAAACGCTTATTTCTTTGATGAAACAATCAGTTTCCAAGAACCAGAATGTGGTCGATCTTTTCTCCGGATGTGGGAGCTTCACCCTACCTGCTGCAGCAACATCCAAAAAGGTTCACGCCTTTGAAGGCAATGAGGATATGGTTGTCGCTCTTCAGAAATCGGCAAATAAATATATGCTCCCCGTTGTTACTGAGTACAGGGACTTGTTTCGGCGCCCTCTTATCTCAGATGAGTTAAACCAATTCGATACAGCAATTATTGACCCTCCCAGAGCAGGTGCCGCGGCTCAAGTCGCAGAATTGGCGATGAGCCGTGTTTCTACTATTATATTCATTTCCTGCAATCCAAACAGCTTTGCACGGGATGCGAAGGTCTTAATGGATGGCGGATATCAATTGAAAAAGATTATTCCCGTCGACCAATTTCTGTGGTCTCCACATGTAGAGCTTTTCTCAATTTTTGAAAAATCAGGGAGCTGATTTTAGCCCATGGTGCCCTTGATTGAGAAAGGGCGTGTTGGCGTTTCTTGAAGCCCTCCAATGACTGTTCCAGAAACATAATCGGCGCCGAGACGAAAAGCCCACCGGGCAAGTTCATCATTCCTCAAGTCGCGCCAGATAAATTTCAAACCTGCCTTTTTTGTGCGTTCACGCAAATGTTCTATCCAGGCAAGGTCCGAAGAATTATTTGAAGCCACAGTGATGGCAACAACCGGCAAATCAGAAATGACTTGAAAATCGTCCCAGGCCATATTCACCTCGAATGAAAATCCAAGCACCAATTGTCTCACAGATGTCAGAATTTGACGATACCGACTATTTGGGGTTCCCTGCTCGATCCCTTCAATATTTAGGATCAAATGCTTGCGTGTATAAACAGGCAACCCTTTCATCATTTCAGCATATTTTCTGCGAGCTGATGCATTTGCCAATGTCTCAAACGAAACAGTAATTAAAACAATTGGTTTGTTTCCTTTTGCACCCAATTTCGCAATTGCCACACCTGCTTCTTTAAGAAGCAATAAATCAAGCTCCGCTCGTAAATGAGGGGATCCGTTCAACATTGCATCTGATTTTAACAAGAGGGAGGTTTTTTTTCCTGTTTTCCAACATGGAACAACTTCAGTTGCAGATATAATTTTTTTACCATGATTGATAACAGAACGGAATTGAACCACGAGCTCATCTTCAGCCTCTTTTATCTGCTCTTCTTCTTTCTTCTCAACCTTCTCAATTGCTTTTTGAAAATGCGCGATCAAATCTTCAAGATTGTCAAAATCCTCAAATGAGCCCGCGATATTTTCATCAATAACCATTGTCTCAACAGAAATCATATCCGCGCCGGGCATTTCACCAAATAGAAGTTTGATAAGCTCCCGGGCAAGAGCTACGGCTTTGGCTTGCCCTTCTTCTCTCGTGAGATTTTGAAAAATCAGAGCAAACCGGCCTTCTCCGAGCCGAACAAATGTATCCCCATTCGTTAGCTTCTTGGTAAAAAATGCTTCGATTGCCTGTTCAACTCGTTGGCTGATTTTCTCCCAACGGCCTTCATACTTCTTTTTAACTTCTTCAAGTCCGACTATTTGTAAGCTACTCGCAACCAAAGTTCTAACAGCATCTTCCTTGCTGCTTCCAAAGGCGCTGAGAAAGTGTGACATCTCCCCGATTTCGTGATGTTGAATAACACCAGGAGATTTGGATTTGGCACGAGAATCTGCTCCTTCAAATTTAGAAGGATCTTTCGGCGTAACTCCAGACTTTGGACCAGCGACACTCGACATTCGCTAATAATTCTTTCAAATACAAAAAAACAAAAACAAAATTTTTTGGTTAATAAAATACCTACAATCCACAAAAATCGCAGAATCCCGTATATAAAGGGTTAATTTATATTATTTAATTAGGTATGTAGATTGGAAAATTAAAAAAGAATACTAAAATTATCTATAAGCTTAAATATCCTGTTAAGAGCTTTATGAGACTTTGGAGCCTTGAACTCCAGAATCGAACACTGGCTTGTTCATCTGATGAGCCTGAGAACGGGAAATATACGCAGGTAGGTATATTAAATGGAAAGCATAATTGATCTCAATGAGTATCAAATTCGAGAACAAGCGGATTCTGCGCATGCTTTCCTTCTCGTAAAACCCCTTACAGATCAGCACATTGAGACGATCGAGACAACTTACAAAAACCACAGCAATTTGTGCCATTGGTGCGGATATGCCTTTATCGAAAACATCCCCGCATCACTAGAAAATGAAATTTTGTCCATAAGCGCGAATGAGACAATTGGCGCCCTTTTATTCTTGAATACACCTGAACTCCTACACCTACTTGTTCAGGATGTGCATAACAATTTTCATCTGATTACTGAATCCGGCCAAACCATTTCTATAAAGAAAACTTTAGGCGAAATTTTAGTCACATTACGCAGAAGAAAAAACGAAACAGCCACCCTCGATCTTGCTTGAAATGATTTTGCGATTATAGTGTCACCCCAATCTATTAATCGGATGACGAAATTGCCTGTACCTTCTCTAACACTCGATACAACCGGCTTACATTGCCCTCTTCCAGTTCTAAAAGCTAAAAAAGCGATCAAAAGCATGAAGGCCGGCGAAGTCATTACTGTCATTGCAACTGACCCCGCCTCTTACATCGATTTCGATCACTTCTGTCACACTGCAGGCCATACTTTAATTGAATTCTCTGAAACCGCTGGCGTCTTTACTTACAGAATAGAAATAGCAGCCTAGTTGTACATGGAATTTTAAGAGCCTTCATCGCCCGCCTGAAATGGCATTTCCGCCTCAGTAGTTTTCAAGTCATCTGTTGGGGGAATATAAGCTTCAGGTTCATCCGCGCCGACGCCTCGGTAAATGGATATGGAGGGGAAGGCAAACGAGGAGCCTGCGGACTCCACAATATGCTTGATAGTATAAGCAAATTCTTGCTTGATCTCCAGCCACTCACCCCAATTTGTCGTCTTCGTAAAACAATAAATCATAATATCAATGCTGCTTGCATTAAAACTATCGGTTACAACGAAAAGCGTTGCTTCATCAGGCTGAACATAATCTGGATTTCCGATCAAGTATTCTTTAATTCGACTGGTAATTTCTTGCATTTGCGCAACTGAGGTCGAATACTCAACACCAATTTTCCAATAAATACGGCGAAAGGACATTTCGGAAAAATTTGTTACCGCTTTGTCTGCAAAAACAGTATTTGGAACAACGGTAGGTGCCTTATCAAATCTCCGAATTACAGTAGATCGGAAGCCAATTTTCTCAACAGTACCCTCGACAACATCAGATACAAGGACCCAATCCCCAACACGAAATCGCTTTTCAGCAAGTATCAGGAATCCGCTGATTAGATTTTTGAACAAATCCTGTGCGCCCAGAGCAACAGCAACACCAACAAGCCCAAAACCGGCAATGATGGGTCCAACTTTTATGCCCCATAATTCAAGGATGGTCGCCCCGCCAATCCCAACAATTATCCCCTTCATGACCTTAATCAGAAAAGAAACCATCTCGGTGGAGAAAATTTCCTCGATGCGGCTTAAAAAAAATGTCAGCGGGTCAACTATACAAAACAAACCCCAAAACAGGTTAAAAACGACAAGTGAGCGGATTAACTTTTCGCTAAAGACTTGCAGATCGCCCGTTGTTGCAAGTCCACTTATTTCAATTGCGAGATATGCGCCAACGACAACCGGTACGAACCGCATAGGCCCTTCTAGAGCAGCGATCACCTGGTCATCCAGATTATTCTTGGTTCGCTGGGTAAAGCTAATCATTCGTTTCACAACAAAACGAGTAAAAACCCCACGCAAGGCAAGTGCCACAACTATGATCCCCATTGCAGGCAATAACGCACTGAGGTCCATTCCCAAATATCCCTGGCTCCAAGCATCTACAACAATTTCCCAGAATTTAGTAAATGTCTCTTTCACAGGCCACCTCATCGTTTCGCGATTTTCATCATACTTCTATACAGCAAAAGCTCGAAGCTTCCAGTATTTGATCTATTTCACATAACGGTAATGATTTAGAAAGGAAATATTAATATTTTGTTTTAGTAAAATTGCATCTTTGCATGTTGAGCAGTACCAATTATGAACAAAATTTCTTCAATTTTAAACTTTACTGACCGATTTCAATCAAAAGGGTCATTATTTTGGACCCCTCGCCGTATTCTTGTGGCTTTGGCCCTCCTCATGTCGGCGGCATTAATGTACGGACAGGTGTCTGTCTCAGAAAAATTCAATAATTTTTCATTGAGTGTTTTTCGAGATACAGCTGGCGACACATTAACTTTTCTGGTCAATGATCGAATTCGGCTTCAGTATTCTGAAAAAATCACACCCCATGTAGGTGACTGGTCGCGATTTCAATCTTTGGTCAAAGCTGTAAAAAACAAAAACAGTAAAAACGCAATATTAGCAGCCACTTTATTTCATAATGAAAAAGTCGTTCAAAATGAAGAATTTGATCTGATAACGACAAATATTTTTGACAAGGATATGAATTTTATTGGGGCTTCTTCTAAGGGTGCAGGGCAAACGGTCACAAAAAAAACTGAAATATTGGAAGCACTGAAAGCCCGAGACAAATCAGGAAAACGCCAACAAACCACTTATTATTGGCGAACAGAGGACGGCCTACCTGTTCATAGCGTTATTGCACCAATAGGCGGATTCCGTATTGCCGGCTTTATGGAAGTGGTAACAAATCCGATTAAACATCTTCAGGGTCTAGGTGAGTATCTAGATGGCGATCTCATTTACAAAGATACCAATGGTAATCTTCTGCTTGAAGACAGATTTAGAGACTTCGAAGGAGAGCAAACAGAAGATGCTTTAAAAACATATAAGCTGGATGATTTGAAGATTGAAATCCCAAGTAGTTTCGGTGACATATGGGCTGTTGCGACTTTAACACGAGATGTTACCGCTTTCTCTAAGAAAAGTAATGAAATCAGAAATTCTGCTGTTATTTTCATCATGGTAGGGTTAATTGGGGCTTGGATAATCGCTGCTATATTGCTCAAATTTTCATTATTCAACAAATTACGTGCCTTCTCTTTTGCTCTGACTGAAATTAGCAAAGGCCATATTGATACGCCGCTACCGAAAGTAGGAAAAGACGAATTTAGAAGCATGTTGGATGCTCTTGTCAATTTGCGTAAAAGTGTTGAAGATAGTTTCCAGCTTCGGCATATGATTGAATCAAGCCCGGTTGCAACAGCATTGGTTGGCCACGGCGGAAATATATACTTTGTGAACTCTGCCGGTAAAATCACAGAAGAAACGGCAACAAGTGAAGAAACCACACCCAGTAAAATTTGGGACGTAATTGGTGCAAATAAGGAAATATTCGAACCGATCGCACATGCCAAAAAACTTCCCCATATGGAAATTGTATCTGTTAAGGGGGAACAATATGAGGTGCGTCTTGCCGCTGTAAATAACGCGGACGGTGATCATGTTCGAACCATGGTCTCATGGGAAAATGTAACAGAACGAGAAACCATAGCACAAGAGATGGAAGCTCAGCGGCAGCAAGCGGAAGAACGGGCCGATGAAATCAGCCGCCAACAAATGGCCGGTGAAGAAAGAAAAGTTAAAGTCGAGAAATTGATCTCTGACTTTGATAATACCATTGCCAGTTTGATGAAAACGGTTACAGAATCCACTGGTAGCGTAAAAGAAAATTCCAGTTCAATGACTTTAATGATCGACAATACAGTCGCAAAGTCACAAGTCATGACAGCGAAATCCCAAGAGACATCTCAAGATGTTAAACTCGTTGCAGAGAGTACAATGCGCCTTTCCCATTCAGTGACTGACATGCAGAAACATGTTCAAAAATCTACAGCTGTTAGCAAACAGGCGGCAAAACATGCAGATTCAACGGTTCAAACCATAAATGGGTTAGCCGTTACCGCTTCCAAAATTGGTGAAGTTATCTCCCTAATTGAAAATATCGCCAGCCAGACAAACCTACTCGCACTCAATGCCACGATTGAAGCAGCAAGAGCGGGAGATGCTGGTAAAGGGTTTGCGATTGTTGCTAGTGAAGTTAAAAACCTTGCCAGCCAAACCGAAAAAGCAACGGAAGAAATCTCTTCACAAATTTCAGATATCCAGACCGCAACAAGTTCCACTGTTAAAATGACTGGAGAAATCACCGAGACGATTACTCAAATCAACGAGGCTATTGGCGGCATTGAAACCTCCCTCAGTAGTCAGGTCGGTGATTTGGAAGAAATCGAAAAGAGTGTCCAATCTGCCATGGTTGCAACAGATGAAGTCGCACAGACTGTTGTAGAAGTTGAAGAAGATGCAAACAAAACAGGAGACGCAGCAGAAGAGCAGCAAGCTGCCGCAGAAAAAATGGCCGGAGAAATAAACCTACTTTCCAGCCAAATACATGATTTTCTTGAAAAAATACGTGTGGTTTAGACAGTTAAGGGAATGATTTTAGTTAGAGCTTAAAAATTCGTTTTGCATTACCAGACAAAAAGAGCTCCTGAGTAGCATTATCCAACCCGAGTTCATCCAGTTTAGCAAGAGCTTTCGATGGTGTAATCATTGGGTAGTTGGTACCAAAAAGGACCTTTTCACGACCGTGTGCCTTCATGAAATTGACAAGGGCCTCAGGATATCTGTTTGTTGTATACGCAGAGGTATCAATAAAAACATTTTCGTGTTTTGTTGCGACAGCTATTGCTTCTTCTGTCCAAGGATAACCAATATGGCCACCGACAATAGTAAGCTCGGGAAAATCAAGCGCAACCTGATCCAAATACAACGGACGCCCGACTTCCGATGGCATAAGCGGCCCAGTGTGACCAATTTGTGTGCAAAATGGAACTCCAAGATCACAAAGAGCAGTGTAGACCGGGTAAAAGCGCCGGTCTGTTGGTGGCACTTCCCAAAGCCAGGGCAGAACCCGAATAGCCTTAAATCCCAACTCTAAAATACACCGGCGAATTTCTTTTACGGCCTCCATTGGCCTTGAAATATCAACGGACCCGACACCAATGAGCCTTTCAGGATATTCAGATACAAAGCCTGCCACTTCGTCGTTTGATATCATCACATTGCGAGGGGCAACCCATGCAGATATCAAACTACGATCGACATTGGCCGCATCCATCGCCGCAATTGTATAAGAAACAGGTAGAGTTTCTTTCGGAATTTCTCCTTTAGTCCACCGCCGCAAAGAGTCAAAAATAGGATCATTACTATGGCGGAGGGTGGGATGCTGAGCCCAAGCGTCTATGATCATTGGCAGATACCTTTTGGGGTTCGGTTAAAAACAATCTATATACTTCACTAGTGAAGTATATTCTTCTGGTTATGGGAAGATAAGTCAACTATTTTGTGGCGCTATGTCAGCATCGAAACACCATGTATATCACCGGTTACAACTTGCAGCCCACGCATTAAAGAAAAATGCCGATCGGGTTGTTCTGGAATCTGCAAACCTTACAACGGCGCAAGCTGCTGTCTTAGGTGTGGTGCGATCGGGTAAACAGCTCACGCAAAAAGAGATCGCGACACAGCTCAATTTGAATGAATCTGCAGTAACGGCCATGGTAAACCGCCTCATGAAACTTTCTTATCTAGAGCGACAGCGTAGTGAGAGTGATGCGCGATCTTGGCTCATAAATGTTAGTGCAAATGGGCTTGCAGCTTTAACTGCAATGCAAGGCCCTTTTTCCAAAATCAATGAAACTTTGGATCTGGCAATACCTAGCACTCAAATGGACGATCTGGTTGATTGTTTAAACAAAATTATTGATGCATTTGAGAGTGATTAACACCCTCAATTCATCATTGATGTTTTAGCAAGACGTCCAAAAATCGATCTACTTCCTCTTCAGTTGTATTCCACGAAGTAACCAGCCTTACATGCCCCTCGTCCTTCGATCCCATGACATAAAATAGGAACCCTGCGGCCTCAAGCGCTTCAATCACATTTTTAGGTAGGGTCGCAAAAATGATGTTTGCTTCTACTTTATAGTGAAGTGGAGCGGCCACGAGATCCGATAACCCACGAGCCATCCTTGCTGCCATGTTATTGGCCTGTCCCGCCATTTTCAACCAAAGGCCATCTTCCAAATAAGCGTTTATTTGGGCTGACAGATACCGCGATTTAGAGAAAAGATGCGCGCCTCTTTTCCGGCGAAACTCAAATTCAGCAGCTTTTTCCATGTTAAAGAAAACAACGGCCTCGGCTGCCATTGCACCATTTTTTGTAGCTCCAAATGACAGCAAATCAACGCCTGCTTTCCATGTCATTTCAGCAGGACTACAATTTAATGCGGCAACAGAGTTGGCAAAACGAGCGCCGTCCATTTGAAGGCCCAAATTGTATTTTTTGGCAACGGCGCTAATGCTGGCGATCTCTGACGGACTGTAAATTGTTCCACATTCTGTGACTTGCGCAAGGCTAATAGCTGCGGGCTGTATATGATGTACATTCCCAGCGCCAGAC
>Ga0209826_1000619_pt1 | contig 25419 bp, 25 predicted proteins | sample GOMGulsemesocosm_5_FD_184637 | JGI IMG/M metagenome (GOLD analysis project Ga0209826, IMG submission 184637) | Methane-oxidizing microbial communities from mesocosms in the Gulf of Mexico - GOM15C Gulf of Mexico (SPAdes) (version 2) | ecosystem: Environmental > Aquatic > Marine > Cold seeps... | reverse complement strand
ATCCTAATGCCTTTTTAAGTACGGATAATTTTACTTTAAATTTTAGCCAAGCAGAATTTTCTCAATTTGAAAAGGGCACTGAAACCTTGAGTGCCAAAGTAACTTTTACCAAAAATATCTCAAAGGAAGAACATAATGAATAATAGTTCAGAGGTTTATATTGCTGGACGAAAAATAGCAGTGACAGAGGCGCCTTTTGTAATCGCAGAGCTATCGGGCAATCACAGCCAGAGCATAAACACGGCAATTGAAATGATAGAGCAGGCGGCTAAATCGGGTGTTGATGCCATTAAACTGCAAACTTATACTGCCGATACCATGACGCTTGATTGCGAACAAGAAGACTTTCAAATACTTGAAGGTGACAATCTGTGGCAAGGTAACTCGTTGCACAAACTTTACCAAAAAGCATACACTCCTTGGGAGTGGCACCAAACACTTTTCGAAAAAGCCCGTTCGTTAGGGCTCATTGCCTTTAGTTCTCCTTTTGATATTAGTGCCGTAGACTTTTTAGAAACATTAGATGTTCCTTGTTATAAAATAGCTTCGTTTGAAAATAATGATATACCGTTAATTGAGCGTATTGCTAAAACAGGTAAACCGGTAATTATGTCAACAGGAATGGCTTCTTTAACCGAAATATCAGAAGCGATTGATACTCTAAAAGAGAATGGTTGCCAACAAATAGTACTACTTAAATGTACTAGTGCTTATCCTGCATCACCAGCCCAAGCTAACCTAAAAACGATTAATCATTTACGACAAACATTTGGCTGTGAAGTCGGCATTTCAGATCATACCTTAGGTATCGGTGTGTCACTTGCTGGCGTAGCATTAGGTGCCAGTGTTATTGAGAAACATTTTGTTCTATCGCGTGATGACGGAGGCGTTGATGCTGTATTTTCACTAGAGCCTAATGAATTTAAGCTACTTGTTGATGAAAGTGCAAGTGCGGCATTATCTATAGGACAAGTAATGTATGGCGGCGATAGCAGTGAGCAAAACTCCAAAAAATACCGACGTTCTATATATATTTCACAAGACATTCCTAAAGGCCAGTATTTAACTGAAGATAATATTAAAATTATTCGCCCAGGTTTTGGCTTAGCGCCGAAGCATTATCAACAAGTTATAGGACAAAAGGTCTATAAAACAGTGACCAAAGGTACACCATTATCATGGGAGGTTTTAAAAAATGGCTAATATTTTAGTTGTTGTTGCACATGCTGATGACGAAACGTTAGGTTGCGGCGCCACTATTGCTAAACATGTTGCTAATAAAGATGAGGTTACCTTGTTGGTTATGACCGACGGCATTTCTTCGCGCGCGGCACGATTTTCATCAAAAAACTCTTTCCTGAATCCTTTAGAGAATAAGGCTAAAATTAGCCAACGTAAAAGTGCACTACAACAATCTTGTGATGTTTTAGGTATAAAAACACTGATTCAATATGACTTTCCTGACAACAAAATGGATTCTGTTGATTTACTTTCTATTGTTCAGAAAATAGAAAAACATGTTGAGAATATAGGTGTAGATATTATTTATACTCATTCATTATACGATCTAAATATAGATCATAGACTAACAGCACAAGCAGTTCTTACGGCTTTTAGACCTTTACCTGAAAGCAGTGCCAAAACTATTTTATCCTTTGAAGTACTTTCCAGTACAGAGTGGCAATTTGCAGAGCAAAAATTTTCTGCTAATTGGTTTGTCGATGTCACTGGTTTTTTTCAGACAAAACTGTCTGCGCTGTCATGCTATAAAGAAGAAATGCGTGATTTTCCTCATCCAAGATCATTCATTGCTGTTGAAGCTCAAGCTAAACTGCGTGGTGCTACTATTGGCAAGCAATATGCGGAAGCATTTCAAGTGCTAAGGCATCAATGTTAATGGCTAATTTCCTGTTGTTTCGTTTTGATGCATCAAGCGGAATTGGGCTTGGACATGCCTTTCGCTGTATGGCGTTAATTGAATCTTTCTCACTAAACAGTAGTAAAGGTGAGGTGACATGCGTCGTTATTTCAAAATACTTACCTGAATTTTTAACAAAGCAATTACTAACCATGCAGGTCAATATTATTTGGCTAGCCGATGATGACGATGCTATTGATGAAATCACTCAAATTTCATCAATTAAAGAGCGTTTCAAAGCACAGTTAATTGTACTTGATGGTTATCAATTTGATGAAAATTATAGACTTCAACTCGCTAAACTTTCAATAAAAATAATCGCTTTTGATGATACTAATGATTTAAGGCATTTGCACTGTGATGTTGTTATTAATGCCTTACCTTTGGCTGACAGTTTAGGCTATCAAAATAGAGCACCTTTAGCGCAACATTTATTGGGGTTGCAATATAGTATTGTAAGGCAAGAGTTTTTATCATCTAGATCAACTTCCTTTAAGCAAAGAAAGAAACTATTAGTTAATTTTGGTGGTAGTGATATAGGTGGTTTAACGTTACCGGTTATTGAACAATTATCTGCTGGTTTATTCTCTATATCTCCTGAAAATGTACTCGTTGTTACCGGAGGAGGTTGTGATGATGTGTCAAATATTAATGACTTTTGTGCCCGTATGGGGTATCAACATATTCACCAATCTAACAACATGGCTGAGCTCTTGAATCAGTGTAAAATGGCTATTTGTGCACCGGGTTCAATAGTGTATGAGCTTGCATACTGTAAGGTTCCTAGCGTGTTTTTAACGGTTGCCGACAATCAATTGCTGTCAGCAAAGGCACATCAAATTGCTGGTTGGAGTTTTGTCTTTAACGGACTTAACGCTAATGATATAAATAAAGCGATAGCACATGCTAAAAACTTATGGCATAACACCGAGCAACTTACTTTAATGTCTGATGCAGCAAGTAAGCTAGTCGATGGAAAAGGTGTAAGTCGTCTAGTAAAAAAACTTAAGGAGCAAATGGCATGTTAAATAAATTGCCATTAAAAGGTTTTGGTATTGAATTGAAGCCGATTAGCGTTGATAAGTTAGAAAAAATTAGAAAATGGCGAAACCACCCTGATATTGCAAATAATATGCTTGAGAAAAGTTATATATCAGCCAATGACCAAATTTCATGGTTTAATAGTTTAACCGATAAAAAACACCAACTCTATTTACTTATTACTTATAAAGGTGAAGATATTGGTATTATTTATGCCACCGCTATAAATAAAGAAGTTCATGAAAAAAACAGGCAAAAACAACTGCCTTTGTGGTTAGCTGAATCTATTGCGCCAGGTTTATATATTGCACCAGAATGTAAATATAAAAATAGCGTATTAGCTTTTTCACCTTCTTTAGTTTTTATTGATTACTTATTTAAAGAAAATTGTTGTCGTCAGTTAATAGCACAGGTGTATGAACATAATAACAGTGCAATTCGCTATAATAAAATACTTGGTTATCAACAGGTTTCAATAGATAATGATGGTCTTGTAACAATGACACTTTCAAATGAAGCATTTGAAAGTGCTAAAAATAAATTAAGTAAAATTTTAAGGTTTAATAAATGAGTGCAAAATCTAAACTAATTGATGCCTTTGTTAATGCATTAGAAATTCCTGCATCAGAAGTGAATGAAACACTGCAATATAACGACCATATACAATGGGACTCAACGGCTCACATGATATTAGTGGCACAACTAGAGGGCGATTTTGATTTGATGTTCGATATTGATGACATCATTGATATGAGTTCATTTGTAAAAACACAAGAAATATTATTAAAATATAATGCTGAGCTGTCTTTTTCATAAGAAAAAACATTATCTAATTTAGCTGTCATTTTCATAAAGGGGATAACGTGGTTGTTTTGATAACGGGTGCAAATGGTGGTATTGGTCGAGCTACTTGTTTTGAATATGCAGCTCAAGGTGATACGTTATTCATCACTGGACGAAATCAAGAAAAACTGACTCATTTAGCGAATGAATTAAAGCAAGTCTATCAAGTTACTGTTTATGCCATTGTTGCCGATGTTACCGATAATATTCAGTTAAATGATTTATTTAAAGCCATTGTAAAAAAAGAGAAAAGATTAGATGTATTGGTACATTGTGCTGGCATTTTAACGCAAAGTCCTCTCATGATGACCCGAATTGATGATATTCAAGCAACTATTGCCACCAATTTAACAAGTGGCATTGCTTTATCACAGTTAGCAAGTAAGTTGATGATGAGGAACAAAAGCGGGGTGATTATTTTGATAAGTTCTATTATTGCGAGTCAAGGAAGCTCAGGCCAGAGTGTTTATGGCGCCTCAAAAGCGGGCTTAGAAGGTTTAGTTAAATCATTAGCAAAAGAGTTGGGTACAGCTGGAATTCGAATTAATGCCATTGCGCCAGGCTTTATTGATACGGCGTTAGTAGAGCAGTTTTCACCTGATGATAAAGTTGTTATCGCCAATAAAACTTGCTTAAAACGTATTGGTCAAGTTAATGATATAACACCTGTTATTCAATTCTTATCGTCTTCAGATGCAGGTTATATTACCGGGCAAACTATTGCTGTTGATGGTGGCTTAGCTTTATGAGAACACCTTTTTGGCACACATCTCAGTTAGCACAGCAATATCAAACCAGTACTGCGCTAATTGTTAATGAAATTGAGGCTGAATATGGTGAAAATAGTAGAAAAAGTGTCAAAAAAATTAATTATCAGCAGTTAGATTCGTTAGTTGAACAAGCTAAGCTGCACATTATCCATGCACAAAAAGTCCAAGAGCAAAATAAAAATACTGCCCAAGTAAGACAGCTGTTAATGTTTGTTGCTCAGCATACGGTTAATAGTATTGTTTATTATTTAGCTGCTTTACAATTAAAGCAGGTGGTATGGTGGATTGATAAAGATTTTTCGAATGAAAAACGAAAGAAAATTTTAAAAAATTATCGAGTTAATCTACTTATTGATGATGGAAAAATCACTCAGTTAGATGAATTTGAACATCAGTTTCATCCAGAGCTTTCCCTTTTAGTTAGCACTTCTGGTAGTACAGGTAGCTCATCTTTAGTACGATTGAGTTCTCAAAACTTACAGAGCAATTGCCATGCTATTTGCCATACATTAGCAATAAAAGCGTCAGACAGTGTCATTACCACGCTACCTCTTCAATACTGTTTTGGTTTATCTATTATTCATACGCATTTATGCAAAGGTGCAAGTATCGTGTTAAATGAGCACGGTTTACTCACACGTGAATTTTGGCAAAGTTTTAAAAAGCACCAAATAAATTGCTTGTATGGCGTACCGTTTAGTTTCGATATGTTATTGAAATTAAACTTAGCGCGTATACCCCTTCAATCGCTGCGTTATTTAGCCGTGGCAGGTGGTAAATTAGCACCAGATAAAGTGACGAAAATTTACCAATGGTGTAAACAGCATAATAAATTATTTTTTGTGATGTATGGTCAAACTGAAGCTACCGCTAGAATTAGCATTTTAGCGCCTGAAAAGTTGCAAGAAAAACCTAACGCGATAGGGCAAGCTATTAAGGGGGGAAAGTTGTGGTTAGAAGATATTGATACAGGGGAGGTTATCGATAGTTTTTCTCAGAATAATAAAATAGGCGAACTGTGTTATTCAGGTGAAAATGTCATGATGGGGCTTGCCAATAACATTACCGATTTCAAGCTGCCAGCTCAAGAGCAAGAGTTACATACAGGTGATATAGCAACCTGTGATAGGGAAGGTGATTTTACTATTATAGGACGACTTAAGCGTTTTATAAAAGTGATTGGTCAACGAATTAACTTAGATGAAGTTGAAGCGTTTTTACAGTCGAAAAATATACAGGCTGTTTGTTGCGGTAAAGATGACTTAATTGAATGTTATTTACTTTGTTCTTCTTTAGGAGAACCCTTAAGTTTGGTTGAATATCAGCAGGTAGTTGCTAAATTTTTAAATATTCACTCACGTTATTGCCAGTGCTTTATTATTAATGAGGTACCTCATTTGTCATCGGGGAAAGTTGATTATCAATCATTAAGTGCAATGGTTGATACTACAACAGCAAAAAGGCGTAACGGATGAACTGGGATGAATTGATAAACTTACCTGTTTATCAGCTTGAAGCTGATAAAAAAGGCGCTTTTTTTCAAGATGCTTTAATGAAATTGTCCAAACATCATTACCAGCACAGTGATGAATATCAAGCCATTGTTGATGCACTTTATCCTGACTATTTTTCATCAGGCAAAATTCCAACAATAGCAGTGCAGTTATTTAAACACCATTTATTAAAAAGTGTTAGTGATGATGAAATATTTAAAATCACCACTTCTTCAGGTACAACATCACAGCAGGTTTCACGAGTTGTTTTAGATAAAGGTAATATTTCAAGGCAGCAGAAAGTACTAGTGAAAATAGTACAGCAATGGTTGGGGAAAAAACGTTTACCTATGCTAATTATTGATCACCCCAACGTCATTAAGGACAAGTTTTTATATTCAGCAAGAGGTGTTGGTATTCAGGGGTTATCTCTTTTTGGTCATCATCACACCTATGCCTTAAATGAAGATATGAGTTTGAATATTGACGCTATAGAAGCATTTGTCAATCAATATAAAGATGAGAAAATATTTGTTTTTGGTTTTACTTTTATTATTTGGCAACACTTTATTCAAGCGCTCTTAGCAACAAATCAGCATTTTAATTTATCAAATGCGGTTATTTTACATAGCGGTGGCTGGAAAAAATTACAAAACATTGCTGTTTCTAATGACAAGTTTAAGCAAAGCCTTCAAAAAGTACTTGGTCAGGTTCAAGTGCATAATTTTTATGGCATGGTCGAGCAAACAGGTGCTATTTATGTAGAATGTGAATCAGGTTATTTGCATTGCCCGGTATGGAGTGATGTGATCATTCGCAGTAAAAAGGACTTATCAATAGAGAAAAATGGTAATGAAGGCATCATTCAAGTGAACTCTTTACTGCCAACAAGCTACCCTGGCCATGCTTTATTAACAGAAGATTTAGGTGTTATCTTTGGTGAAGACAATTGTAGCTGTGGCCGAAAAGGCAAATATTTTCACGTTAATGGCCGTTTAGCAAAAGCAGAAACGAGAGGTTGCAGTGATACTCAATCTTAAACAGTTACCGATAAATGTTTTATTGCCAGAAAATAGTTCGGCACAATTTAATGATGCGCAGCAACTAACCCCTTTTAGTGATGAACTAATAGCTACGCTTAGTCAACTCGGTTTGTTTTTAATGAAAACAGGGCGGCAAGAACCGAGCATTGTTGCCGCAGGTTACTGGTTGAGAAAGAAGCAATTACTTAACCTTAAGTTAGCATACTCGAAGCAAGAGCCTTCAGCGAATAAGAAGCCTTCAGCGAATAAAGAGCCTTCAGCGAATAAAGAGCCATCCGCCAAGGGGGTTGCTTTTCATATTGCTCCTGGAAATGTTGACAGTCTGTTTTTTTATTCAATGGTAATTTCGGTATTGTGCGGTAACTACACCATATTAAGAATAAGCAATAAACTCAGCGATGAAACGCTGTTATTCATTCATTTGTTAAATGCCTTTTTTGTAGAACACCCTGAATTTTCCACAGTACCGTTATTAATGAACATTGTGCAATATGATCATAGTGCTCTAACAGGCAAAGATATAACTCAGCAACTTTCTCTTTTTGCTGACGTTCGTGTAATTTGGGGCGGTGATAACGCAGTTAAAGAAATTAGTAAAGTGCCGTTGAAAGCATTGGCGTGCGATATTACGTTTCCTGACCGATATTCTGTTGCGGTTATTCAATTAACTAATGAACAACACGTTGAGCAAGCAGTAAATAACCTGCTTACTGACATTAAACCTTTTTTTCAACAAGCATGTTCATCACCCAAAGTTATTTATTGGCTTAAAACGGCGCAAAAATTGCAAGATAAATTTTGGCAATCATTAGCCAAAAAACTAAATGAACAAGTGATGCTGGCATCGACAGACTTAATTTCTCAATTGGTCTATTTACAAAGGCTTCCCTTACTTGTAAATAAAGAACATAAAGCTGTTGTGTCTTTGGCGGCGTATGGTGTATTACAACGGGTTGATATAGAGTCGATAACACTGGAGATGATTAAATCTCACCCAGGGCTATGGGTATTGTTGAATCAACAAATCAATGAATTAGATGATATAAAGCTGTTTGAACATTGCCAAACTGTTACTGTTTCAGGAATATATGAAAGTATGTGGTTGCAATGGCAAAAAGCAACCAAGCAGCCTATGAAACGCATTGTACTTTCAGGGCAAGCATTAAGTTTTTCTCATATTTGGGATGGCGTTGATTTGGTTAATGGCTTAACTAGATAAACCGATATTACTTAACCTCAGGTTATTTAAGTTATTATGGAAACCGTTAAATGTTAAATAGGTTAATAAAATTAATTTCTAATCGCTTCAACGTAAACAAATATAAAACGAGAGTGTTAATATTTGGGGCGAGTAAAGGGGGGGAGAGTGTTTATCGCACACTTCAAGGCGGATATAATATTATAGGGTTTCTTGATAATAATGTAAAAGTTCAAGGAGGAAAATTATTTGGCGAAATTATCTATTCACCTAGTCAACTAACCCAGCTGGAATTTGATAAAATAATTATCGCAAGTGTTTATCATAAAGAGATAAAAAAACAGCTAATCAATGAGTTTCATATCACTACCAAGAATATTGAAATTTTTAACTTAGTAGAGGTAGACAAAGCAACGTTACTATTTGGATTTTTTGACTATTTTAAGGAATCTATAATTCAACTATTATGCAATATCCCTTTCACTATTGCACACTCTTTATTTACACGCCTTTTAACTAAAAATGACCAATACAATTATATATCACTAAAAAAAATCATCTGGTTAGATCGGCTAGAAACTCATAAAATAAAAACATTTCACCTTGAAAAATCGAGTGAGTCTTATTCTCCTCATTTTATTGGTGAAAAGGAAAAAGTAAGTTCAATAGTTGTTCCCGACGTTAGTTTATATCACTTTAAAAAAGGTATTGTCATGACTAATGTCAATGCCATTGTTTTTGGTGGTAATGAAATTGCTATAGGCCGTGTTCCAAATTTTCCTATTGGAAAAAGCCAGTACGATGCTGGTTTTTTAACCTCGCACGGAAATAAAAATGCAATAGTAAAAGAATACCCTCAAGAGCAAATAGAAAAAGGTATTGCAATCCTTGGCTCAAATGATGGGAATTATTATCATTGGATCATCGAGGTATTGTGCAAACTTCAATCTATCGAAAATATACCAAGTTCATTTAATAACTTTCCTATTTTACTTTCTGAGCAGGCATTGCAGATCCCTTCAATTAAAGCTTATATCAAGTGTTTAAATATTTCTCATCCAATTATATATTTAAAAAGCTGTACTCAATACGAGGTTAATTCTCTTTTATATATCAGTCCAGCTAATTACTTAGTAGCAAACTTGAAAGTAGGGGAGATATTCACCCCTCAAAGTAGCTATGTTCGTTTTGAATCATTAAAATATCTCAGAGAGCGAGTATTAGAAAATGTAATAAAAGAGAATTTGCCAAAAAATACTCCACCTCGCATCTTTCTTGCTAGAAAAGGAGTTATACGAAACTATAACCAAGATGAAGTCTATGAATTATTAGTTTTATATGGATTTGAAGCTGTTTATTTGGAAGATCTAACATTGTTTGAGCAAGTACAGTTAATGCAAAAGGCACAAGTTATTATTGGCCCTACAGGTGCAGCATGGACAAATTTAATTTTTTGTAACCCAGATGTGCTAGCACTATGTTGGATGGCAGATGAATATGGTGAATTAACGTGTTTCTCTGATTTGGCAAAGTTTTCTCAAGTCAAAATGGAGTACTTACGTTATAAAGCGGGTAGTAAAAATGCTAGAGATCTCTATTACGGAAGTTACGATATTGATGTTGATCAAATTAAACGGTGGTTAGTAACAAAAGAAATAAGCATGAATGGAGTATTAGTGTAAATGAAAATACTGATAACAGGTGGTGCAGGCTTTATTGGCTCTGCGTTAATTCGTTATATTATCAAAAACACCCAAAACTCTATTATTAATGTAGATAAGTTGACTTATGCAGGCAATTTAGAGTCATTGTCATCTATTGAAGCCTCAAGTCGATATTTTTTTGAATATATTGATATTTGTGATCGCAATCAACTAGTGAAGGTGTTTAACAAATATCAGCCTGACATCGTTATGCATTTGGCTGCAGAGTCACATGTTGACCGCTCAATTAGTAGTCCTGCCCAATTTATTGAAACAAATATTATTGGTACGTATACCTTACTTGAAGTATCTCGCCAATACTGGCAAACACTTAATAACCAACAAAAGCAGTTATTTCGTTTTCATCATATTTCAACAGATGAAGTTTATGGCGATTTAGGTGAAACCAATAACCTATTTACAGAAACAACTTCATATACACCGAGCAGTCCATACTCAGCTTCTAAAGCGTCTAGCGACCATTTAGTTAGAGCTTGGCTAAGAACATACGGATTACCTACTGTTATTACTAACTGTTCTAATAATTATGGACCATTTCAATTTCCAGAAAAATTAATTCCTGTCGTTATTCTTAATAGCTTAGCAGGAAATGCTTTGCCTATTTATGGCGAGGGGAATCAAGTTCGAGATTGGTTATATGTTGAAGATCATGTAAGAGCTCTTTATTTGGTTGCTACAAAAGGCAATATTGGTGAAACTTATAATATTGGTGGGCATAATGAAAAAAGAAATATTGATGTCGTTCATGATATTTGTATTTTATTAAACGAGCTAGTCCCTCAAGAAACAGATTATCGTCAGCAAATATGTTTTGTTGAGGATCGTCTAGGTCATGATAAACGTTATGCAATAGATGCCGGTAAAATTGAAAAAGAGCTTAATTGGAAGCCTATAGAAAGCTTTGCAAGTGGTTTAAGAAAAACGCTAGCGTGGTATCTTGAAAATGACGATTGGTGTCAAAGAGTTAAAAGCGGTATTTATCGAGAGAGGAAGGTGTTATGAAAGGTGTTATTTTAGCTGGAGGCTCTGGCACAAGGCTATATCCCATAACCAAAGGTGTATCAAAGCAGTTACTCCCAATCTATGATAAACCGATGATTTATTATCCTCTTTCTGTGCTAATGCTAGCTGGAATTAGTGATATTCTCATTATTACAACACAGGGTGATCATTCATCATTTAAGAATTTATTAGGCAATGGCAGCGACTTTGGAGTTCAGTTAAGTTATGAAATTCAACCTTCCCCTAAAGGTATTGCGGAAGCATTTATTATTGCCGAGGACTTTATTGGTGACGATTCTGTTTGTTTAATACTGGGTGACAATTTTTTTTGGGGACAAGGTTTTTCTCCTATGTTGCAAAGCGCATCAGAAAAAGAAAAAGGGGCTACAATTTTTGGTTATAAAGTTAAAGACCCTGAACGGTTTGGTATTGTTGAATTTAATGAAAATATGGAAGTGATTTCAATAGAAGAGAAACCAAAAAAACCTAAATCTAATGTCGCAGTTACAGGTTTGTACTTTTATGATAATCAAGTCATTGAGTTTGCTAAAAATGTCAAACCATCAACTCGTGGAGAGCTTGAAATTACCGATGTTAATCAAATGTATTTAGATAAAGGCTTATTGAGCTTAGAGCTTCTTGGCCGTGGTTTTGCGTGGTTAGATACGGGGACTCATGAAACGTTGTTAGATTCAAGTCTATTTGTTGAGACGATAGAGCGACGACAGGGCTACAAAATAGCTTGTGTAGAAGAAATTGCTTTTAATAATGGTTGGTTGTCTTCACAAGAAATAAAAGAATTAGCCAAACCGATGTTAAAAAATAGTTATGGTCGTTATTTATTGAACTTGATTAAGGAAGATAAATGAAATTAGCTAAATTAATTGATTTTCATGTATTAGGTGATGATCGGGGAAGCTTGGTTTCACTTGAACAACATAGAAACATCCCTTTTGACATCAAGCGGGTCTATTATATTTTTGATACAAAGCCTGATGTTTCAAGAGGATTTCATGCTCATCGTTATTTAGAGCAAATAGTTGTGTGTGTTAAAGGTAGTTGTCGTTTTGTGCTCGATAATGGCGAAGTCAAAGAAGACTTATTATTAAACTCTCCGCAACAAGGTTTATATATTGGTCATAATTTATGGCGTGAAATGCATGACTTTAGTGATGATTGTGTATTACTAGTATTAGCCAGTGATCATTATAATGAAGATGATTACATGCGAAACTATGATGAATTTTTAACGTTGGTAACTAATGGTGATTCATAAGTTAAGTGATGTAGCAACATCAAAAATTGGAATGAATACGACCATTTGGCAATACAGTGTCATATTAGAAGGCGCAAGTATTGGCACTAATTGTAATATTTGTGCCCATACTTTCATCGAAAATAAAGTCGTTATTGGTAATAACGTCACTATTAAATCAGGTGTTTATTTATGGGATGGTATAACCATAGAAGATGATGTTTTTATCGGACCTTGTGCGACATTTGCCAATGATAAGTTTCCTCGTTCGAAGCAATACTCTGAAAATTTTCCCACCACTATTGTTAAAAAAAATGCCTCTATTGGAGCCAACGCAACCATCTTACCTGGGATTGTGTTGGGGGAAGGGTGTCTGGTCGGTGCAGGTGCTGTGGTCACTAAAAATGTACCAGATAATGCGGTTGTTGTTGGCAACCCTGCAAAAGTTGTTCGCTATATCGAGAAGTAACTATGATCCCGTTTTTAAATTTACAAAGTGTTAACCAGCAGCACCAAACTGAGCTAAAAGAAGCTTGCTCGCGGGTTATTGATTCTGGCTGGTATTTAATGGGTAAAGAGCTCGAGAGCTTTGAGAGGCAGTTTTCTGACTATTGTGGAACAAAGTATTGTGTAGGCGTTGCAAATGGCTTAGATGCATTAACGTTAACATTACGAGCATGGAAAGAACTTGGTAAGTTAGAATGTGGTGATGAGGTCATTGTTCAAGCAAATACTTATATAGCTTCTATTTTAGCTATTACTGAAAATAATTTAATACCAGTATTTGTTGAACCTGATGAAATAACGTTTAATTTGTCTCTCGTGTTAACTGAAAAAGCGATCACACCAAAAACAAAAGTTATTTTGCCTGTGCATCTTTATGGGCAAATATCTGACATGCCTGCAATTATGGCGCTTGCTAAAAAACATAACTTATTAGTTTTAGAAGATTGTGCGCAAGCACATGGTGCTCAAATAGAAGATAAAAAAGCAGGTCACTGGGGTGATGCTGGCGCATTTAGCTTTTATCCTGGAAAGAACTTAGGTGCATTAGGAGATGCTGGTGCAGTGACAACCGATGATAAAAATCTAGCCTGCACGGTAAGAGCATTAGGAAACTATGGCTCTCAGAAACGGTATGAAAATAGTTATCAAGGAAGGAATAGTCGACTGGATGAAATTCAAGCAGCAATGCTAAACGTTAAGTTAAAATATCTAGAAAAAAATATTGAAGCAAGACGTGTTATCTCTACACGTTATCGTAATGAAATAAAAAATAAATTTATAACATTTCCTGAAGTTAGCGACACGTTATCACATGTTTGGCATCTTTTTGTTATACGTAGTAAACAACGCAGTTTACTGCAGCAATATCTTGCAGATAAGGGCATTGATACGCTCATTCATTACCCGATTCCTACTCATAAGCAAGAAGCGTTTTTTGAATATGAATCACTGCAATTACCATTAACTGAAAAGATACAGAGTGAGATTATTTCGTTGCCTTTATATCCCACAATGAGCGAAGAAATGGTTACCGTTGTCATTGATGCGCTTAATCAGTTTCATCCATAACATTAAGTATCCGTTTCAATGATGTCTAAATAGTTAGATATTGCCAAAGCTGCAAGATCTGCTGAAAAGCCATAGCTAGGGGTAAAATATTTATTTCTTAGTTTTTTTCTCGCTTGCTTTTGTGACTCCCACTGATGCGTGTCATTTAGTATTTCTTCTACTTTGTGAAACTGTTTGATATCAACATTCGTAATCTCTTTTCGTAATAAAATATCTGGAGACTCTTTGCCAGTTAATGGATCATTTTCTGGATTGGGCATATTGAGCAATAGAAGTTTTTTATCTAAATATAAAGCACCAAAAGCGGTGCCACCATAGTCAGAAAAAACAAAGTCAGCAATACTAAATAATTTTAAATTATCGTAAGGCTCAGAAATAACTAGGCTAAATGGCAGGTTTTCTAATTTTTTAATCTTTTGAGGCTCTTCGCTTTTTGATAAAGGGTGGCACTTCACTATCACGTTGTATAGAGGAGTGAGTGTTGACATTTTGTCCGCAAAGAGATCAATTGAAGACAGCTCTAACCATGTGGGCAACCATACAATTGTTTTTTTCGTTTTATCTAATCTTAACTCCGTTTTAATATGCTCTTTATCATAAGGCTGATTGAAATAGTTATCGTAGCGTGGATACCCCATTTGGAAAAGAGTAGCGTGACTATGCGCTTGCATTTTTTGAGCTTGATAAGGACCAAAGCAAAGAATAAGATCATAGTTTTCATTCCATTTAGCAAAATTATGGTTGGCTTTTCCGAGTGCATACATAAAACGAATATGGTGTTTACTTAGTTTTTTAATAAAAGGAAACATAAAGTGATTTGATATAATAGCTTGATATTTTTCTCCTGAAATAACTATCATCTCTGCATCTATCGTATTGTATTTATTCTCTATTGCTATTTTTCTGACCTTGTTTTTTTCTGAATCGCTACCATGAGTAATAATATCAAATGAGTTTGAAGGTAGTTTTTTTAATACCGGGCCGTAATGATGGAAAAGATCGGCAGTGTGAATAAAAAAAGCAATTTTTTGTTTTATGTCTATTTTTGTGGTTTTTGCAGGTGGTGTATAGATGCTCATTTCTTGCGTATAAGGGTTACTAAAGCTTACTTTTTGTTTAGGAATTAAATATGTTTGGGTCAGTTGTTGGTATATGTCGACAAAATAATCAGAAAAAATAATGATATGATCGTAACTTAAGAATTCTAAATCGTCAGGATGATAAATAGGTTTGTCACATAAAAATTGACCCTTTTTATTCTTGTCGTTATCAACAAATGCAAGGATATTTAGTCTTTGTTGATTAGCATCATAAAAAGCTTTTCCTGCGCCGCCCGCACCAAAAATAAGTATAGATAACTGACCCATACTACCATTCCTTGTTAATTGTTATTTTAAGAGAGTATCAATATTTAATGAATCATAGAAATGAAGGTCTTCACAACTATCAACTTCAAGCCAACCTCGATCATGCAGTGAAGCATGTACCGGAATATGCACATCAATTAAGTGTTGAATAAATGTTGTCATGTACATATTTTGTGTTTCACTTGCGGGAAGTTTATCGAATTCATCGCAAAACTGTTTAATATATTTTGATTCTATTTTGATTAAACCAATATATTGTGCTTGGGCATTTTTGATACTTGAAAGGGGCTGACCTAATTCGCTAATAGCCTTCGTTTTAGTACTATAAATAAAAGATTCAGCATCTTCTAATGGGTTATCCATGCGTTTTGACCAAAGAGATAACCACTCTTTGTCAGCTGATACAGTGATAGGAAAAGATGACTTTTTTAACTTCTTCAATACTTCCTCTGAATAAATAATATCACCATAACAGATCAGTAAATCTTCATTAATATCAAAAAATTCACGTGCTTGCATTAATGAGTAAAGCATATTTGATTCATTAAATAGAGGGTTATGAAATAAGGGTATTTCATAGCTTTTAAATTGTTCTGCGAGGTAACCTGTTACAATACCTATCTTATTAATCTGTTGGCTTCTTAGCTGAGCTAGTTGGTATTCAAGCAATGGCTTTCCCTTTAAAGGGACTAAAGCTTTAGGTGTGTTTTTTGTATAAGGGTGAAGACGACTTCCTGTTCCTGCTGCGAGTATTATTGCTTTCATTGTGTAAAAAACCTTTTTATAAATTCAAGATCACTCTTAATAAATGGGTACTCTCTCTCTGGATGCCACATAATGCCCTGTATAGGGTAATGGGTATGACTAATTGCTTTGACCACCCCATCTTCTGCGGTAGCACAAACGTTCAGTGAGTCAGAAGATTGATACGCTCCCCAGTTATGGTAACTATTAATTATTCTCTTTTGTTTATGACAAGTGATTGTCATGGCTTTACAAACATGACCTGTTATACGTGTTAGTGGTATATTATCTTGGTGCTGAATCAGTTGCATACCTCTGCAAACACCAAGTAGAGGAATTTTATTTTGTTTTGCGTAGTGTAGTAATTTATATTCAAGTTCATCTCGCTCTGGCGCATCTCCATTGTAATCAATCAGCGAGTTTCCACCAGATAAAATAATACCCTGGATAGGGAGGTTCTGAACTAGAGAAAAGGCATTCTCTAAATTGTTTGGCAAAAGCAGAGCTGTATAACCAATGCTTTGTAATAGCTCTATCCAGCGCTGATCTAATGCATCACGCCTTTCTTTTGTTGAATCTATCTGTTCAACTCGTTGTGTGATAGCGATAAGCTTCATGTAATGCTCTCAACTTTATGGCTTGCGCAGTCGAGGTGTAAAACAGTGAGTTTTTTCCAATTATTATACAGGTGCTCTCCAGCACCAATAATTGATGGAATAGCTAACTCTCCTGCTCTGATCGCCATGTGAGAATTGCAACCTCCGTACAGAGTGATTAGACCCGCTATATTTTTTGAAAATAGCCAATCAAACCCCGGGTCAGCGGACTCGATAAATACGATTTTACCTGTTATATCCTCACTATCTTTTAAAATACAGGTTTTGGCAGTGATGCTTTTATTAGTAATGAAGTTTGGCTCTCCTTCCATCAATTTAAATGCATTAATGTCGGTAGGCTCTTTTATTAAAATTGGCAGTTTAATTTTTTGGCATAGCTGGTGATATTGTTTTCCTACAGCTATAGAGTTATTTAAGGTCACATTAGCACTAAGGGTTGTAGAGTAAAGTTTTAAAATATCTTTAATATCGGCATAGGCAAGTTCTTCTCTGTTTAAGTTCAATTGTTGACCAAGTTGATTAATGATTTCTAGCGAATCACTTAAACTTTTACTAAAAATAAATTTTCCATACTCTCTTGCTTCAATTGCTTTTTTAATAAAGTTAAATAAACCAATTGCATCGGTTGTGATTCCTGCTATTTTTAGTGCGCTATTAATATTGTTAAGGTTTTTTAAGCTGATTGAAAAGTTATCTACAGCTTTAATATGGACGTTATTTTTTTTGCTTTTATTAGAGAAATACTTTTCTGGCGCTTTATCATATCTTGGTGAGGTTATATCGTAAGTTCCAGGACGTAAATGTCCATACTCATCTAAAAAATCATCTAAGGGGAGTTGTTCAATATCCTTAATTAAATTGGAACTAACAGTATTAACACTTTGCATAAAATCATGGTATTCGCTTTCACTAATTAATTTCTTTTCTCTCATGGACTCAAGTAGTTGCATTGCTACAAAGCCTGCTCTTGCTAGGCCAGCAAAGGGAAGAGTCCCATAACGTTTACAGTCTTCCAATAACCAATAAATTTTATCTATTTTATTTAATTTAGTTTTATTGAGGGCTGCTTGTTTATTTTTTAATGTTTCTATTTTTTTAATATCTTTGCGCCAGACACCGTTGTCATCGCTGATAATTTCATTCGTTAAATTTATTAGTGATAAATTGATCGTATCTAAGTCATGCGGGGAAAACAGTTCTTTATCAAGCTCTGCGAGTTTATCTTTGAGGTTAAAACTAAAGCATGAGGCAACGATGTCAAACTCTACTTTGTCATGTAATTCAGGAGTGTTGTAGAGTTTATTTAAATAACTATTAACTAATTTTTCTGCACAATCTATGGGAAGTGAAGCAGGTATAAAAGAGTTAAAACTAATTCTTATATCAATAAATGGAGTGCCACCAATTGACGTTAGAAGAGGGAAGCCACGTAAATCGCGGTAACCATAATTATGACGCTGAAACGCCCAAATAGAGTCTGTTACTAGTTCTTTATACAAAGAAAGCGCAAGAGGCTTGGGTTTTATACCAATGATTTCAGCTGGATTCCAGTCGGTCATTACACCAAAAATACTTTTATCCCCTAATAAATAGGGGTGAGGTTGTTGCAAACGTTGTAATTTTTTTCGCATGCAAGAGAGCTCTAATTGATAAGTTTTTTGCTCATGTTTTAGGTTCTCAATGGTATTAATAATGAGTACTCTCACTTGTAATAAAAATAGTTCGTTGTTGCATATTGCAAATTCAATATCGAGTGCGTGTTCACCATAAAATGGTTGCAACTCTTGTAATAAATTAATGACTGGCTGTAATTGTTTAGGAGGGGTACTGTCGTGTTTGACGACCCATGTCTCACCTGTAGATTCGTTACCTTCTGTGATAGATGTCGTAGAGCCGCTGTTATCATCACTAATAATATAATAGGGAGCTGCGGAGTTCGGGTCACATGAAAAAGCGACTCCTGCAGATTGAACATTTAGCAACATAGGTTGGATCAGAACTTGATCCTCACTTGAAGGAGAAATATAGGAGTCAAAAACGCGCTGAATTGCATTTGAAGTCTGTTTGCTTTCACAAGGAATTTGTAGCAATGATAAATACTTTCCAGCCATGCTCGATGTTGCTTTGTCTTCGTTTAAGCTACTAGAACGGACAACAAGTGATTGATTGAAAGTATGTTTAATCAGCTTTAATATGTCTGATTTGTTTTTTTTCCATTGTGAAAAAGTAACAATAACACTGGGTAATACCTGTGCATGTTGTAATTTTTTTTCTAGAAAAACCAACGTTTGTGCTTTACTTAAATTGAGAATATTTGATTTAGGAGTGGGAATTTTCATCATAATTACTCCTGTATATCACAAGCAAGAAAAATTTTTAGAGCTACTTCGGCTATTGTTTCCTCAGTCCCATTATTTGTGATTAGAATATCTGGGTTTAACGGCTCTTCTACTTTTACATCTAATCCAGACATCTGCTGAGTTAAACCTGTATTATGTTGTTGATAGAGCATTTTAGGGTCGCGCTTTTTTCTAACTTCCTCGCTACACTTTAAATAAACTTCACAGTAGTTATTGATATTTTTTCTATTCCATCGGTGTACTTCATGAAACATACTGATGGTGGGAATTATTACAAAATGTCCTTGTTGAGCGAGCATAATTGCCAAGCGAGCATAACGATATGAACCTGCTAAACGGCTTGCATTGTCATACAACCAATGAGGATCAGCAATTGCTTCTCGAATAGCATCACCATCTAAGATGATAGGAGTGATATTTTTATTGATCAGCATATCTCGAATTTTCAAGGCAATGGTCGATTTACCAGCACCAGATAGTCCTGTGATCCATAATACATTGCCTTGTATATGTTTATGATTAGTCAATTTCAATAACTCCTTTTTTTTTCTCTGGATTAAAGGCTTTTGACGTCTTTAAAAGAGCTAAAGTTCGTAATATTGGATGAGCTACATAATAGGGGCGACTAGAAGGAACCATTAATCTATTGATTAATGGTTCAGTTATACCTATGTCCCAATTTAGTAATACTTTTCGTAGCGTTTGAGAGCGCATCCAAGGGTCAATAATATTATCCATGAAAGTTGGCGTTAGTGCTTCTTTTTCTAAATTGACACTAAACTGACTAATAGCAATGGTTTTCCCTGTATCTAACTCTTCTCCCATGAAAAAGGCACTTGCCGCCAGTGATTGATTCACTAATAAAGAGTAATAAAAGCATGTGCTACCTTTTATTTCAGACAGTTGTCCTGGGTGCATATGTAAAAATTGATAACCCTGTTGTAGCAGTTTGGGTTTAATTATCCCTCCGCCTGAAAACAACCAAGTATTCATTTTGTGAGTGTTAATTATATGGGAAAGATTTTCATCGTTAATATGTGTTGCTTCACAAGTTATTACTTTTGTTGAAAACTGTTTTGCAAACTGTTCTATGGAATAATTAAGGTCAAAGTACTGATTTTTTATGTCTGATGTTATGAGCGTTTTTGATGGGGCTGTATGAAATTTATTTTTCATTACAATAATCACAGCAGGTACAATATTTAATGATTGAAAAACAGATAGGTAAGCAATAGCTTTAGGGCCAGGAAAAAAGATAAAGCCAAGTTCGTCAGCAATTTTCATTGTATATCTCCAATAATATCCCTTGCTCTTTCTTTAATAGTAAATTTAAGTAGTATTGTTGATTACTGTCTAGTTTATCCAGTTTATTTTGCAGATGGTCAATAATTCTCACTGCTGAATTCAATGAATTATAATCACATTTTTTTTGAAAGTTTATTAGTGAAAAGTTTAATAATAAAGTGGGGAGGTAATGATGTTGTTGCTCTGTTAAAGCATTTAATAACTTCTCATCTTGTAGCTTGAAGTCTCCATACACTATAAACCTTTTTTCTACTTTATAGTAAAAATGGTCGCTAAGTGACTCTGTTAGTTGAGTCAGTTGTAGATCACTTTGTTGCTCTTTACTTTTCAATTCTACTGATAAATTTTTTCTCTCTTTAAAAAAGAGGTGACAATACTTTTCTGTATTGAATTTTGGGATCAAGCTTTCATGCTTCTTATTTGAATGTAATAATTGATAATTATTTTTTTTAGTCATCTATTTTTTACCAAAAGAGCCCGTAATTAAAATACTCTTATCATCAAACATTGCTGTCATAATATTTTCCCACTTTTTAAGGCGCTAACCCACTTGATGTTAATATAGCAAATTATATGCCCATAACACTAAATTAATTGATTTTGTTTGTTTTTACAGCAAGTTGTAGGTTATTTATTTATTTTTTATTAGCCAGTCAAAATACTGACCTTTATTTGTTGAAACCGTCAAATTTTTGTTGCTTAATTGCGATGAGTAGCTAAAATCATCATTAAGATTAACGACTAATAAATGACTTACTTTATGCCACAAACTGTTTCTGAAGCACCTTTTCCCCATGTAAATGGTATGTATGGTCATAAACAAATTCTTGTTCTTGATAATGACAGCGCAAGATCTCATCAGATGGCAACGGTATTATCTTTTGTTGGTGAGCATTTTCTTCAATGTGGACAAGATGAAATAACCGCAGCATTTAAAGCAAGTGAACGCCTGCTTACGGTCATATTGGCAGGTGATATTAGCTCTGCAACGGCCGATGTGGTCAAAAACAATCCTAAGATACCTTTTTTACTGCATGATGTCGTTGATGTCAGTAGTTTGAATGGCCATGTCAATGTTATTGGGTGTTTGTCAACGCCATTAAATTATGCCCAATTAACTGAGCTTGTTCATCATTGTCATCAATATCACAATAAGCTGCCCCGCGCTGCGGGCAAGTTTGGCGATAGTATTTTGTTTCGTTCTTTAGTGGGGTCGAGTAAACCCATGAATGAAGTACGCTTTTTAATTGAGCAAGTGGCAAAAACACCCGCGAGTGTCTTAGTGCTGGGTGAGTCAGGTACGGGTAAAGAAGTGGTAGCGCGTAATATTCACAATTTATCGGATCGAGCAAAAGGCACTTTTGTACCGATAAACTGTGGTGCCATCCCCGCTGAGTTATTAGAAAGTGAGCTATTTGGTCATGAAAAAGGCGCTTTTACCGGGGCAATATCTACCCGCAAAGGCCGTTTTGAACTCGCTGAAGGTGGGACATTATTTCTTGATGAAATAGGTGACATGCCGCAACCTATGCAAGTGAAACTGTTACGTGTGTTACAAGAGCGTACTTTTGAACGCGTTGGCGGCAGTAAAAGCATTAAAGCCGATGTTCGTATCATTGCCGCCACCCATCAAAATTTAGAAGATATGATTAAAACAGGTGGTTTTCGTGAAGATTTATATTATCGCCTCAATGTTTTTCCTATCGAAACGCCGGCATTGCGCGAGCGAAAAGAAGATATTCCTTTATTACTTAAAGAATTACTCAGCCGTTTTGAACACGAGCAAGGTAGAACAGTGCGCTTTACGGAGAAAGCCATTGAGTCGTTAATGGAACACCCATGGGCAGGTAATGTTCGTGAGTTATCTAACTTAATTGAACGTATGTTGATTATGTACGGTGAGCAAATAGTCGATGTTGCAGAATTACCTCACAAATATCAACATATCGAAGTAGCAGAATATACCCCAGAGTATCCTGAAGAGCTGCAAGAGCAAGACGCCATTAATGAGTTGTTTTCAGGTTTTGATTACGATGATGATGAGGCAGATGTTGACGCGACTATTATTAATGGCTCAACTCAAACCGAATCTAACGCAGGCTTACTACCCAGTGCAGGTTTAAACTTAAAAGAGCACCTAGCTGATTTGGAAGTTTCTCTGATCTCACAATCATTAGCAAAACATGATTATGTGGTTGCTCGCGCCGCAGAAACCTTGGGGATGCGTAGAACTACTTTAGTTGAAAAAATGCGTAAGTATGAATTGCAAAAGCCAATAGTTTGACAGTAATAAGATTACTGGAATCTTTATTTTGACACTGTAAGTGTTTGATAAATAATATTAAAATTTGTGGCATATAAAGTGCTTCAAACAAGGTTAGATAAAATTTTTATTTGGACTTTGTTTTATGGCACAAGCACAGCATTTTGATATTAAGCATACTTTTAATCCCGCTAATGTTGTTTTTAGTAATAAAGAGGGGATGTTGGCCCAAGAAGCTTTTCCGGGTGAGTTAGCCGCTTTGCGTGCTGAACTTGCTCAGCTGTCTCAGCTGTCTCAGCTGTCTCAGCTGTCTCAGCTGTCTAAAGTAAAACAAAACCAGCAAAAATTAACAATACCCTTAGTTTCAACTAAGGCACTATCTACAAATAAATCTGTAAATAAAGCTGTAAATCAAGCGGCAAGTCAACCACAACCAGACCCACAACTAAAACCACAGTTACAACTACCATTACAGCCAAAGCAAGCAAGTCAATCAAGCCAAGCAGCGCAAACAACACAAGCGCAAATGGCCGATCAATTGATTGAAATGATGCCAACGGGTTTGGTGATGTTAGATGGTGATGGTGTGGTGGTTAAAATCAATAAAGTTGCTCGCAGCTTACTTGATGAACCTATTTTAGGGCAACTTTGGTTTACTGTTATTGCTCGCTCTTTTAAACCCCGAGCAGATGATTGGCATGAGGTTTCTCTTAAAGATGGCCGTCGCGTTAAGCTAGAAATCGCCAGTTTAGGAGCTCAACCAGGCCAGTTAATCATGATCACCGACTTAACTGAAACGCGCTTGCTGCAAGATAAAGTAGGGCAGATGCAGCGCCTTTCCTCACTCGGAAAAATGGTCTCAACCTTAGCACATCAAATTCGTACCCCTTTATCTGCGGCTATGTTGTATAGCGCTAACCTGTCAAATAGAAAATTACCTGATAATGCTCGCGCCACTTTTCAAGAAAAACTGACTGCACGTTTGCATGATTTAGAGCAACAAGTTAATGACATGCTGCTGTTTTCTAAAAGTGGTAATGAGCAAGTGGTTGCGCCGCTGTCTGTTAATGAGCTGATTAATGACTCAGTACAAGCAATGGATGCATTAATTACTAAAGCTAAAGCCCAAGTGAATGTGCATATCAACAGTGATGACTGTCAAGTTTTAGCCAATAAAAATGCCTTAGCGGGAGCAATGCAAAACCTTATTCATAATGCTTTACAGGCGGCTGAAAACGCCAAATTGGCGCCTGCCATTGTTAATATTCAAGTATACGTTGAACAAAGTAGCGTTTATATCAGCGTGCAAGATAATGGCCCTGGTATTGATTTAGCCATTATCGATAAAATTTTTGAGCCTTTTTATACCTCAAGTTCAAAAGGCACGGGTCTTGGTTTGGCGGTTGTTAAATCAGTACTTGAGGCTCATCAAGGTGAAGTTAACTACCTTAGCCAAGCAGGGCAAGGGGCACATTTTTGCTTGCAGTTACCACTGTTAGCAAAAAATAAGCTAGGAGGTACAAAATGAGTAATCATAAAATATTAGTGGTTGAAGATGATGCTGGGTTACGAGAAGCATTAATTGACACCTTAAGTTTAGCTGATTACCAGTGCGTAGAAGCTGATTCGGCCGAGGCCGCGTTATTGCTGCTTAAAAATCATAAGGTTGATTTGGTCGTTAGTGATGTGCAAATGGGCGGTATGTCAGGATTATCGTTACTCAAAAACATTAAAAATCAGCTACCTAATATGCCTGTGCTGCTAATGACAGCCTACGGCACTATTGATGATGCCGTACAAGCGATGAAAGATGGCGCCTGTAATTATATTGCCAAACCATTTTCACCTGAAGTGCTGCTAAATATGGTTAGCCAATATATTCCCCCAGCCGTTGTTAATAAAAATTCACCTATTGTTGCTGACAAACGCAGTATTGAGTTGCTTAGTCTGGCCCGTAAAGTAGCAACAACTGAAGCTTCTGTTATGGTGCTTGGACCAAGTGGCTCGGGTAAAGAAGTGTTATCACAATATGTGCATAACAACTCACCTAGGGCACAACAGCCTTTTGTTGCCATTAACTGTGCGGCCATTCCTGAAAATATGCTGGAAGCAACCTTATTTGGTTATGAAAAAGGGGCCTTTACGGGGGCTATTCAGGCTTGTCCGGGTAAGTTTGAGCAAGCACAAGGGGGTACTATTTTACTTGATGAAATTACCGAAATGGATTTGGGCTTACAGGCAAAAATTTTACGGGTATTACAAGAGCGGGAAGTAGAGCGCTTAGGTGGTAGAAAAACCATTAATTTAGACGTGCGCATTATTGCTACCAGCAACCGAGATTTGAAAGAAGCCGTTAGAAAAGGGGATTTTAGAGAGGATCTCTATTATCGTCTCAATGTATTTCCATTAACTTGGCTACCATTGGCCGAACGTGTAGATGATATTCTCCCATTAGCGCAACATTTAGTCGCGTGTTATTGTCAAAAAAGTGGCGAACAAGTTGCTGAATTTAGCCCCGCGGCGCGCAGTAAACTTAATGCTTACAGTTGGCCGGGTAATGTCCGCGAGCTAGACAATGTCATACAACGCGCGCTTATTTTACACTGTAATCAAATTATTGATGCTGATGATTTATTGATTGAAAATTTTGACACTGAAAATGTCAGTAAAATAGAGCAACAACCTGCACCTGACGACAAATTAGGTAGTGAACTTAAGTTGCAAGAACATCAAATTATCCTCGACACTTTACAAGCCTGTCATGGCAGCCGTAAAGAGGTAGCTGAGCGCTTAGGCATTAGTCCGCGCACGTTACGTTATAAAATTGCTCGTATGCGTGATTCAGGTATCCAAATACCGGCCTAATCGTCAAAGGGAATTTATTCGCGTTCCAATTAGTAG
>Ga0209826_1000618_pt1 | contig 25454 bp, 23 predicted proteins | sample GOMGulsemesocosm_5_FD_184637 | JGI IMG/M metagenome (GOLD analysis project Ga0209826, IMG submission 184637) | Methane-oxidizing microbial communities from mesocosms in the Gulf of Mexico - GOM15C Gulf of Mexico (SPAdes) (version 2) | ecosystem: Environmental > Aquatic > Marine > Cold seeps... | reverse complement strand
AAGCAATAACAGTTGATTAACTTTTTTTACTAAAGCCCCTTGAATTATTGATCTTGATTCTTGCATTAAATTTGTTTTACATAGTATAGATGAGGGCCCAAACATTAAATCATATCAATGTAATGCTTAAATATGAGAACCTAAAGAAAAAATTATTTAATACTATCAGTAAGTATTTTATTGAGTACTGTTGATGTTTTTAAATTCTTTAGAATTCCCGTATGTGATTGCAAATAACCATAAAGGCCTGTAGCATCTTCTTGTGCTTCCGATCGTAGTTGACTTTCTATGCTTATCGTACCGTCATCTGCTTCACCTGTTAAATAAGTAAAGATTAGATGATGTGGTAGATTAATTGATAAGCGTTGGTCGCTTGAACCACTTTCGGTATAAAATAAATTTGTTAGAAATTGACTGTCTGGAGAAAGATCTAACCATGAGTATGCTGAGGCCGGGGCATATTGAGTAATTTTTGCAGCACTGTGTCCGTTCCAAGGTGTAGAAATAGAAACAAATAATGAATAAAAGTTGTTATCTAATATTTTGTTTTGCTCCAGAATCATACTTCTAGTGACTAGACCGCCCATACTGTGAGCGACAAGTAATATATTTTTAAAATGATGTTTTGCTTTTAATTGGTCTAAAGTTCTATTGAGGTGGGTTGCTATATTTTTTAGCTTTGCACCTGAAGGATAATAGGCTACCCACGGTTGAAAACGGGAATGATCTAAATGTTCAATGAGAAACTTAAACTCAGTAGGTGAGCCATTAATACCATGAATGAAAAGTACTGGGGTTTTTCTTTTATCATATTGTTGTAAGAAATAAATACCAGGTTTTGATTCCCAAATAAAATCAAATGGACGCCATAAACCTTTACTAGCATTTTCTTGAGAAAACCTTTGGTCTGTTAGATCTATTACCTCTCCAACAGCGAGAGCTTGCCCTAGTGAAACATTTAATTGTTGTTCTTTTGTCCGAACTTGTAATTTTGAAATATCGATAGAAGAATCACCAGGAATACGTCCCAGATGAGGAATGACTAAATTAATATTAGTTTCGTCACTGTTGTTTGTGCATGTGAATTTCTGCTCGGGATTAAAAGGGATAGCAGGTTCATTACGCTCGAAAATTTGATTATTGTTGATATCTTGAAAGGCAGTTAAAAAATAGGTTCCTGGGCTAGAATAAAACGCCCATTGGTTGGGCTTGTCCAATGTATAGTGATCAACCAAACTCCAGTTTTGTTTAAGATCAAAAGCTCCTCCCTTATGTCGGAATAGAACAACGATTAATCCATTATTACTAGCATGTTCAGTGTTTATAGTACCGTTTAATTGACAAAAGTTAGAGGCTTTTTCTTGTTGGTCTTTAATATTGATTAATGCACAGCTTGTGATTAGAAAAAATATTAAAATGAGATGACTTATTTTTTTTATATGAACCATAATGAATATTGGCGATAAAAACGAAATTAAAAAATACTCTTTCTGATACCACTTTAGCAGTGAAAGGTTTGGGTACTATATTATTGAATAATATGCTTGTTATAGCATTTAACATTCAAAGCTGTAAAAATACAAACTTAATTATGCGCTAAATATATTCTATGATACAAAAAATTGGAAGACTTATAACAATATTGTTTTTATTCTTATGGTTGATAGGAACAACTACATGGGCTGTATTAGCCGTTCATTTTGGTGATTCTTATAGCAGCACAATACAGCTAGTTATTGCGTGTGCAATAGCATTAATTGGTCTAACTTCAATTGTTTGTTTATTGTTTTTTTCTGCTTGGCGGAAGCGGCTATTATTGGTTCATGTTTTTGTGTTTTGTTTAACATTATTCTGGTGGTTAGGTATATCAGCTGATAATAATCGATTGTGGCAAGCAGATGTAAATAAATTGGCTTATGCTAGTATTGATGGTGATTTTGTAACCATACATAATATTCGAAATTTTACATATCGAAGTGAGTTTGATTACACGCCCAATTATTATGATAAAACCTTTAATTTAAATAACCTTGAAGATGTTGATTTGTTTGCGGTGTACTGGATGGGGCCATCTATTGCGCATATGATCATGAGTTTTGATTTTGGTGAGAACAATCATTTGGCCATATCTATTGAGGCGCGTAAGGAAGAGGGTGAAGGGTATTCAACGATCAAAGGTTTTTTTAAACAATATGAATTGATTTATATTGTGGCTGATGAACGCGATATTATTGGATTGAGAACTCATTATCGAAAGGATACACCAGAACAACTCTATCGTTATCGCCTTAAAGGACCTAAAGAAAATGTTAAGCGCTTATTTATGGAATATATAGAGACTATTAATACTCTATATAAAACGCCAGCTTTTTATAATACCTTACTAGCAAACTGTACAAATGTAATTTGGTTACATAGCCGGGTGAACAAAGAGCATCTTCCATTTTCATGGAAAATTTTAATAAGTGGTTATGTGCCTGAATACCTGTATGAATCGGGACGACTGGACCAGAAACTCTCTTTCAATAAACTTAGAGAACAGGCATTTATTAATCCATTGGTAGAGAATCAAGAAATATCAGAACTATATTCAACTATTATTCGGCCTTAGAAAGTTGTATTAAGAGAGCTACTTAATTGTTTAAGCATTCTGTTTTATAGCGTTCTCGAGCGGCATTACGACGAACAGGTCTAAACTCTAAGTCTTTAATTTGTTTTTGTAAATCGAGGCAATGCTGGTTATCTAAGTCATTTGCTGTTTTGAAATTAGCATTGTCATATGTCTTAGGTGCTTTCAGCATGATAGAAGATGAATATTGATTGCGGTTCTCTTCAGCTGAAACAGGCTGTATTGATATTGCCAGAGTAAGAAAACCAAGTGTGGTTTGAAGAATGTTTTTCATAATGTATTAAACCTAATTTTATGGGTAAATTAAGGAACTTAGTCTGATTCAGATAATCATGCTGTTGCTAAATTCAGTTGATTTCCTGGGAAAAAATAATTTCAGTTTTACGGAAAAATTTACCAACAAACATAAAGGCATCTTTTCATCTAGGGTCTTTATTCCAACCTGTAAAACTATCCAAGATAAATAATCTTCGTCTTTCATGGTAGAGACCAATGTTTGGTTGAGTGAACTAATGAGCTAGATTAATAATCTCCTCATGGTTTTAAGAAAGAAGTTGCTCAAAATTATTAAGAAAGTATTGGTGAACAACTTCCTTTACTGCCTGTTTTGGTAATTCATCTTCACGATTAGAAAATTTGTCATAAAGTGGTTTTGCAATAGTTTTAAATATATCAAATAACTCAGGGTCAAAATGTGTACCCACATTTTTCTCCATCTCAATCATGGTGGTATTAAAATCAAAAGGTTCTTTGTAGGGTCTGTGGGATGTCAGAGCATCAAAAACATCAGCAATGGAAAAGATACGAGCTACTAGGGGAATATCCTTTCCTGTTAGGGATGCTTTCCCATCATTTGAATAGCCATTACCACTGTATTTTTCATGGTGATGTAAAATAACATCTTCAGCATCCTTTAGCCAACTTGAGTCCTTTATTATATCTATACCATAGCCAACATGATTTTTCATTTCCGAAAACTCACTTTCAGTAAGTTTTCCAGGTTTAAGTAGAATATTATCTGGTGTACCTATTTTACCTACGTCATGTAAAAATGCGCCTTTAATCAACCCTTGCATTTTTTTTGAGTCTAAGCCTACAGCTTCAGCTAAACGAACTGAATATATGGTAACTCTGTAATTGTGAGCATCGGTATCAGAGTCCTTTTTAGCAATAGCATTCCCAAGTGCTTTCGCTGTTTCTAAATTAGCTATAAGAAGGTTTGAGGAAAGTGTAGACAACTGTTTAGTTAATCCTATGATGACAGGATATAAAGCTAGTGCCGTAATTAATACAATAAAGATTGAGCTTAGTGTTGTTTTCCAAATTTTATTTTTGATCTTTTGTAAGCGTTCATTTGAGGGTTTAAATAGTAATGTTGCGTACCCTAAAGTTGTATTGGCTTTATTTATGATGGGAAAACTTAATAAAATTAATTGTTTTGAATCAATTTCTATTTGCTCAACAGTTGTTTCTAAATTATTGACATTATCAGTTTTAGTTGTTTGTTTAATAACTTGAGTAATGGAGTCTTTTAAATATTCATTACGATGAAGATTAGCAGCTATTTTACCTTGGGTGTTTCGAATAAGAGCACTAATAAATGTACCTTCAGGTAAGGAAGTATTAGCGTCTGAAAATTTCTTAATACTTTTTTGTACGCTTCCATTATCTACTGCTTGCTGGTCAGCTAATAATTCACCAAATTGCATTACATATTGGTTAGCACGTTTGATTGCTACTTCTTGTACATCTTGAAACAATCGCTGCTGTTCTATGTAATAACTACCACTACCAATAGTTATCAATACTAAAAAAAAGACTAAGCCTAGTCGCTTGTTAACAAGTTGGTAGATACTTGTAGTATTAAGAAAATCAGGATTGCTTGTATATTGCATTGCGTAAGGGGTTTGTTGTTCCAATTAACATTAATACTATCACAATAAAATAGGATGTTGTATTGTTAGGACAGACTTGAATGTTAGATGTAATTGACTTAATAAATGTAAAAAATGTGGATTAAAAATTTTCTATAGGGTCGTATGTTTAATAATATTTTTTTGGTTGAGTGCTTGTACAGAAGAATAAGCTGAAAGTGAGAAAATCATACATCCTGTTTGTACAATTAAAGTGTGGGATGCAGTTTGTTTAAAATCACAGAAATATCCTGACTTAATAGTTATGATTAATTTAAAGCATCTTAGCTATCAATTGCCTGATGTTTAGCTTTTATAAAATCCAAATGAGGAACATGAAGTAAATCAGCCATTTTTCGAACCATATATTCTTCGTGTTTATCTAACTCGCCATCAGCATAAGCAATTTGCCATAAGGTTTTAATAACGGTAACTTTTTGTTCTTGGGAAAAGCCTTTGTTAATTAAAGAGGTAAATTGGTAATAATCAGTTGTCTGTTTCTGCTCTTGAGTAGCTAAAGCAATTAAGGTATTTGTTTCTTCTGTGGAAAGTGAAAAATTAGCACTAATACTCTTTAAAATAGTATCGTATTCATTTTTATGCACTTTATCATCCATATGCATCATTTCAATAAATAATGCCGCACAAGCTAAATGGATACTTTCTTCAGTTAATGTTGTTTCTGTAGAAAAAGTAATATGTTGCTCAAAAAATAATTTAATTTGATTTAGCATTTAAGTTGTTTCATCAAGTAATTTAATGAGAAAGAGTTTACAACAATTTTTACTTCTCATATGTCTTATTTGAAAGAGAAAAAATAAATTCCATATATTACTTATATGGAATCAGTAAAGTTTTCCTACTAGGTCAATATGAGTTAGATACAATCTCATATCAAACTCATATTGATGGTATTCAGGTTCCATATGCATACATAGTTTGTAAAAAGCCTTATTGTGTTCTTTTTCTTTTAAATGAGCCAGTTCATGAATAACAATCATTGTTAGGAATTCAATGGGTACTTTTTTAAAAACAGAGCTAATACGTATTTCATTTTTGCTTTTTAATTTATTTCCTTGAACGCGAGATAAAAATGAATGGAGCCCTAAAGCATGATGAATAATATCAATTTTATCATCGTAAATAATCTTACTTAATGGATTTGATTGTCTGAGGAATTGATTTTTTAAACCCATAACAAAACTATAAAGTGATTTATTATTACTAAGCTTATGACTATTTGGGTACTTGTTTAAAAGTAGTTCAGATAATTTATCAGACTCAATAAGTTTATATACTTGATTGATAACAGTTGGAGGGTAGTTTTTTAAATATTTAAGAGAGTTCATTTTAAGAAATTGATAAGTGTTTATATCCGTAATTTAAATTATTTTCTTATAGTAGGCGTTGCTAATTAATAGAATGAAAAACAATAATCAAGGACTTATACACAAAAAGAATAGGAAGCTAAATTTGTCAAACTTAGTTAATAAAATAAACAGTATATTTGAGAGTTGACAAAGTTAAGTTGTTGAAAGTATAAGTTATTTGTTGTGTTGTATAAAAAATAGTCAATTTAGTTCAATAGCTATAAATTAAAGGGCTAGAGGGAGATATTGATAACTTATTCACAGAGTTATCCACAGCTATTGTGTATAAAATATTATTGTCTTATCCAATAACAACTTAGCTCAATATTTGATATTTAGCCCTTAAAAATAGGGTAATTATTCGACTTCTTTTAAATTATTTATTGGTATAATGCTATTGATGGATTGTTTCTTATTCGCATCATAATAAAGAATATATTTTGCCATATATTTTGGAGAGAATAAATTCTGAAAATGGCTATTTGTCAATTGTGCCTTTTAAAAAAGGCACAATTGAACATCAGCTAATGTGATATCACTACGTATATGTAGATGAGGGATTGACGGGGATAAAAATCAAGCTGTGGATATTTATAGCTAAGAAAATTATTGTTATTTAATGGCTAGTCTCTAGCCACGTAATAAATAATGTATATAAAATAGCTAAAACTACTGCACCGATAAATAAGCCAATAATTCCATGTAGCATCATTCCACCAATAGCACCAATTAGAATAACTAGCATGGGAATATCCATTCCTCGGCCTAAAAACAGAGGCTTAAGAAATGCATCACTTGCACTAATAAGAAAACTCCAAATTAAGAATAATACGGCAGGTACTGTTTCTGCTGATGAAAAAACGTAAATAGCAACGGGTCCTAAAATTAGGATAGGGGGTAATTGCATAATAGCGAGTAATAATACGCCTAGAGCCCATAACCCAGCTCCAGGTACATCCATAATGAGTAAGCCAATACCTGAAAGTATAGCTTGAATAAATGCTACACCTAAAACACCTTGAGCAACACTGCGCATAGTTGCTTCAGCAATATTAGCAAATTCCTTGCCTGGTTCATTAGCAAGTTTAATAAATAAAGATTGAACAAATTGTTTTATATTTGCTGCATTAGCAATAAATACCGAAGCAATGATAATTGAAATAGTAAATTGAAGCACACTACCAACTGTACCTAATGTAGTGGAAACTAACTTTAATACTACCGTTTTCAACTCTTCTTTATATTGTGAAAGCGTGGCAACAAGGTTTTCTGAAGCAGCACTCCATAAAGAGAATAAAGGTTCTCCAATTACGGGCCATTCAGCGATATGTTTTGGAGGTTGAGGAATATCTATGCTTCCAGCCTGAACAGTATCAGCAAACATTTTGACTGTTTCTATTATTGAATTAATAAGAAAAAAGCTGGGAACGATCAAAACTGATAGTGACATTAAAGTAAATAAAATAAGAGCTAATTTCTTTTTTTCTCCAAATAAAGCTTCAAACTTTAGAAACAAGGGGAAAATAGCAACAGAAATAATAACAGCCCATAAAACAGGAATAAGAAAAGGTTTAAAAATAAGAAAAGACCAATAAACGAGTATAGCTACTAAACTAATACGTATGGCACTATCAAGAGAATGGTTTTCAGCCATTGGTGTAGTGTTTTGTTCTGACATTTTTTGATATGGATTAGTTATTGTAATAAAAAAGGAGAGTTTTGATAAATCAATTCTTAGTTATAGTTTTGGTAAGAAAAGATTGTTTGTTTTTAAACTCTAACAACCATGAATTGGTTCGGTTATTAGAGTTTATTATTACACCAATAGTTAAAATGGTTTATTTACGACAACATAGACAGTAGACCCATTTTGGTAGACTGGCTGATAATAAGTACCACCTTGAACATAGTAAGTTTGACTAGCATAAACTGTGGTTGTGTAGCCTGTTGGTAGAGCTGTTACTCTACTCCCAATTACAATTGCAGCTCCTACAACAGCGGCTCCTACAAGTGCTGCATCACTGTGGTGGTGACCATATCTATACCCGCCCCTATAATAATTATCTTCAGCATATTCGTGGCGTTCGCTTTGTCGGTCATCAGCATAATTGCGTCTTTCATCTTGGTTTTGGTTTTGATGACTTTGCCAATCTTCTCTATTTTGGTTTTGATGACTTTGCCTGTCTTCTCTATTTTGGTGGTGCTGTACATCACGCTGCCCAGTGTTAACATTTGTTGTGCGATTAACATTTACCCTTTTTTTAGTATTACCGCCAGAGTAGCGTAAACTTCCTGAGCCACTTCTACTGCCGCCTGAAAAGCTGCGACCTCGTGCCGAAACTTCTTGGATGGATGATAAAAAAAACATGCTAACTGTAAACAGGGAAACTATAAAAACACTGACCCTAGTTAAGATGGTTTTTTGTTTATTATGGTGTTTTAAATTCATTTTTCTGTTGCCTTAGGATTAACGGTTTAGTTCAGAATAAAAGTCAATTTTTGTTGCATCTTTAGGTGGCTTAAAACTAAATTCATTTGTTTTAAATTGAGGAGATAAATTCCAGTCTTTAAAGAATGCAGTAAATTGTGGACTACTAACCTTATTATGATAAGTAATTACAAATTTTCTGGGTACCATTTGTCCTTCAGCATCAATCCATAATTGCCAGTCTAAATTGTTTTGATGAAATGCTAAATGATGAGTTTTAATTCCATTAACTTCTACTTTTGCAACATAGAAACCAGAGACAACATTTTTAATTAAATTAGAATAAAGGTCTTTGAAAACAAAATCAGCCAGAGGCATGTTTACAGAGTATTTTTCCATAATAAAGTCGAGAGTATCTTCTATATTATCTGGTGTATTAAGTGTTCCATAAAAGTTATTCTTACTATCTAATAAAGAGAACTGGTTGCCGGTATACCAAATGGTCTTCTTTTTTGTGCTGCTGAGATCTTCAACAAACAAAGCATTAGGGCGTTTCATTTTTACTAATATGTTTGAGTCATATTGTAATTTTTGGTTTGAAGGTAGGACTTGTTCCTTTACTGTAAGTGCTTTAAAGCTAAATGCAGGTGAGGACGATAAAACATTGCTCATTTGTTTTACAAGTTGTAATGCTTTCTCTTCTATTATTACTGTAGAACCAGATAATTGTTGAGGTGCCTCAATATTTTCAGGTGTATGGGAAAGCGGTTTGGTGTCAGTCGCTGAACAACCAGTAAAAGTGGTTATTATCACTGAAATAATCAAATAGGTTTTGAGTGTCAACTTTCTTCTCCTTAGATTTAGGTGCGGGTATGCGTTTGTAAGTGTGTTTTTGGAACCAAAACACTACTAATAACTATGGATAATATAAACAGAAATACTATCCCTTAAGTTCATAATACACAAAAATGAAAATAGAGAAATTAAATTTTAATATCTGAAGGAGTGGCTTAAAATGATAAGAAGCGGGTGAAATATGTAGGTATGATGGTGGGATTTTTCAAAAAATTTAATTGTTCGTTAACAATTATTGAAAAAGCTCAATAGAATGTAGTTTGGAAGCAATATATGATTTAGTTAGAATAACTATTTTTAGTGGTGTAATAATTGTGCCTAGTCTCTAACAGAAAAAGTGTGTTTTTGGATAGGCTTTATATATCAAAGAACGTATATCTGAATTAGATATACCAATTCCTAAACTGTTTATCTCGCATTTTGTTATATAAAATAAAATAAATTAATACTATTATTCTCTTACAAAATTACCTAGCTCTTTCTATATTTAACGAAACTACCTAAAGGTTCCTAAAAGCACTGGAAGCTCAATAGGTAAGAATTATTAACACTTTAATATTCTAACATTCAGAATAAAGATATGAAAAAAAATACCCTAAATAAAGTCGCAACAATTTGTTTTGCTACTCTTGTTACTGCCTGTTCTTCAACTTCTCATAAAAGTGATATTGGGGGTGCTGTAGATTATGTTAAGCAGCAAGTTAGGACTTTTCCTGCTCCAGCAGGGCCTTTTGAAACCGCTCAGTTATATTCAGCATCAGACCTATTACCAGCCAATATGTTGACGGGGAGTAATTATAGTGTGGATCAGCGTGTTGTTAATGATGGTTTTTTAAATATCTATACTCTAAGAACTTCCTATGGACAGACTCAAGCGGTGTCAACAGCAAGGCTTTATAAGCGTATTCATGAAATGAAGGTATTGAATAAGATTGAAGCGATGAGTAAGGGAAAAGAGTTTGTTGGTGGGGTTGCTGAAAAAGGTAAAGACGTTATAAAAGGTGCTGCAAATGTTGTATTTCATCCAATAGATACACTAACTGGATCAGTTAGTGGCGTTGGGAAGGTTTTTAGTCGAGTTGGTGAAAATGTTATCGGGCGATCAAGAAGTGACCAGGAAAGCCTCCTTAAAAGTGTAAGCGGATATTCAAAAACTAAACGTGATTATGCAAACCAACTTAAAGTAGACGTTTATTCACGAAACGTTCTATTACAATCGGAATTAGATAGTCTTACAGCATCTGGGTATACAGGTAATATGTTAGCGGCACTCGCAATAAGTTCATTCACTGGACCTGTTGCGACAGGGACAGGGATGACTAATCTGTTAAATAAAGTGGTAAAGGATATGGCACCACAAGATTTACGGAAAATGAATAGAGATAAACTAAAAAAAATGGGCATTTCAGAAACAATTGCAGATCGATTTGTGAAAAATAGTTCTTATACTCCAAGAGAGCAAACAGTTTTAGTTAATGCATTGTTTGAAATGAAAAATACTCAAGGCCGGGATGAGTTTATTAAGTTTGCAACACGTGCGGATCATTATGACGTAACTTATTTTAGACAATTACAAGCAGAAATGTATGCTGATCATAATAGAAATTTTACACCTATCAAACAGTTTATAACATTAGGTACTTTAACTGCAGCAGTTACTGCAGATAATGCGGTTGAAGTATGTTTCCCAATGGATCACTTATTATGGACTGTCGATATGGCAAAAGCGGCTACTGCATTAACTAATCAAGTAAATTTTCTAAAATGGGCTACCAAAAAGCATATATATATAACAGGGACTTTAAGCCAATTAGCACATGAAAAATTAACTAGTTTAGGTTGGGAAATTACAGATAAAACTTCAGCTCTAAATTATTAGTAACAAATTATATTAAATTACTATTAACGGACTACGGGTTTGATAATTGAAAGTGCAATGCTTAATTTTCTTGGGCACTATTTTAAAAGAGCAGGAAGGTAATATTAACCTGTAGTAGCTTTATGGCATGTTATAAAGTTTAAAGTTGGTTGATTAAGGAAATGAGCCTATTACCATAAACAGTTCTTCGATTGGCTGACTTTAATTAAAGTCAGCCAATCTCTTATCAGTCAATAAACCGAGTCCATTTACATTTTTCCTTAATAAGAGGTGATGTGTTCGAGTTGCCAATGCCCCGAGCAATTAAAGCAATAACGCGGTCATCACTGTCATAAGCTGTATGAGCTGATAATGGGTTAGCAATCTTACCAAAACCAAACAAATCAATAATATTGGTGACGTTGATAGCAACATTTGATACATCCATGCAAAGTCTTGAGTCAAGCTTTTTCTCAATAAATCCCTTGGTTAACTCATAGCTGAGAAGATCATTAGGATCACTAAAGGCGACTATTTCCATTTTATCTATAATTCGTTTTTTATAGTTTTTACCCGACGCATTGCAATAAGCATCTCTTTGGCTGGTTACTTTGGGAGGATACCTACCCATTTGCAATAATGGTAATTGATTGGATAGCAGATAAACTGAGAAGTTTTTGTTTTTTAATGCTTCGATAAATTGAACTTCATTATCTTTTAGATTACCCTCTTTTTTTTCATCTGATACTCGTGTAGCAATTTTCTGCATACCATCAATGCTTATACGGCTACCTAAGCTATGAGAAACAAATGAATAAGAATCAGTCTTAAGGTTTTTTATTGCTTGTTGGCTTAAAGGATTACAGGTTTGCTTTGAATTATTAGGCAGTCCATCCCAGTCAGTACTTATCATCCAACAAAAAGCAGTAGTAAAAGAGGCGACAATTTCATCATGCCTGTAACCTAAATATAGCATTGGGTCTGGGCTAGTATCATTGGAAAATTTCTTAAGAAAATCATTTATTTCTGCTCTACGGTAAGAATACTCGCCAGAAGTATCATATTTTAATTCAGCTTTTTCTTTTGCAGTAATTTCTGACCAAGTTAATTCGTAAAACAGCAGTTCTTTATCTTCAGCATCATTAAGTAATCGACTTACTCGAAGAACACCTAGGTTAGTATCTGGAAACAATGGGTTAATCAAGTGAAATTCTTTGTATTCACTGTTTCTAACTGGTAAATCTAATTCAACAGAAAGCTTCGCTAGAAACTCAGTACTATATCCAGGTATATGTTCACCAACACCATGAATCTGTAGTAGTTTTGTTTTTCCTAGTCCAGGGGTAAAAGCAGAATTTATTCCACCAAAGCTCTTACCTGCAATTTCGCAAAGTAAAGGGGTACTATCTTTCTCTTTTTCTAATATTGCCTCGGCTATGCCTTTGCCAAAACGAGCGCAGCCTGAAAGTATAAAGGGTATAGCTATAATCAGAAGAAATCTCATTGAAAACTTTAAATTCATAATAGTTATATTGTTTATTTTTAGTTTAAAACAGGGTACTGTCATATTTTTTGGTAGTGTATCTTATTTATTCCTTAACTATTATTTTAATACATAGTTATAACATCAATTAAACAAACGATATTCTTTGGGAGACACGCCAGATAAACGACGAAATGAGCGTGTAAAACTAGATGCATTTTTATAGCCCAGTATTAAGCTAATCTCAATTAAAGATAAATTAGATATTTTAAGTAATTGTTGGGCCCTATCAAATCGTGCGCTATCAATTATAGAAGAAAAGCTTGTTGAATAATATTCTAGGTGGCGATGTAAAGTGCGAGGACTTATATCTAAAGCATTAGCTATAGTATTTTTATCTATATTCGCTACTCCCATATAAGAGCTAACAATTGAAACTAACTGGTTTGGGAATAAGTCAGGGATTGATTCAACTAAATCTATATCTGTTGCATCTATACATTTATCAGCTATATGACTTAGAATCGGTAAAGACAAAATTTTACGAGGTATCTTAAATTTTGCATGGGGCTTAGAGAAAAGAATGCGACTTGGGTTTAATTGACTGGCATTTTCAACTTCGTAATCGTGCTTTATGGTTAGGTGTATTTCTTCTGGTCTCCAAGTTTTTCCAGCACAAGATTGAACAAGTTGAATCATGCCTAATACATCAAATAATTCAACTTGAATACTTTCTTTTTCAGGTAATAAACGAGGACAAAGGTTCACGAACCATATGTAGTCCCCGTCTTCTATAAGTGTAAAAACACTAGTTATACTTTGTGTGGGTGCAAATATAACTAATCGTTTTAATAGTTCGTATAGGTTTAAGCAATCTTTAAACAAAGGCTGAACAGTAACAATTTCTGGCCATGGTTTTGTATCAGCAGCTATTAAACCAAATGTAGAGCAAGCTTCTTTGTTTGCTATTGAATGAATAAATCTCCAACAATTAGTTTCGAGTAAAAGTAATTCATTTTCCTCTGGCAATTGTGTAGGTAAGCCAGCTAATTGTAGGGTGCTTTCAACAGGTGAACCTAGATCTTTTGCTGCCAAGTAAAATGGTTCTAGAATTGATGCTCTTACACTTGGTAAATCTTTCAAAATAAAATTTTCTTCATTTAGCTATTTACTGATGCTGAATATAAATGTATATCCTGTTGGGGGTAAGGAATTGAAATTCCTGCCAAATCAAATTCCTCTTTAACTTGACGAGTGATATCCCAATAGACATCCCAGTAATCTTTTGAATTTACCCAAGGACGAACAATAAAATCAACAGATGATACACCTAAAGTATGTACTTTGATGATAGGTGCAGGGTCAGTAAGTATAAGTTGATGGTCACTTATCATTTTATTAAGTACAGCTTCTGTTTTTTCAATACTATCACTGTAGCCAATACCAAAAACCATATCTACTCTGCGTAGCTCTTCAGCCGTTACGTTAGTAATAATACCTCCCCAGATTTTACTGTTTGGAATTACCATACGTTGATGGTCAATAGTTAAAATGGTTGTTGAAACTAGATTCATATCTTTAACTTGCCCAGAAATATCTGTTACATTTACAAAATCACCTACATCATAAGGTCTGTAAATGAGGATCATCATGCCTGATGCAAAGTTTGATAAAGTATCTTGTAAGGCAAAACCTACGACAAATCCCATTACGCCCATACCTGCTAATAAGGGGCCAATTTCAATACCAAGTTGAGATAAAGCAATCGCGAATCCAATAATCATAATGGTTTTTGATGCCATGGTGCGAAAAAAATTATTCAGCAATTGGGATGATTGGTATTCTGAGTCTGTTGTTAACTTATTAACAAAGCGACTAACAAGATTAGCAAACACCTTAAAAATAAATAAAATTAAAATAAAGGAAATAATTTTGAACATGATAAAAGGAAAGTTTTCTTTCCACCAAACTAAGGCATTATTTAATGTGGTTTGAAATATACCTACAACTGCCTCAGTATCAACATTCTCTGAAAGGATTTTACCTGTTGAAACAATAAGAACTTTACCAAACTCAGTTGTTTCTAGCCCTTGCTTAGCCATTAACTCAACCATTTTTTCTAAGTGAATAGCTGTTTCAGTTTTTCTTAGATTAAGGCTATATAATTGTTGATTGATTGATTTTTTTTGATCCTCAGTTACATTATTTAAACGGTCATTTAAAACATTGGTCGCATCAAGCATTAATCGAATTCGGCCTGCTATCACAATGGAGCGAAACTGAACTAATTGGGTGAATTTATTATTTTCTTCAGTGACATCTAAATTAAGAGTAATTGCTCGTTGGATATTTTTATACCATGCTGTAATAAGTGTATCCATTTTTGTTTCTATGCGAGTTAAAGCATAAAATTCGAGGTCTTCTTTACTTGTTTTGTTTCTAATTTTGGATGCAAATTTTGAAACTGTTTTTATTTCTTTTTGAAGTATTTTTGATTGCTGCTGAACATTTGTTGTAATTGCTTGTAAATTTAAGTTTTTATATGATTCAGTTTTTTTCAAGCTAGTTTCAATTTCCATAACTCGATCAAGCTTACTTCGTAACTTTTCTTCAATGGTGCTAATTAAATTTACATAAAAGAAAAGGTCACTTTCAACCATATCTGTGGCAGATAGTCTTAATGTTTCTGTTTTTGTATAAAGGTTACTTATCTCTTCTAATAATGTATTACTTTCTAATAGAAGTGAATCAGGTGAAGTTTTACTACCTGATTTATCTTCAGCTATAACATCCTGCTCTCCAGAAAATACGGTATTAGAGCATAGGGATATAAGTAATATCAGAAAGGTAGAGCGTGATAGGAAACGATTCATATAAACTCAAATAGTTATTCTAAAAAAATAGATTTTATATTGCTTGTAGGCAAGGGAGCAATATAAAAATATTTTAGTAGATTGTGGCTCAATAAGATAAGTTTTTATGTTGGAGTACATGGTATTATTTAATAATTTGTTATTCAAACTATAGTTTTATCTCGTTAATCTTATTAGCTTCTTCGATTAATTTACAGGCCAAAGAAGACTTATCTAAAAAACTAGCTAATCCAATTTCTTCTTTAAGATTGAAAAGGTAAGCAGTAGTCTGTTCCTGTCAATTTAACAGCCATGCAATTACTGAAAATAGGAAACCAACTAATTCAAGTCGGTGGTGGTGTTCGCTATTGGGCTGATGCGCCTGATGCTGCTGCTGAAGACTGGGGGGCGAATGCAATTGGCTTTTTTATTTCCCAAGAAATGTACAAAACTAACTTAAATTATAGTTAACAATAAAATATGACTATCTTTTAACCTGTGGTTAATTAATAGTCATACAATAGAAGGAGCAATGAAGCTATGCAAAAACTCACCCGGTTAAGTACTGCACTTGCAGTATCCAGCTTTTTATTAACGGCATGTGGAACAACACCCACATCGGTAACAAGTAATGAAGTGACACCAGGGTTTGATTATAAAATCCCTGAAGAAATCATGACCCCAAATAAAGTTAAAACACGTATTGGTGATTTAAACTTTTATGATGGTATTCCCTCACAAAAAACTGTTGATTTAGTCTTTGATAATCTTGATTTTATGCGAGGAGTTGATGTTTTCCTAAACTTTATCCCTGCTAACTCGATTGAGGGTCTTCGTAGAGGATTTAATTCAGCGGGAGCAACAGAATCTAACGAAGTTATTGTTTTTGATGATTTATTGGATTCAGCACCCTTATTTTTAACTGGCAATACCGATACGGTTTATGCCAGTGCTTTTATGGATTTAGAAAAAGATGGTGTAACTGTAGTTGAAATACCTGCAGGTGCAGGTCCAGGTACAGTTAACGATGCTTTCTTTCGGTTTGTTGTTGATATGGGAGCACCAGGCCCAGATGCAAAAAAAGGGGGGATGTATTTAATCCTACCACCTGATTATAAAGGCGATTTAAAAGTAACAAAAAATGGCATGGCTGATAGAAAATCAGATCAGCGTGTTAAAGTGCTGGTGGGTGGCGTTAAGAAAAAAGTTTGGATTGCTCAATCAACCAGTTATACCAATTGGTTGATTTTGCGTGGATTTTTAAAAGATGGTAAACCTGAATATGCCTCAAATATGTGGAGAACAGGTTTAAAAATTTATCCATTGGCTAAAGCTAAAAACCCACCAAAAATGAAATTCATCAATGGCTCAGGTAAGTACTTTAATACCGTACACGCTAATGATTATCGATTTTATGAAGAGTTATGGCATGTTCTGCAAAAAGAACCAATATCATTTCTTGATCCAGAATTACGTGGCCAAGCATCAGCTATTGGTATCCAAAAGGGTAAACCATTTAATCCAGATGCTCGTTTAAAAGCCATTTTGCACGAATCGATTGCAGTTGGGAATGCAACAGCACGTAGTATTGCTTTTAAACCTAGAGACAAAGAGGCCTTCTTTTTTGAAGACAAAAAATGGTTTACTGGTTTTGTTGGTATGGATTATCAATGGCTAAAAGATAAAGGACTCGGCGGACGGAATATGGATGCCCGTACTTTATTTTACTATCTAGCAACAGTTAATACACCGGCTATGGCATTACAGATTCCAGGTGTTGGCTCAAACTACGCACTTGCAACAGTAGATAATAAGGGTGATATTTTATATGGAGAGAAAACTTATAAAGTAACACTCCCTGTTAATGTACCAGCAAAAGATTTTTGGTCCATGGTGGCTTATGATCCGCAAACACGTTCTGAATTGCAAGTGCCTGGAGGTTCTAAGTTTCCAAGTAAAAACAACAAGCGTGACAAGTTAGTTTATAACAAAGATGGATCTGTTGATTTATATTTTGGCCCAAAAGCACCTAAGGGCATGCCAGAAGAAAACTGGACGGAAACAACGCCAAATAAAGCATGGTTTGCAGTATTGCGTTTATATGGCCCATTACAACCTTGGTTTGATAAAAAATGGGTGCCTAGTGATTTTGAGTTAGTTGAATAAATTGGCTTTTAAATCAAAACTGGCGGTTAACCTCTATTTGTTGACCGCTTAATTTTTAATGATTGTTTACCTAAAATATGATAATTAAACTAGTTACTTCTGTAGTCCTTACTTCATTAACATTTTCTGCCATAGCAGCAGATAGCTATGAACAATCTGATGCAGAGTTAGCGAGAGAGCTGGCTAATCCAAACACGGCATTAGCAAGTCTTAACCTTAAAACACAGTATCGAATGTTTAAAGGCAGTTTGCCTGATGCTAATGATCAAGATAACACCACACTGTTATTCCAGCCGGTTTTACCTTTTCCTTTCGAAAATGGCAAAATACTGTACGTTAGGCCAGGTATTCCTGTAATAATTGACCAGCCTGTATTTGATTCTCACTCAATGGATTTTGATTCTCATTTTGGTCTTGGTGATGCCTCTATTGATTTACAATATGGAACTACCACAGAATCAGGCTTACTTTGGAGTTTTGGGGCTACAGCTACATTACCTACTGCAACTAAAAGTGAATTAGGTGGTAATAGATGGGGCTTAGGGCCGGGTATTCAGCTAGGACAATTGAGTAGTAAATCTGTTATTGGTACTTTTATCAACCATCAATGGGATATCGGTGGATCAGGTGAGCAACATATTGATATTACAACCATGCAAATTTTTGGCATATTTTTACCCGGCGGCGGTTGGAATGTGGGAAGCTCTCCTATCATGAGCTATAATCATGAAATTAATGAGTCGACCATTCCTCTTAACTTTACTGTTGGTAAAACAGTGAGATTAAATGGTAGGCCCGTGAAAGTTTCCGTTGAACTTAATTACTATGTAAAACAGCCTGATCAATTTGGTCCAGAATGGATGATTGGTTTTAATCTTTCGCCAGTGGTTAAGAATGTAATGGCTGACTGGTTCTGATTAAGCTGTATTTCTTCGAATACACTATCCCTCTAGCTAGAGGTTTTTTTAAAATTTAGGAGAAATAATGAATAAATAGCTGATACGTTTACTTATTTTTAATAATTAAAGAACATGGCTATGAACTAACCACAGGTTACTCTGAAATTTGATTATTTCTCCCTTAGTTTTTTAGGTTGCTTACAAGATATACCTAGCAAATATAGGGCATGATTTGATTTTAAAATTTCAATTAAAACCTGTGTATGAAACAACCTAGGGTTTGTTAAGAGCCATGGTAAAGAAAAATATAATCTCTAAATTTAAAGGAAAAATAATGAAAACCTCTTTTCTATTAACAACAACTGTAGCTTTTTTTGTAGCATCATCTGCTTTTGCTGGTGCTCCAATGATTTATCCTGCAAAAGGACAGTCTTCTCAACAGATGGAGGGTGATAAAAACGAATGTTATGGGTGGGCTAAAAATAATAGTGGTTTTGATCCTGCCAATCCACCTACTAGTGCAGGTCCTGCATCTACTGCTGGTTCAAGTAGTAATTTACAAAATGCAACTAGGTCAGCGGCACGTGGTGCGGCGGTTGGAGCTATTGCTGGCGCTATTGCTGGCGATGCTGGGAATGGAGCAGCTATTGGAGCTGCTGTTGGTGGAACTGGTGGAGCATTCAAAAACCGACGTCTATCAAGAAATGACCAGCAAGCACAGCAACAACATGCACAACAACAGGCTGCGAATATTGGTCAAATGCGTGCTCAATATGATAAAGCATATGCGGCTTGTCTTGAAGGACGTGGTTATTCTGTAAAATAAGTTACATTACATGACTATGAACTTACCGCAGGTTAAACAGTGGATTAAGTAAATGTTTTTTGCTTTGGAAGTCAGGCTTCAGCCTCGCATAGGCCAGACGAGGCTGAAGCCTGACTTCCAATAATCAACCTGTGCTAAGTTTATAGTCATGAATTAAATTTATTCTTTCAATATAATTCAGTATTTTATTGACGCTAACTTGTAGGGAAATAATAATGGGGATCGAGTTTAGCTAAAAGGGATGAAGGGTAAGTAATATTGTTGAGCCGACTGTAGTTGGTTCTATTATCTTTACGTCACTTTGAATATAGTTGATAACTATAAAAAATATCTAATACTAAAATTAAGGAAAACCCTTATATGAATGCAGTAACAGCGAATAAATCTGTAAATGCTCTTCCAGCAGGATTTAATCTAACGATTCGACTACTAACTATAGTTTCCATTCTTGCTTTAACTGGTTGTGCTAGTGCTCCAAGCCGGAATGCTATGCCTACTGAGCTTATTTCACAAGCGGGTATTTCAGGAATTCCAGAAGCTCGTTTCTGGGGAGATGAATGGCCTAAGTTTTCTGAAGAAAGGTTTGAAACATTTACTGAAACTGATTTTCAGGAATATTTCTCTTCAATTTATGGGAAAGAACATCATTATCTAGCTATTTCTGGTGGCGGCCCGAATGGAGCTTATGGTGCAGGAATACTTAATGGCTGGACTAAAGCAGGAACTCGTCCTGAATTTACAATGGTTACAGGGGTTAGTACAGGTGCTTTAAGTGCACCATTTGCATTTCTGGGTTCTGATTATGATGATGAATTAAAAGCTGTTTATACAACAACATCTACTGAGGATATTGTTGAAGACCGTAGCTTTTTAGATATTATTTTTAATGACTCAATGGCGGATACTAAACCTTTACAGGCTTTAATTGCTCAATACATAAACGTAGATGTTATTGCTGCAATTGCTGAAGAGCATAAAAAAGGAAGACGATTATATGTTGGTACCGTTAACCTTGATGCTAGTCGTTCTGTCATTTGGAACATTGGAGCTATAGCTAATAGTAATGAACCCAACAAAGTAGAGTTAATCCATAAAATATTACGAGCTTCTGCTTCAATACCTGTAGCATTTCCTCCTGTTGTAATTCCTGTTGAGGTTAATGGAATCCAATATGATGAAATGCATGTTGATGGCGGGACAGGGTCTCAGGTGTTTGTTTATCCTGCTGCAGTTAATTGGAAAAAAATCACTAAGAAATTAAATATTAAAGGTGTTCCAAACGTTTATGTGCTTAGGAATTCTATGTTAGATCCTGATTATCAAGGTGTTGATCGTAGTATCTTTCCTATTGCAACACGTACTATAGACTCTCTAATCAGAACACAGGGCATTGGTGATTTATTCCAAATACATTCCTTATGTGTACGTGATGGTAATGACTTTAATTTGGCTTATATTCCTTCTACTTTTAAAGCCGAACAAAATGAAGCTTTTGATCCAATATATATGCAAAAATTATTTGCATTAGGTGAAAAAGACGCCATTAATGGATATTCATGGAAAAAGGCACCTCCAGGTTTTATTATTAAATAAAGCTACTGAGTAATTTAAAAATCTTTATTTCCATTATTTGTAGATATGGATAGTCTTAAGCCCTCTTCTGAAGGAGGGTTTAGGAACTTTGCTTTTATGTGAAAAAATCAGCTAACAAGCCCCAAATATATACATTAGAATAGAACAGAATAATAAAAAAAGTGCATATGTAGGCAATACGAATATTGCTATTATTTCTGCATTGCGCCAGAGCCATTGAAACTAATAACCAACCAAACCCTGGTACTGGAGCTACAGCATAGGTTGTAAGACAAAACACTAATAGAGAAACATCTCTTTTTCTATTTAAAAAACTATTGTTTGGAGCTAGAAAACAACATGCTACAGCAAGTTGATCAATTAAATTCCACCAAGTAGCACTTAGCACTAATATCCGAAAACTTGAAGAATCAGGAACAATATTTTTTTCAGAAGAAAATGATGAGAATTGGTAAAGACCAAGTAGTTCTCTGGCATTATCAATTTGTTGATATGTAATATCGCTAAATAAAACAGTAAAATCTTCGAACCTATTATCAGTTAAAAGTAGATATTGAAAAAATGTTCCGTCTAGGTAGTCTGGCGACAATATCTTTTGAATACATGCTAGTAGAAACACTAAACCTATTAGAATTCTTGCATTATTTGCTATTATTTTTTCTTTTAAATTGTTATTACAAGAGACAAGTAAGACCAAGCACCATAGTGCTAGAAGATAAGCATGGTTATCTGCCATAGGCCATTCATAAACCACCCTAAAGCTAGTAAAAAAGAAAAGAGTTATCCATATAAAACGTTGCTTAAATCCATTAACTAATAAAATTGCCAATGCTGCAAAAAACAAGATAAAGGGGCGGGAAAAATTGTTACCTACTTGATTGAATAGTAAAGTCATCAAAGTAAACTGTGCAGAAATCTCAAAAGCATCTTTTTGAAGATAATGCTGAATATCTTTAATCATGATCAATTATTAAATGGGTTTATGGTTGATTACATTTAGTAAGTTAAAGGTTGGGATTAGTGATTTCTTATCGTAATGACTACTCCATACTTCAATGCGTATATGTGGATAGCTGTGCTGAGTCGACTTTAAATAATCATCAATATCTAAAGCAAGATCTTGCAAATTACTTGTGCTGGGTAATGACCTAAGTTTTCTTGCAACTTTTGAATGTTTTAAAGGGATTTTAATTTCTTCTTTGATAATATTATCTTTTAAGCCATAAGCTTTTATATAACGTGACGGGCCATAGTCAGTAGTAGAAAACATTCCATAACCACCACCTAGCCAAGGACTCAGGTTTTCAAATCTAACTAAATAGTAATGATGTAATACAATAACTATAAAAAGAAGGATGGGAAGGTAGCTAAATAACCATTTTAATTTATCGTATATCATACGGTGTGTGGATTTTTGTAGGCGGGTTTAAAACTGATTTGTAAATATTAAGCATTTATGTATTTTAATACATTTTATTTACTATAGTAGGTCTATGAACTTTTGATTCAATAGAATATAAAGTTATATTCTATTGAGGATGAGGTGGCTTAAAAAGATAAGCATTTCTTATGATATCGTAATATAATTACAAGTTTTTTGTGAATGTAAAAGTATTCCTTTTAAGTATTTCCTTAAAAATATTTCTTGAGTTTAAAATATCAACCCCCATAAAATCAACGTTAGAAAAACATGAAAATTATCAAGCATAAGACGATTGCAATTTTATTGGCATTGAATACAAGTGTCGTCTTTGCCGGAAAAGGGGTTATACCCACTCCAAATTATACCGGTTCTTTATTAGAAAGATCTACATTAACAGGTGACTGGAATGGTGTTAGACAAGATTTAGCCGAAAAGGGGTTTCAAGCAGATTTGAAAGTTGTAACTACTTATCAAAATATGTTTGATGGTGGTATAGATAGTGATGATAGCTTTGTGTCTACTCAAGAATTACAGATTGTGTTAGATACGGATAAAGCAGGTCTTTGGGCTGGTGGTTTATTAAAACTAAGAGTTCAGTCTAGATATGGTGATGCTCTTACAGATGTTGGGTCATTTTCGCCTTCTAATGCTAATGCCTTATTTCCAAATGATATTGAGCATGTAAATCAAGATACCATTGGTATTACTGAATTACTTTACACTCAGTATTTAACACCTCAATTTGCTTTTTTTGCTGGATTGATCAATACCACAGAAGGGGATCTGAACGAATTTGTAGATAGTGTAAGTTCATCGTCAACATTTATGAACACTTCTTTCCTGCTTTCTATGGGAGAATTTGGAACAACACCAAGCTCTACACTTGGCGCAGGTTTTATTGTTAGCCCTACTGACTGGTTAATAGGAAAATTTGTTATTATCGACACTGAAGAGTCGGCAACCGAAAACCCATTTAGTACATCTAAAGGTTCTACACTTTCAACGGAGTGGACTGCTAAGTATCAATTAGGTGGTTTACCAGGGGCTCAAACGTTTGGCTTTCTTTACGCGTTTGATAATGAATTTTTAAGCACTGATCAAGACCCTCGTGGATCATTTCCCTCAGGACTTATAAATGGTAGGGAAGATGAATATTCAAGTGATTCATGGGCTTTTTACCATAATGCACATCAATATATACACTATAACAATGGTAGAGGGTGGGGTATTTTTACTCGCTTTGGTATTGCAGAAAGAGACAGTAACCCTGTTGACTGGTCTGCCGCAGTAGGTTTGTCAGGGAAAGGCTTACTTAGTTTTCGCCCAAACGATACCTTTGGTTTTGGCTTTTATCATCTACAACTAACAGAAACACAATTATTTGAATCATTGGGTATGAATGATGAGAATGGTTTTGAGATATGGTACAACGCAGAACTTACGCCATGGATTCACGTGACAGCTGATCTTCAAATTATTGATACAGCTTTTGATAAGCCAGACTTTGATAGCTTACCTGATAAAATTAATGCCAATATTGTAGATAAATTACCTGAGGGTGAATCGGCATGGATTATTGGTATTAGGACGGAAATAAATTTTTAAATAACATTACTTTTATAAAGGATTAAAAAATTCACTTATTATTTTACTGAGCATGTTCCTTAATGGTTGTATAGCACATAGATCACAAGTTGAGGAAGATATTAAATACAATGTAGCTGTAAATTGCTCTTCGGCTAAAAAGGACTTGGAAGTCTAGAAGCTGAGAAAGTTGGCCTTATTGGTCAAGTGCTTCAGGTGTAACAATGGTTTCACCAGTTGGCATAGTAGTTGGAATTTTAACTAGTACTATTGATACTAAGTTAAGAGTTACTACTGGGGAGTATAATGATATGCTTGATAATTGTATTACTCTAATTAGAAGATCATGTGGTTTATAAAGCGACATTCTCTTTTAAAAACTAACTGTTTAAAATACAATCAAAGGTCTGTAGGTTTTCTACAGACCTTTCTTTTTGCCAAAAATATTTTGAGTTATGCTTAGGGTATGATGATTAAAACCTGTTTTTAATTATTTAAAAAATGAAAAACAATGACTGTTTAAAATGAATCAAGAAAACCCATCTACACAATTTAATGCAAGCTTTGAACGTTGTATAAATGATCCTTTCTTTTTAGACCAGTTTTATGAGGTTTTTCTTTCAAGTTCAGAAGAAGTAAGTTTACTTTTCCATAATACTGATATGGGTACTCAAAAGGCTATGCTTATGACATCTTTGGTTTATATGAGCCGAGCTCATAATGACGAGCCAGGTTTGTTGGCAACAATAGCTGAAAGGCACAATAAAAAAGACCTCAACATAAAACCTTATTTTTATTCTATATGGTTAGATAGCTTAATTACGGCTGCAAAGATTATTGATCCAGTTTTTGATAAGAAAACAGAAACGTTATGGAGAGAAACCTTGCAACCGGGAATTGATTTTATGATTAGTAAATATGATTTGGATTGAGTTAAATTATTGAAAACTATTTTGATGTTTTATTGCATTTAGCCAGTGTTAAAATAAAATCAGTTTCAATTTCTAGTCCTGTAGCTTTTTGAATATTATTCAGCATTTCACCTTTTGCACGCCATGCGAAGGGTGTCATTTGCAATAAAGCCATTCTATTGTCTTGGTCTGGTTTAATGGTATAGCTAATTCTTTGGCTTTCAACTTCTTTAAAGTCTTCAGGTAAATCTACGCTAATATCGTGTTCATTTACCTTTTTATAAATGAATTCTTTTAATTGCCATAAGTGCCTTGGCCCAGGAGTAACTGTTAGTAATAAACCTTCGGGTTTTAATATGCGTTTTACTTCATCATCATTTGAAGGGGCATATACTCTTAAAAGGAGATCGAAGAAACTATCTGCATAAGGTAATCGTTTATTACTGGCAACAATAAATCGTGCATTAGCTTGTTTTTTTGCTGCGGCAAAAATAGCATTTTTGGCGATATCTATACCATGTAAATCAAGGTCTTCACTATTTTCACAAAACGCTTCAATTTGTCGACTGTAATATCCTTCACCACAGCCCATATCTAAAATATGCATAGGTGAGCTTTCAGCTTTATTTTTATCTATTAGTGCTGCAATGGCTTTTGCCATTGG
>Ga0209826_1000613_pt1 | contig 25506 bp, 20 predicted proteins | sample GOMGulsemesocosm_5_FD_184637 | JGI IMG/M metagenome (GOLD analysis project Ga0209826, IMG submission 184637) | Methane-oxidizing microbial communities from mesocosms in the Gulf of Mexico - GOM15C Gulf of Mexico (SPAdes) (version 2) | ecosystem: Environmental > Aquatic > Marine > Cold seeps... | reverse complement strand
CTCGATGTCGGCTCATCACATCCTGGGGCTGAAGCCGGTCCCAAGGGTATGGCTGTTCGCCATTTAAAGTGGTACGCGAGCTGGGTTTAGAACGTCGTGAGACAGTTCGGTCCCTATCTGCCGTGGACGTTTGAGATTTGAGAGGGGCTGACCTTAGTACGAGAGGACCGGGTTGGACGAACCCCTGGTGTTCCGGTTGTGTCGCCAGACGCATTGCCGGGTAGCTACGTTCGGAAAAGATAACCGCTGAAAGCATCTAAGCGGGAAACTTGCCTCAAGATGAGATCTCACCGGGAGCTTGACTCCCCTAAAGGGCCGTCGAAGACTACGACGTTGATAGGTTGGGTGTGTAAGCGCTGTGAGGCGTTGAGCTAACCAATACTAATTGCCCGTGTGGCTTGACCATATAACACCCAAGCAATCTGGTGTTATCGAGCCAAACAGAAACAAACAACTTCGCGAACTTGCGAGATTGCAAATACCTTAACTTCTGTCACACATCCAAGCTTTTTAAGCTGCACGCCTAGCGGGCAGCAACAAATTGCTTGACGACTATAGAGCATTGGAACCACCTGATCCCATCCCGAACTCAGAAGTGAAACGATGCATCGCCGATGGTAGTGTGGGGCTTCCCCATGTGAGAGTAGGTCATCGTCAAGCACCTATACCGAACACCCCGATCAGTCATGGTCGGGGTGTTCTTCTTTGCGCGGGCGGAAAATTCGCCTGGGTCAGCGCTGCTGCGGGCGGCAGGATCAGGCCGATAATCCGGACGCCTGAACCCGTCAATTGCTTATGTCTTAGCGTTAGATGGAATAAGCAAATCCGTCTAAGCCGAATGTTGTTCTAAGTCTTTGCGGCTTGTAATCTTGGCGTCCTATTCAAAAAGGCGCCTTGTGCGTGTGGAGGATGCAATGTTTCAGTCACCCGGCAAACTGATCAAGCGATTGGTAGTTACTCTGGCCGTTACCGGTAGTGTGGGCATGGCAAATGCCCAGGCAGCTGACCAGGAGATTCTGAACTCCTCCTACGATATTGCCCGCGAGCTGTTTGCCTCGTATAACGAGTTGTTCACACAGCACTGGCTGGATGAAACCGGCAAAACCGTCGAGATCAAACAATCCCACGGTGGCTCTTCGAAGCAGGCACAGGCAATCATTCAGGGGCTGCGTGCGGACTTGGTTACTTACAACCAGGTTACCGACGTGGACATTCTCCACCAGCGCGGGAATCTGATTCCGGCCGACTGGCGTAAGCGGCTGCCGAACGCGTCCTCGCCTTACTACTCGACCATGGCGTTTCTGGTGCGCAAGGGTAATCCGAAAAACATCCAGAACTGGGACGACCTGGTGCGTGACGATGTCAGCTCTGTTCTGCCAAACCCGAAAACCTCGGGTAATGGTCGCTATACCTATCTTGCGGCGCTTGGTTATGCACAAAAGACGTTTGGCGACGATCAGGCTGCCATTGATGAGTTCCTGCGTGACTTTCTCGGCAACGTCGCTGTATTTGATACCGGTGGGCGCGGTGCGACCACCACCTTTATCGAACGGGGCATCGGTGACGTGCTGCTGACGTTTGAGTCGGAAGTTAACAACATTGCTGCCCAGTATCCGCCGGGTGAGTACCAGGTCGTAGTACCTAAGGTCAGCTTCCTTGCCGAGTTTCCGGTTACTTGGATAGATCGCAACGTTGAGCGTAACGGTACGGCCGATGTTGCCAGGGAATATCTGGAATACCTGTATAGCGAAGAGGCTCAGCGCCTGATCGCCGGCTTTAATTACCGCGTCCATGACCAGGCGGTGCAAGCCGAGTTTGCTGATCGCTTCCCCGAGCTGGAGTTGCTGCCGATCGAGGAGATTGCCGGCGACTGGGAGACGGCTATGACCGTTCACTTTGGCAGTGGCGGCAAGCTGGATCAACTGCAGCGCAGGTAAACAAGCACTATGAATCGTAGTTCCAGCGGTTGGTCGCTGTTTGATGCAAAACCCGGCAAGCGAGTGCTGCCGGGTTTTGCGCTCAGTATGGGTATCTCGCTACTGTTCATCAGCCTGGTGCTGCTGCTGCCGGTGACGGGGCTGATTGCGCAGACAGCTGATATGTCCTGGTCGCAGTACTGGGCTGTCATCACAGACGAGCGTGTGGTCGCCTCCTACAAGGTCACGCTCTGGGCTGCATTCTTTGCCTCACTTTTCAACGGTGTTGTAGGGCTGTTGCTGGCCTGGGTGCTGGTGCGCTACGAGTTTCCCGGCAAGCGTATCATTGACGCGCTGATCGACCTTCCGTTTGCCCTTCCTACTGCGGTTGCCGGGATTACTCTTGCGGCACTGTTTGCCGAAAACGGTTGGTACGGCCAGATGCTTGCGCTATTGGGCATTAAGGTGGCGTTCACGCCGCTGGGTATCATTGTCGCGATGGCTTTTACCAGCTTGCCGTTTGTAGTCCGCACGGTTCAGCCGGTGCTCGAGGATCTGGCGCCTGAGGATGAAGAAGCGGCTGTGACCATGGGGGCTTCGGATCTCACGGTGTTTCGCCGTGTCGTGTTTCCCGCCCTGTGGCCGGCACTGATGACCGGTGTTGCGCTGTCGTTTACGCGCAGTCTGGGTGAGTTTGGAGCAGTGATCTTTATCGCCGGCAACATGCCGTATGTCAGTGAGATAACCAGTTTGATGATCTTTATCCGGCTGCAGGAGTTCGACTATGCAGCCGCGAGCGCGATTGCGTCCGTTGTGCTGATGGCCTCGCTGGTGCTGCTGTTTTCGATCAATATCTGGCAGGCGCGTTATCTGCGTCGGCTGCACGGCCGGTGAGAGTCCAATATGCATAAGCAGGCACGGTTGCGTATCGCCGATCAGGCATGGGTCAAGTGGTCTCTGGTGAGTCTGGCTTTGCTCGTTGTTGCGCTGGTGCTGGTGGTACCGCTGGCGATCATTTTTGTGCAGGCGTTTTCCGCCGGCGCTGAAACCTTCTGGGCCAATCTGACGGATGAATACACGCTGAGTGCGATTGGTCTGACGCTGCTTGTCGCGGCGCTTACGGTGCCGATCAATCTGGTGTTCGGTATCTTTCTGGCCTGGCTGGTTACCCGTTTCGAGTTTCCCGGCCGCAAGGCATTGATCACCCTTATCGATATTCCGTTCGCGGTATCCCCGGTGGTCGCCGGCTTGTTGTACCTGTTGCTCTACGGCAGTAACGGCTGGCTCGGTGGGTGGCTGATGGATTACGACATCCAGTTGATGTTTGCCTGGCCAGGCATCGTCATGGTCACCGTGTTCGTGACGTGTCCGTTCGTTGCGCGTGAGCTGATTCCGTTGATGCAGCAGCAGGGGCGCGAGGAGGAAGAAGCGGGTGTTGTTTTGGGAGCCAGCGGGTGGCAGCTGTTCCGGCGCGTTACCTTGCCCAACATCCAGTGGGCGCTGATTTATGGTGTTGTGCTGACCAATGCCCGGGCCGTTGGCGAATTCGGTGCGGTGTCGGTTGTCTCCGGTAACATCCGCGGCGAAACCAACACGCTGCCGTTGCACGTTGAGTTGTTGTATCAGGACTACAACGCAGTCGGGGCATTTACCAGTGCTTCGCTGCTGGCCGGTATTGCGCTGCTGACGCTGCTGGTCAAAAGCATGATCGAATGGCGTCAGGCTCGTCAGCAGGCGACGCCGGCGCTACAGACGGATTCACACTGATGAGTATTACCCTCGAGAACATCGACAAGTCATTCGGTAGCTTCCGTGCCCTGCGCGACATTTCGCTGGAGATCCCGGATGGAGAGCTGGTTGGTCTGTTGGGGCCGTCCGGCTCCGGCAAGACCACGTTGCTGCGGATTATTGCGGGGCTGGAAAGTGCCAATGCCGGACGCATTCTGTTTCACGGGCAGGATGTAACCCGTCTGCACGTGCGTGAGCGCAAGGTCGGTTTCGTCTTCCAGCACTATGCGCTGTTCCGCCACATGACCGTTGCAGACAACGTCGCCTTCGGGCTGGATGTACTGCCGCGCCGCCAGCGTCCTTCGGCAGCGGAAATACGCAAGCGCGTTGGTGAGTTGCTGGAGATGGTGCAGTTGTCTCATCTGGCGGGCCGCTATCCCTCTCAGCTATCAGGCGGACAGAAGCAGCGAATCGCCCTGGCGCGAGCGCTAGCGATGCAGCCGCAGATACTGCTGCTGGATGAGCCCTTTGGTGCGCTTGATGCGAAGGTGCGCAAGGATCTGCGCAGGTGGTTGCGAAACCTGCATGACGAATTGAACTTCACCAGTGTGTTTGTGACCCACGACCAGGAAGAGGCGCTGGAGCTGTCTGATCGTGTTGTGGTGATGAGTGCAGGCCAGATCGAGCAGGTGGATCGACCACAGGCGCTGTATGCCCGTCCGGTCAGCCAGTTTGTATTCGACTTTCTCGGCCATGTAAATGTGCTGGCGGGCGAGATAGCCGATCAGCGAATTGCTCAGCGCGATGCCTGGATACGCCTGCCCGAGGCGGTTCCTTCCGGGGCTGCTCAGCTGTACTTGCGCCCCCACGAGGTTCGCCTGCAGCTCCATCCTGTGGATCACGCGTATTTGCCGCTGCAGGTGGAGTCGATCAGTCTGGTGGGGGCTGAAGTGCGACTCGAACTGCGACCCTGTGGATGGGATGCGCCTCAGCTCTGGGAGGTGGGCATTACCCACGCCGAGTACAATGGGTGGCAACCGCAACGGGGTGATCGCTGCTTCGCTGTGCCGGATGTAGGCCACCTGTTCCGGCCTGATTGCGCAAGTCCGGGCACCTTCTATTGGGGTTAGTGCTGACGGAAGCCCTCGGCAATATGCTCGGCAAGACATTCGGTAACCGGTGACTGGCTGCGCGGGTTACGCAGCAGCACGATGCTTGCCATGGGCATGTCTGGTAATCCTTCTTCCTTACCGATGATGCGCATGTCAGCCGGGATAAGACTCCGTAGCTGTGCCGTGATCGCCAGCCCTGCTCCGACCACGGCCAGAATCGCCGACAGACTCGGGCTGCTGTAGGCCACGCGATAATCGCGGTTCAGGGTGTCCAGCGCATTACAGGCCCAGTTGCGGCAGAAGCAATCTGCGTTGAACATCGCCAGCGGTAGGGTGCTGCGCTCGTGCAGCATGGCGTTTTCTGCCTGCGCCCACACCACCTCTTCCTGACGCAGCAGTTGGCCGATTTCCTTGCCTGGCTCTCGAGTGACGATGGTCAGATCGAGATCCTGGCGTTGGAGTAGCTGAAACGATGGCTCGCAGTGCATCTCGACTTGCACCAGTGGAAATGCCTGCGCAAAGCGGGCCAGTACGCCCGGCAGGAAGCGCGTAACGTAATCGTCGGGTGTGCCGATGCGTACCAGGCCGACCATGTGCGGTGCGCGCAGGCTGTTCAGCGCTTCCCCCTGCAGGCGCAGGATTCGTCGTGCGTAGCCCAGCAATAGTTCGCCTTCGGCGGTAAGCAGCATCTGACGTCCGTTGCGCTGAAACAGGCTGCGCTGTACCACGTCTTCCTCTAGCCGTTTCATCTGCATGCTTACAGCAGATTGCGTGCGATTGACCTGTTCCGCTGCTCGGGTATAGCCGCCTTGATCTGCAATGGCGACGAAGGTGCGAAGCAGCTCGCTGTCGATAGTTGGGTAACTGGCCATTCATCAATCCTGAAGATGGTTTGCATAAAAAGCATTCGTTGGATTGATGCTATGCCGATCGGGACAATTTCTCCAGTGCGATCTGGAGGAATGCTTATGTGCAAGTGTGTTGGACGAGGTGGGTGTGCTGCGTTGGTGTGGCGAGCGGGAAGGCGCGCGCTTGGGGGCTGGCGACGTTGGTGCTACGAGCGCCGTCTGTTGGCGACGATGACTGAGGCAGAGATGAAGGATGTGGGTATCAGTCTCGCAGATGCTCACGAGGAGTTGCGGCGTCCATTCTGGTCGCGTCGGCCGAGAGGATAGCGACGGTCGGCCGCCAACGGTATCATGTGCCGTTCATTGCCACAGGTACAGCCAACCATGCTCAGCGAGATACTTGCATTGCTAGCCGACGGGCGCTTTCACTCCGGCGAGGCTATCGGCTCAGAGCTGGGAGTTAGTCGCGCTGCAGTCTGGAAGGCTCTCAAGCGGCTGGAGGACGATGGCTATCCGCTACAGCGCGTCCGCGGCAAGGGGTATCGGCTGCCTCCCGGTGCGAGCATGCTCAATGCCGGGAAAATACAGTCATTGCTGCCGGCAGAACTTGCAGCGCGCTGGCGGTGGTTTGTGCATGAACAGGTTGACTCAACCAACGCGCAGGCGCAGCGCGCTCTGGATCCGCAGCAGCCCCTGCCGCTTATCGTGCTGGCGGAGCAGCAGCTGGCTGGTCGCGGGCGGCGCGGACGGCAATGGGCAAGTCCGTATGCCCAGAATATCTATATCTCCCTGGCCGAGCCTGTCTCTGCTGGCGGTGCGGGGCTCGAGGGGCTCAGCCTGCTCGTCGGATTATGTCTTGTGCAGGCGCTTGAAGATGTCGGCTACCGAGGTTGCCAGCTCAAGTGGCCGAATGATGTGTTGCTTGATAATGCCAAGCTCGCCGGCATTCTTCTCGAAATCTCGGGTGACCTTACGGGCGACGCCGTAGTCGTCATTGGCGTGGGCGTCAACGTGCTACTCGACTCTGCGGCCAGTATTGATCAGGCATGGACGTCGCTTTTGCGCTCCGGGCAGCATGCGACGCTGGATCGCAATGAGTTGATTGCTGCGCTCCTTCGGCGCTTGGCTCCAGCGCTGGACGCTTTCCATCGCCAGGGCTTTGCTCCGTTCCAGCAGCAATGGATGACGCGTAACGCATGGGCGGGCAAGGCCGTAAAAGTGGTGTCCGGGAGTAATGAGCTCTATGGAGTGGATGCGGGTGTCAATGCCCGGGGCGCGCTGCTGCTGCATACCGAAAGCGGTGACGTTGAAATCAGCGGTGGTGAAGTGAGTCTGAGGTTGAACCATGCTTCTTGAGTTGGACTGCGGCAATACCCTGATCAAATGGCGGCTGCTGGATCGGGAGGGGCGCGTCCGTGACCGGGATATGGCGCCCGACCTGGTCGAGCTGCAACGGTTGCTGGGTGGTCAGGAGCGAGAAATCCACGGCTGCCGGCTGGTCAGTGTTCGTTCCGCCGAAGAGAACCAGGTCGTAATGGATCAGCTTACAAGCTGGCTGAAGCTGCATCCGGTGCTTGCGCGTAGCGCCCAGGAGTTGGCGGGTGTGCGCAATGGTTATGCGGATTTCAGCAAACTCGGAATGGATCGCTGGCTGGCACTGGTGGCCGGCTACAATCTGTGTCGCCGTGCCTGTGTCGTGATTGATCTGGGAACCGCGGTGACGGTCGATTTTGTCAACGCGGCGGGCCAGCATCTGGGGGGATACATTGCGCCGGGCAGCAAGCTGCTGAGGGGAAGCCTCAAGCGTCACACCAGACTGATCCGCTATGAGCAGTCACTGCGCGGCGATCTTGCGCTGCCGCAGCCGGGTGAAAGTACCGCCGAGGCCGTGGAGTTCGGCTGTGATCTTATGCTGGTCGGCTTCGTTCGCGAGCAGCTTCGTGTCGCGCGCCACACGCTCGGCGAAGAAATGGTGGTAATTCTGACCGGTGGGGATGCCGAGCGGATGGCCGAAGCGCTGCCGCAAAACTGCCATATCATCAACGATCTGGTTTTCGATGGGCTGGCGCTGGCTTGTCCCATGGAGATTGATTGATGCGTTCGCTGTTCCTTTTTCTGCTGCTGCTAAACATTCTGTACGCACTTTGGCAGTTGCAGAGCGGCGAACTGGTGCCTGATCGCGAGCTTGACGTGTCGGCTCTGCCGGTGCCTGATTCCCTTGTCGAGTCATCGATGATCAGCTCGCACCCTGCATCTCTCTCAGGTGCCGATACGTCGCCCGCAGCGCTGTGCATTCGTCTCGGTGTCTTTGCAGATCGTGAGGAGGCGGCGCAGTTGCTTCAGCGGCTGCTTGCGCTGGACGTAACGGCGGAGGTGGTAGCGGATGAGATTGTCAGCAGTAGCGATTACTGGCTTGTAATGTCGGTAATGGGTGGGGCTTCGGGCGCACTGGCGAAGCTGTCGTCGCTGCAGGAGCGAGGGATTGATAGCTTTGTGATAACCGAAGGCCCTCTGGCTGGCAACATCTCTCTAGGTGTATTCAGTCGGGAGGATTATGCGGCCGCCCGACAGGCTCAGTTGCAGTCAGACGGTTACGACGTGCGTATCGAGCGAGTGGAAAAATTGCGCAGCCAATACAGTGTCCAGGTGGCTCCCGAAGCGCGCAGGCTGGTAGGCTCGGAGCTGCTGCTCAAGCTGCGGGAGGACTTCCCTGCAATGCAGCATCAATATCAATCGTGCGCACCCGTTGCCAATGAGCGCAACATCCCCTAGAATTGCGCCCGCTTCACGGCTCGGCAGTCCCGGACTTCCGGCCAGTCGGTAAAAAATATCTTCAAGTAAGTGTTTTTGCTGATAAAAGTGTTGACAGGGGGTCGCCAAGTGATGAAAATGGCGCCTCTTTTACGGAGGGGTTCCCGAGCGGTCAAAGGGATCAGACTGTAAATCTGACGGCTTAGCCTTCGAAGGTTCGAATCCTTCCCCCTCCACCAGATTTCGCGTAGTCAGGCTACTTGGCGGGTATAGTTCAATGGTAGAACCTCAGCCTTCCAAGCTGATGGTGCGGGTTCGATTCCCGCTACCCGCTCCAGTCTGACGATGTAATGGTTTGTAAGCTCATGTAGCTCAGTTGGTAGAGCACACCCTTGGTAAGGGTGAGGTCAGCGGTTCAAATCCGCTCATGAGCTCCAATATCAAGGCAGATATGCGAATATCTGCCTTTTATTTAATGGTCGCGTGACACGCGCATTGCTCTCACGAATAGGGGATCTCTCGATGGCTAAAGAGAAGTTCGAACGTAGCAAACCGCACCTGAACGTAGGCACCATCGGTCACGTTGACCATGGCAAGACTACCCTGACTGCAGCTCTGACCCGCGTTTGTGCAGAGTCCTACGGCGGCGCTGCCCGTGCGTTCGACCAGATCGACAACGCGCCGGAAGAGAAGGCTCGCGGTATCACCATCAACACCTCGCACGTAGAGTACGATTCTCCGACTCGTCACTACGCGCACGTTGACTGCCCTGGCCACGCCGACTATGTGAAGAACATGATCACCGGTGCTGCTCAGATGGATGGCGCGATCCTGGTTTGTTCCGCAGCTGACGGCCCGATGCCGCAGACTCGCGAGCACATCCTGCTGTCCCGTCAGGTAGGCGTTCCCTACATTGTCGTGTTCCTGAACAAGGCCGACATGGTTGACGACGAAGAGCTGCTGGAGCTGGTCGAGATGGAAGTTCGCGACCTGCTGAGCGCTTACGACTTCCCGGGCGACGACACTCCGATCATCATCGGTTCTGCTCTGATGGCGCTGGAAGGCAAAGACGACAACGAAATCGGTACTACTGCCGTTCGCAAGCTGGTTGAGACTCTGGATGCCTACATTCCTGAGCCTGAGCGTGCGATCGACAAGCCGTTCCTGATGCCGATCGAAGATGTGTTCTCCATTTCCGGTCGCGGTACCGTGGTAACCGGTCGTGTTGAGCGCGGTATCGTCAAGGTTGGTGAAGAAGTCGAAATCGTTGGTATCAAGGCGACTACCAAGACCACCTGTACCGGCGTTGAAATGTTCCGCAAGCTGCTGGACGAAGGCCGTGCTGGTGAGAACGTTGGTGTTCTGCTGCGCGGTACCAAGCGTGAAGACGTTGAGCGTGGTCAGGTTCTGGCCAAGCCGGGCACCATCACTCCGCACACTCGCTTCGAAGCTGAAGTGTACGTGCTGGGTAAAGATGAAGGCGGTCGTCACACTCCGTTCTTCAAGGGCTACCGTCCGCAGTTCTACTTCCGTACTACTGACGTGACCGGTTCCTGCGAACTGCCGGAAGGCGTTGAAATGGTAATGCCGGGCGACAACGTCAAGCTGGATGTTACCCTGATCGCTCCGATCGCAATGGAAGACGGTCTGCGCTTCGCGATTCGCGAAGGTGGCCGTACCGTTGGCGCCGGTGTAGTAGCCAAGATCATCGAGTAATATTGGTTGATCTTGAACTGTCGGGCCGGTAGTATTGCCGGCTCGACTGCGATTACAGGCCAGTAGCTCAATTGGCAGAGCGGCGGTCTCCAAAACCGCAGGTTGGGGGTTCGATTCCCTCCTGGCCTGCCAGATTAAAATCTGGCTTCCAAAACAGGACTTGAAGATTCATGAGTGCTAAGGCAGAGCTTAACGATAGCCGCTTCGATGTGATCAAGTGGGTTGTTGTGGCTTTAATTGTCTCCGTCGGTGTTTTTGGGGATTCCTACTTCTCTGCCGAGCCTGTTTTGTACCGCGCGATCGCGCTTGTTGTTCTTGCTCTGGTCGCGGGCTTCGTTGCACTGCAGACAAGCAAGGGCAAGGCGTTCTGGTCGCTGCTCAAAGAAGCGCGTATCGAAATACGCAAGGTCGTTTGGCCTACTCGGCAAGAAACCACACAAACAACCATGATCGTTGTTGCGGTGGTTCTGGTTATGGCCCTGATCCTCTGGGGGCTTGATAGCTTGCTGGGTTGGATCGTCTCTCAGTTCATTGGTTAAAGGTGCTCCGTGTCTAAGCGTTGGTACGTAGTGCATGCCTATTCGGGCTTCGAAAAGCATGTAATGCGCTCTCTCCAGGAGCGTGTCAAGCTGGCCGGAATGGAAGACCAATTCGGCGAGATTCTGGTTCCCACCGAAGAGGTGGTGGAAATGCGCAACGGTCAGAAGCGCAAGAGTGAGCGCAAGTTCTTCCCGGGGTATGTGCTTGTTCAAATGGAAATGAACGAGGGGACATGGCACCTGGTCAAGGATACTGCGCGAGTTCTCGGTTTTATTGGTGGTACCGCCGACAAGCCGGCGCCGATCACTGATAAGGAAGCCGAAGCCATTCTTCGTCGCGTTGCAGATGGCACCGACAAGCCGAAGCCGAAGACGCTGTTTGAGCCCGGTGAGGTTGTTCGTGTTACCGACGGTCCCTTTGCTGACTTCAATGGGGTTGTTGAAGAAGTTAACTATGAGAAGAGCCGTGTTCAGGTGGCTGTTCTTATTTTTGGTCGCCCCACGCCAGTGGAGCTAGAGTTCGGCCAGGTCGAAAAAGGCTGATCTCTCCTGATTTCCTGAGCCCTGCAGCGCCTAGCGCGTTGCGGGGCTTTGTTGTCGGTATCAGGGGCTGTTTTTAAACGGGAAGCCGCAAGGCGCTATTACCCTTCGGAGAAAGACAATGGCAAAGAAGATTCAGGCTTATATCAAGCTGCAAGTCAAGGCCGGTCAGGCCAACCCGAGCCCGCCGGTTGGTCCGGCTCTGGGTCAGCACGGCGTAAATATCATGGAATTCTGCAAGGCGTTCAACGCCAAGACTCAGGGCATGGAACCTGGTCTGCCGACTCCGGTGATCATTACTGTTTACAGTGACCGTAGCTTTACTTTTGAAACCAAGAGCACCCCTGCAGCCGTTCTGCTGAAAAAAGCAGCTGGTCTGAAGAGCGGTTCTCCGCGTCCGAACAGCCAGAAAGTGGGTACCGTCACCCGTGCTCAGCTGGAAGAGATCGTCAAGGCCAAAGAGGCTGATCTGACCGCTGCTGATCTGGAAGCTGCCCTGCGCACCATCGCTGGTTCCGCGCGCAGCATGGGCCTTAACGTGGAGGGTGTGTAATGGCTAAGCTGTCCAAGCGTCAAAAGGCAATTGCCGAAAAGGTACAGGCTAACAAGGCTTACACCTTCGAAGAGGCTGCAGCCGTTCTGGCTGACGTATCCAACGTCAAGTTTGTAGAGTCGTTCGACGTTGCTGTAAATCTGGGCGTTGATCCGCGTAAATCCGACCAGGTCGTACGTGGCGCAACCCTGCTGCCAAACGGTACTGGCAAGACTGTGCGCGTTGCTGTGTTCACCCAGGGTGCCAACGCTGAAGCAGCTCTGGCTGCCGGCGCTGACAAAGTCGGTATGGACGATCTGGCCGCCGAAATGAAGGCTGGCGATCTGAGCTACGACGTTGTTATCGCCTCTCCGGATGCAATGCGCGTTGTTGGTCAGCTGGGTCAGGTTCTGGGTCCGCGCGGCCTGATGCCGAACCCGAAGGTTGGTACCGTTGCTGCAGACGTCGCCACTGCCGTGAAGAACGCCAAGGCTGGTCAGGTTCGTTATCGCACCGACAAGAACGGCATCATTCACTGCTCCGTAGGCAAGGTAGGCTTTGACGCCACCGCACTGAAGGAGAACGTCGAGGCGCTGCTGGCTGACCTGAAAAAGGCCAAGCCGTCCACCTCCAAAGGCGTATATATCAAGCGCGTAACCCTGAGCACCACCATGGGTCCGGGCGTACAGATCGATCAGGCTTCCCTGAACATCTGATGTTGTTGGAGTGCGCCGTATGCACGGTGCGCTCTTCTTTGATTGGGGTCCCTGCATGGCGGGGGCTGTCCAAGACCGTAGGCGGCGCAAGCCTTAAACCCCGGGAGTGATCCCTCAGGCCTACGCAGATGGTGCTCCCGATTCAGTGCAGGCTGGATCAGACACCAAAACACGCTGCCCGCAAGGGCGGATAATGGTAAATCCAGGAGTAAAACCCGTGGCAATTAAGCTCGAAGACAAAAAAGCCATCGTCGCTGAAGTCAACGAAGCTGCCAAAGGTGCGCTGTCTGCCGTTGTGGCTGATGCCCGCGGTGTGACCGTTGCTGCTATGACTGGTCTGCGCAAGGAAGCACGCGAAGCCGGCGTTTACGTACGTGTTGTACGTAACACCCTGCTGCGTCGTGCGATCGAAGGTACTCAGTACGAGTGCCTGAATGAAACTTTCGTAGGCCCGACTCTGATTGCCTTCTCCAACGAACACCCGGGCGCTGCCGCTCGTCTGTTCAAGGAGTTCGCGAAGAATCAGGATAAGTTCGAGATCAAAGCAGCTGCGTTCGAAGGCAACTTCCTTGCAGCAGGTGAAATCGACAAGCTGGCTTCTCTGCCGACTTACGACGAAGCAATCGCACAGCTGATGAGCGTTATTCAAGGCGCCACCAGCAAGTTCGTTCGTACTCTGGCTGCAGTCCGCGATCAGAAGGAAGCCGAAGCTGCCTGATCGGCGCCTTCAGTTTCCCTTTAACGCTTTTTTTCGACGGCTCCGCCGTCCCCAATACAGGAATTTAGAGTCATGGCTCTGACCAACGAAGATATCATCAACGCCGTATCCGAAATGTCCGTAATGCAGGTTGTTGAACTGATCGCCGCTATGGAAGAAAAGTTCGGCGTTTCTGCTGCTGCTGCTGTTGTAGCCGGTCCGGCTGCTGGTGGCGCTGCTGCTGCTGAAGAACAGACCGAGTTTGACGTTGTTCTGACCGAAGCCGGTGAGAAGAAAGTTAACGTCATCAAGGCTGTTCGTGAACTGACCGGCCTGGGCCTGAAAGAAGCCAAGGCACTGGTTGACGGCGCTCCGGGCACCATCAAGGAAGGCGCTTCCAAAGAAGAAGCCGAAGCTGCCAAGAAGGCGCTGGAAGAAGCAGGCGCCAAGGTCGAGCTCAAGTAAGCTCGCCCGACCTTGCGTCGACAATCTGGTTCTATCCAATCAGATTGATGGCTGGTGGCCTGTGTGCCACCGGCCTTTTTCCGTTGTATCACGCCAAACTGGCGTACAACGCCCGCACTCCGAGGGAGTGAGCAAGACGAAGGGCTTGCACGCATTTTCAGGTTTTCCCGCGAAGCGGGGAGGCCAATCAAGCAGGTGACCAAGCTGGGGAACGCTGATGGCTTACTCATATACTGAGAAAAAACGTATCCGCAAGGACTTTGGCAAACTGCCGCATGTGATGGATGTGCCCTACCTGTTGGCCATTCAGCTGGACTCCTATCGGGAGTTTCTCCAGACTGACGCCGGCCAGGGCCAGATCCGTGATATCGGTCTGCACGCGGCCTTCAAATCTGTTTTCCCCATTATCAGCTATTCCGGTAATGCGGCCCTCGAATACGTCGGTTACCGCCTTGGCGAGCCGGCCTTCGACGTCAAGGAATGTGTGTTGCGCGGGGTTACCTTTGCGGTACCGCTGCGCGTCAAAGTGCGCCTGATCATCTTTGATCGCGAGTCGTCCAACAAGGCGATCAAGGACATCAAGGAGCAGGAAGTCTACATGGGGGAAATCCCCCTGATGACCGAGAACGGTACCTTCGTCATCAATGGTACCGAGCGTGTCATCGTTTCCCAGCTGCACCGCAGCCCGGGTGTGTTCTTCGACCACGATCGTGGCAAGACGCACAGTTCCGGCAAGCTGCTGTACTCGGCTCGCGTGATTCCTTACCGCGGCTCCTGGCTGGACTTCGAGTTTGACCCGAAAGACTGTGTCTTTGTTCGTATCGACCGTCGCCGCAAGCTGCCGGCGAGCGTTCTGTTGCGCGCACTGGGCTACCAGACAGAAGAAATTCTGGACATGTTCTACGACACCAACGTGTTCCAGGTTCAGGGTGAAAACCTGATGCTCGAACTGGTGCCCCAGCGTCTGCGTGGTGAGATTGCTACCTTTGACATCAAGGACAGCAAGGGCAAGGTCATCGTCGAAAAAGGTCGACGTATTACCGCGCGCCACATCAATCAGCTCGAGAAAGCTGGTATCACCAGCCTGGAAGTGCCGTTCGACTATCTGATTGGTCGTACCATCGCCAAGCCTGTGGTGCACCCGGCTACCGGCGAAATCCTGGTTGAGTGCAACACCGAGATTACCGCTGACCTGGTACTCAAGCTGGCCAAGGCGCAGGTTGCCCGTCTGGAAACCCTGTACACCAACGAGATCGACTGTGGTCCGTTTGTGTCCGACACCCTGCGTATCGACAACACCAGTACCCAGCTGGAAGCTCTGGTCGAAATCTATCGCATGATGCGCCCCGGCGAGCCGCCGACCAAAGACGCGGCTGAGACCCTGTTTGCGAACCTGTTCTTCAGCAGTGAGCGCTACGACCTGTCTGCTGTTGGCCGTATGAAATTCAACCGCCGTATCGGTCGCGAAGAGATCGAAGGCGCTGGCGTTCTCAGCAAGGAAGACATCGTCGAGGTGCTGAAGACTCTGGTTGACATCCGTAACGGCAAAGGCGTCGTTGACGATATCGATCACCTGGGTAACCGCCGTATTCGCTCGGTTGGTGAAATGGCAGAGAACCAGTTCCGCGTTGGCCTTGTGCGTGTTGAGCGTGCGGTCAAGGAACGTCTGTCCATGGCCGAAAGCGAAGGCTTGATGCCCCAGGACCTGATCAACGCCAAGCCGGTCGCTGCCGCAGTCAAGGAGTTCTTCGGTTCCAGCCAGCTGTCCCAGTTTATGGACCAGAACAACCCGCTGTCCGAGATTACCCACAAGCGTCGTGTATCGGCTCTTGGCCCGGGCGGTCTGACCCGTGAGCGTGCAGGCTTCGAAGTCCGTGACGTACACCCGACCCACTACGGTCGTGTATGCCCGATCGAAACCCCTGAAGGTCCGAACATCGGTCTGATCAACTCGCTGGCAACTTACGCGCGCACCAACCAGTACGGCTTCCTTGAAAGCCCGTACCGTCGTGTGAAAGACGCGGTCGTTACTGACGAGATCGTATTCCTGTCTGCCATCGAAGAAGCGGACCACGTGATCGCTCAGGCGAGCGCAAAGGTCGAGGGCGGCAAGCTGGTTGACGACCTGGTAGCGGTTCGTCACATGAACGAATTTACCGTTAAGGCGCCGGAAGACGTCACCCTGATGGACGTTTCGCCGCGTCAGGTTGTGTCCGTGGCTGCCTCGCTGATTCCGTTCCTCGAGCACGACGACGCCAACCGCGCACTCATGGGCTCGAACATGCAGCGTCAGGCGGTTCCGACCCTGCGTGCCGAGAAGCCGCTGGTCGGTACCGGTATGGAGCGCAACGTTGCTCGCGACTCCGGTGTTTGCGTTACCGCGCGCCGCGGTGGTGTGATCGATTCGGTCGACGCCAGCCGTATCGTTGTCCGCGTCAACGACGACGAAGTTGAAGCCGGCGAAGCGGGTGTCGACATCTATGTCATGACCAAGTACACCCGTTCCAACCAGAACACCTGCATCAACCAGCGTCCGCTGGTGAAGAAAGGTGACAAGGTTGCACGCAAGGATATCCTTGCTGACGGTTCCTCCGTCGACATGGGTGAACTGGCGCTGGGTCAGAACATGCGCGTCGCGTTCATGCCCTGGAACGGTTACAACTTCGAGGACTCCATCCTGGTGTCCGAGCGCGTTGTACAGGAAGACCGCTTTACCACTATCCACATTCAGGAACTGACCTGTGTGTCCCGTGACACCAAGCTTGGGCCTGAGGAGATCACCTCCGACATCCCGAACGTGGGTGAGGCGGCACTCGGCAAGCTGGACGAGGCGGGTATCGTCTACGTTGGCGCTGAAGTGGGCCCGGGCGACATTCTGGTTGGCAAGGTGACGCCGAAGGGCGAGACCCAGCTGACCCCGGAAGAAAAGCTGCTGCGTGCGATCTTCGGTGAAAAAGCCTCTGACGTGAAAGACACTTCCCTGCGCGTGCCGACCGGCACCAAGGGCACCGTCATTGACGTTCAGGTGTTCACCCGTGACGGCGTAGAGCGCGACAGCCGTGCACTGGCTATCGAGAAGGAGCAGCTCGACGAGATCCGCAAGGACCTGCAGGAAGAGTTCCGTATCGTTGAAACCGCGACCTTCGAGCGCCTTGCTGCCGCACTGGACGGTCAGATCGTCGAGGGTGGTGCCGGCCTGAAAAAAGGTACTGCACTGAACGCCGAGATCCTTGCTGGTATCGAGCGTGGTCAGTGGTTCAAGCTGCGTATGAGCGAAGACGCGCTGAACGAGCAGCTGGAGCTGGCTCAGGCCTATCTGGTTGACCGTCGCAAGTTGCTCGACGAGAAGTTTGAAGACAAGAAGCGCAAGCTCCAGCAGGGCGATGACCTGGCACCTGGCGTACTCAAGATCGTCAAGGTTTACCTGGCAATCAAGCGTCGCATCCAGCCGGGTGACAAGATGGCTGGCCGTCACGGTAACAAGGGTGTTATCTCGGTCATCATGCCGATCGAAGATATGCCGCACGACGAGAACGGTACACCGGTCGACATCGTACTGAACCCGTTGGGTGTTCCGTCGCGTATGAACGTCGGTCAGATCCTCGAAACCCACCTGGGCCTGGCCGCCAAGGGGCTGGGTGAGAAGATCAACCGCATGCTCGAAGAGCAGCGCAAGATTGCTGATCTGCGCAAGTTCCTCGACGAGGTCTACAACAAGGTAGGCGGTCGTCAGGAGAATCTGGACGAGCTGAGTGATCAGGAAATCATCGAGCTGGCGAACAACCTGCGCGGTGGTGTGCCGATGGCAACGGCCGTATTTGATGGCGCCGCGGAGAGCGAGATCAAGCACATGCTGCGTCTCGCCGATCTGCCGGACAGCGGTCAGATGCGTCTGTGGGATGGCCGTACCGGTAATGCATTCGACCGTCCGGTGACCGTTGGTTACATGTACATGCTCAAGCTCAACCACCTGGTTGATGACAAGATGCATGCACGTTCCACCGGTTCCTACAGTCTGGTAACCCAGCAGCCGCTGGGTGGTAAGGCGCAGTTTGGTGGTCAGCGTTTCGGGGAGATGGAGGTCTGGGCTCTGGAAGCATACGGCGCTGCCTACACCCTGCAGGAAATGCTGACAGTGAAATCGGACGACGTGAACGGCCGTACCAAGATGTACAAGAACATCGTGGACGGAGACCATCGCATGGAGGCCGGCATGCCCGAGTCCTTCAACGTTCTGGTCAAGGAAATCCGTTCGCTCGGTATCGATATCGAACTGGAATCCGAATAATCACCAACTGCCCACGTCTCGGGCGGCGAGCGCCGCCCTTGAGACACTGCGAGGAGTATAGGCCTTGAAAGACTTATTGAACCTGCTCAAGTCCCAGGGACAGATTGAAGAGTTCGATTCCATCCGAATCGGCTTGGCGTCCCCGGAGATGATCCGGTCCTGGTCCTACGGCGAAGTTAAAAAGCCGGAAACCATCAACTACCGTACCTTCAAGCCGGAGCGTGACGGCCTGTTCTGCGCCAAGATCTTTGGCCCGGTGAAGGACTACGAGTGCCTGTGCGGCAAGTACAAGCGCCTCAAGCACCGTGGCGTCATCTGCGAGAAGTGCGGCGTCGAAGTTGCACTGGCCAAGGTGCGTCGCGAGCGCATGGGTCATATTGAGCTGGCTTCGCCGGTTGCCCATATCTGGTTCCTGAAATCGCTGCCGTCCCGTATCGGCCTGCTGCTGGACATGACCCTGCGTGATATCGAGCGCGTGCTTTATTTCGAGAGCTACGTTGTCATCGAGCCGGGCATGACTACCCTGGAAAAGGGTCAGTTGCTGAACGATGAGCAGTATTTCGAAGCACTGGAAGAGTTCGGTGACGACTTTGACGCCCGTATGGGTGCCGAGGCTGTTTACGAGCTGCTCAGCTCCATGGATCTGGCTCACGAGATCGGCAAGCTGCGTGAAGAAATTCCGCAGACTACGTCCGAGACCAAGATCAAGAAGCTGTCCAAGCGTCTGAAGCTGATGGAAGCATTCGACGGCTCCGGCAACAAGCCGGAGTGGATGGTTATGACCGTTCTGCCGGTACTGCCGCCGGACCTGCGTCCGCTGGTTCCGCTGGACGGTGGTCGCTTTGCGACCTCCGACCTGAACGACCTGTATCGCCGCGTCATCAACCGTAACAACCGTCTGAAGCGCCTGCTCGATCTGGCTGCGCCGGATATCATCGTGCGCAACGAGAAGCGCATGCTGCAAGAGTCGGTTGATGCGCTGCTGGACAACGGTCGTCGCGGCCGTGCCATCACCGGCACCAACAAGCGTCCGCTCAAGTCCCTGGCCGATATGATCAAGGGTAAGCAGGGTCGTTTCCGTCAGAACCTGCTCGGTAAGCGCGTGGACTACTCCGGTCGTTCGGTGATCGTGGTTGGTCCGACTCTGCGTCTGCACCAGTGCGGTCTGCCCAAGAAGATGGCTCTGGAGCTGTTCAAGCCCTTCATCTTCGGCAAGCTGGAGCACCGTGGTCTGGCGACCACTATCAAAGCGGCCAAGAAGATGGTTGAGCGCGAGCTGCCGGAAGTCTGGGATATCCTGGCTGAAGTCATTCGCGAACACCCGGTTCTGCTGAACCGTGCACCGACTCTGCACCGTCTGGGTATCCAGGCATTCGAGCCGGTTCTGATCGAAGGTAAGGCTATCCAGCTGCACCCGCTGGTCTGTGCGGCCTACAACGCCGACTTCGACGGTGACCAAATGGCCGTGCACGTTCCGCTGACCCTCGAGGCCCAGTTGGAAGCGCGTGCGCTGATGATGTCCACTAACAACATCCTGTCGCCGGCGTCAGGCGAGCCGATCATCGTGCCGTCCCAGGACGTGGTACTGGGTCTGTACTACATGACCCGTACCCGCATCAACGCCAAGGGCGAAGGCATGGCGTTCGCCAACGTCAACGAAGTCGAGATGGCGTACCGCAGCGGTCAGGTTGAGCTGCACGCGATGGTCAAGGTGCGTATCACCGAAACCGTCAAGCACAAGGACGAAAGCTGGACCACCGAGACTCGCATTGTCGACACCACTGTCGGCCGCGCGCTGCTGTTCCAGGTTCTGCCCAAAGGTCTGCCGTACGAAATGGTCGATCAGCCGCTGAAGAAGAAGGCGATTTCCAAGCTGATCAACCAGTGCTATCGCGTGGTGGGTCTGAAGGAAACCGTTATCTTCGCCGACCAGCTGATGTATACCGGTTTCGCCTATTCCACCATCTCCGGTGCGTCCATCGGCGTGAATGACTTCGTCATTCCTGACGAGAAGGCGCGCATCATTGACGAGGCGACCGAAGAAGTTAAGGAAATCGAAGACCAGTACGCTTCCGGTCTGGTAACCCAGGGCGAGAAGTACAACAAGGTCATCGACTTGTGGTCCAAGGCCAACGACGAAATCTCCAAGGCCATGATGGACAACCTCAAGACCACGCGCGTACTTGATCGCGAGGGCAAAGAGGTTGATCAGGAGTCCTTCAACTCCATGTACATGATGGCTGACTCCGGTGCGCGGGGTTCTGCTGCCCAGATTCGTCAGCTGGCCGGTATGCGTGGTCTGATGGCCAAGCCGGACGGCTCCATCATCGAAACGCCAATCACCGCGAACTTCCGTGAAGGTCTGAACGTACTGCAGTACTTCATCTCGACCCACGGTGCTCGTAAGGGTCTGGCCGATACCGCACTGAAAACGGCGAACTCCGGTTACCTGACCCGTCGTCTGGTCGACGTGGCGCAGGATCTGGTTATCACCGAGACCGACTGCGGCACCGACAAGGGTCTGCTGATGTCGCCGCACATTGAAGGTGGCGATATCGTAGAGCCGCTGGGTGAGCGCGTGCTGGGTCGAGTTGTTGCCCGTGACGTCCTCAAGCCGGGCAGTGACGAGACCATCGTGGCCGCTGGCACACTGATCGATGAGCAGTGGGTTGAGTTCCTCGAGAAGAACAGTGTCGACGAGGTCATCGTTCGTTCGCCGATCACCTGCGACACCCACTACGGTGTGTGCGCGACCTGTTACGGTCGTGATCTGGCGCGTGGCCACCTGATCAACATCGGTGAGGCCGTAGGTGTTATCGCAGCCCAGTCGATCGGTGAGCCGGGTACTCAGCTGACCATGCGTACGTTCCACATCGGTGGTGCGGCAAGCCGGACCTCGGCTGCTGACAGCGTTCAGGTCAAGAACGGTGGTACCGTCCGCCTGCACAACCTGAAGCATGTTGAACGTGCCGACGGTGCCCTGGTTGCGGTTTCCCGTTCCGGCGAGCTGGCTATCGCAGACGAATACGGCCGTGAGCGTGAGCGTTACAAGCTGCCTTACGGTGCGGTTATCTCGGTCAAGGAAGGTGACAAGGTCGACGCTGGCGCAATCGTTGCCAAGTGGGACCCGCACACCCACCCGATCGTTACCGAGATCAGCGGTACCGTTGCGTTCTTCGGTATGGATGAAGGCATCACCATCAAGCGTACCGCTGACGAGCTGACCGGTCTGACCAACATTGAGGTCATGGACCCGAAAGATCGCCCGGCTGCCGGCAAGGACATCCGTCCTGCGGTGAAGCTGGTAGACGAGAACGGCAAAGAGTTGCTGCTGCCAGGTACCGATGTGCCGGCTCAGTACTTCCTGCCGGCCAACGCGCTGGTCAACCTGTCCGATGGCGCCAAGGTGAACGTGGGTGACGTTGTTGCACGTATCCCGCAGGAAACCTCGAAGACCCGCGACATCACCGGTGGTCTGCCGCGTGTTGCCGACCTGTTCGAAGCGCGTCGTCCGAAGGAGCCGTCCATTCTGGCGGAGATCAGCGGCACCATTTCGTTCGGTAAGGAAACCAAGGGCAAGCGTCGCCTGGTGATTACGCCGAACGACGGCAGCGATCCGTACGAGGAGCTGATTCCGAAGTGGCGTCACCTGAACGTGTTCGAGGGTGAGCAGGTTACCAAGGGTGAAGTTATCTCCGACGGTCCGAGCAACCCGCACGATATCCTGCGTCTGCTGGGTGTCAGTGCGCTGGCCAAGTACATCGTCAACGAGATTCAGGACGTTTACCGTCTGCAGGGCGTAAAGATCAACGACAAGCACATCGAAGTGACCATTCGTCAGATGCTGCGCAAGGTCGAGATCACCGAGTCCGGCGACTCCAGCTTCATCAAGGGCGATCAGGTCGAGCTGACCCAGGTGCTGGAAGAGAACGCAGAACTGGTGGCGCAGGACAAGTTCCCGGCCAAGTACGACCGCGTGCTGCTGGGTATCACCAAGGCCTCGCTGTCGACCGAATCGTTCATCTCGGCGGCTTCCTTCCAGGAAACCACGCGGGTTCTGACCGAGGCTGCCGTTACCGGCAAGCGCGATCACCTGCGCGGCCTGAAAGAGAACGTCGTTGTAGGTCGTCTGATTCCGGCCGGTACCGGTCTGGCCTATCACGCCGAGCGCAAGCGTCAGCGTATGGCCGACAAGCCGGTCAAGGTCAGCGCGAGCGAAGTCGAGCAGGCGCTGTCTGACGCACTGAACTCGAGCGAAGGTTAAAGGAAGGCCCGCTCCCTCCGGGAGTGGGCGCCTTGACGACAGGGGGCGGGGTCTATAGAATTCCGTACCCCTAAAATTGGCGGGGCACTATGTCCTGCCATTTTTTATTAACTATGTCTTACCGACATCAGTGGAGTTTGCTAGATGGCAACAATCAACCAGCTGGTTCGCAAGCCGCGTAAGCGCGTTGCTGAAAAGAGCGACGTACCGGCCCTGCAGAACTGCCCGCAGCGTCGTGGTGTGTGCACTCGCGTGTATACCACTACGCCGAAGAAGCCGAACTCGGCTCTGCGTAAAGTCTGCCGTGTTCGTCTGACCAACGGCTACGAAGTTTCTTCCTACATCGGTGGTGAAGGTCACAACCTGCAAGAGCACAGCGTCGTTCTGATTCGCGGCGGCCGTGTAAAAGACTTGCCGGGTGTGCGTTACCACACTGTTCGCGGTTCTCTCGACACCTCTGGTGTTAAAGACCGTAAGCAGGGTCGTTCGAAGTACGGCGCCAAGCGTCCCAAGTAATTCTATTTCATTTATCAGAGTCGATAAGAGTAAGGTCGGACGTAACCAGGTCGTTACAGTTCCGGGCTAACCTGAAGACCGTTTGAGGGCTTATCATGCCAAGACGTCGTGTAGCGGCAAAACGTGAGATCCTGCCAGAACCTAAGTACGGCAGCCAGATTCTCGCGAAATTCATGAACCACGTAATGGAAAGCGGCAAGAAGTCCACTGCCGAGCGTATCGTTTACGGTGCACTGGACAAGCTGAAAGAGCGTACCAAGACCGAAGATCCGGTCGAGCTGTTCGAGAAAGCTCTCGACGCTATCGCTCCGCTCGTGGAAGTTAAATCTCGCCGTGTAGGTGGTGCCACCTATCAGGTTCCGGTTGAAGTGCGTCCCTCCCGTCGCAACGCTCTGGCGATGCGCTGGCTGGTTGATGCTGCCCGTAAGCGTGGCGAGAAGTCCATGGCCCTGCGTCTGGCTGGTGAGCTGGGTGATGCCGCTGAAGGCAAGGGTGCTGCTGTCAAGAAGCGTGAAGACGTCCATCGTATGGCTGAAGCCAACAAGGCGTTCTCTCACTACCGCTTCTAAACGGCCAAGGAGACTGTTGTGGCTCGTACAACCCCGATCAATCTGTATCGCAATATTGGTATCTGTGCGCACGTCGATGCGGGCAAGACCACGACTACAGAGCGGATTCTGTTCTATACCGGCGTAAACCACAAAATGGGCGAGGTGCATGATGGCGCCGCGACCATGGACTGGATGGCGCAGGAGCAGGAGCGGGGTATCACCATTACTTCGGCGGCTACCACTGCCTTCTGGCAGGGTTCCGAGAAGCAGTACGACAAGCATCGCGTCAACATCATCGACACCCCCGGCCACGTCGACTTCACGATTGAAGTCGAGCGGTCGCTGCGGGTGCTTGATGGTGCTGTCGTTGTGTTTTGTGGTACGTCCGGTGTCGAGCCTCAATCCGAGACCGTGTGGCGTCAAGCCAACAAGTACGGTGTTCCGCGAATCGTCTATGTAAACAAGATGGATCGCCAGGGCGCCGACTTCCTTCGTGTCGTTGAGCAGATCAAGAAGCGGCTGGGTCATACGCCCGTGCCTATTCAGTTGGCTATCGGTTCGGAGGAGAACTTCGCCGGTCAGGTTGACCTGATGCGGATGAAGGCGATTCGCTGGGATGAGTCGGATCAGGGTATGAGTTTCGTGGAGGAGGAAATCCCCGCGGAGCTGCGTGATCTGGCAGAAGAGTATCGCGAAAAGATGGTCGAGGCGGCCGCGGAGGCCAACGAAGACCTGATGAACAAGTATCTCGAGGAAGGCGAGCTTTCCGTCGAGGAAATCAAGGCGGGGTTGCGTCAGCGTACGCTGGCCTGCGAGATCGTTCCGGCAGTGTGTGGTTCCTCGTTCAAGAACAAGGGCGTACCGCTGGTGCTGGATGCGGTTATCGACTATCTGCCTGCGCCTGATCAGGTTGCTGCCATCAAGGGCGTGCACCCGGATGATGAGGAGCGCACTGACGAGCGTCATGCCGACGACGCCGAGCCTTTCTCGGCGCTGGCGTTCAAGATTGCGACCGATCCCTTTGTGGGGACGCTTACCTTTGCTCGGGTTTACTCCGGCGTGCTGTCTTCGGGCGACGCGGTGCTCAACTCGGTGAAGGGTAAGAAGGAGCGCGTCGGGCGCATGGTGCAGATGCATGCCAATGCCCGCGAAGAGATCAAGGAAGTGCGCGCCGGTGATATTGCGGCCTTGATCGGTATGAAGGATGTGACCACTGGCGATACGCTTTGCGCTATCGACAAGCCGATTGTCCTGGAGCGCATGGACTTTCCTGAGCCGGTTATTTCGGTTGCGGTTGAGCCACGCACCAAGGCCGATCAGGAGAAGATGGGTGTCGCTCTGGGCAAGCTGGCCCAGGAGGATCCTTCGTTCCGCGTGCGTACCGATGAAGAGTCTGGTCAGACGATCATCTCGGGTATGGGTGAGTTGCACCTCGACATTATCGTCGATCGGATGAAGCGTGAGTTCAGTGTTGAGGCCAATATCGGCAAGCCTCAAGTTGCCTATCGCGAGGCGATTCGCAACAAGTGTGAAGTCGAAGGCAAGTTTGTGCGTCAGTCCGGCGGTCGTGGTCAGTATGGTCATGTGTGGGTTCGCTTCGAGCCTGCCGAGGGCAATGACGAGAAGCTTGAATTCGTCAATGAAATTGTCGGTGGTGTGGTTCCGCGTGAATACATCCCGGCCATCCAGAAGGGTATCGAGGAGCAGATGCAGAACGGCGTTCTCGCCGGCTATCCGCTGCTTGGCCTGAAGGCAACCGTGTTTGACGGTTCCTACCATGATGTCGACTCAAACGAGATGGCGTTCAAGATCGCAGCTTCGATGGCCACCAAGCAGTTGGCCCAGAAGGGCGGTGCTGTCCTGCTTGAGCCGATGATGAAAGTCGAAGTAGTCACCCCTGAGGATTATATGGGTGACGTAATGGGCGACTTGAACCGTCGTCGCGGTCTGGTACAGGGTATGGAAGATACTCCTTCCGGTAAGGTGATCCGCGCTGAGGTTCCGCTTGGTGAAATGTTCGGTTACGCCACGGATGTTCGCTCCATGTCCCAGGGACGTGCGAGCTACTCCATGGAGTTTTCGAAGTACGCCGAGGCACCCATGAACATCGCCGAAGCGATCATCAAGAAGCAAGGCTAACTTGAACCTAGGCTAATTAAAGAGGTTATCAACCGTGGCAAAAGAAAAATTTGAACGTAGTAAACCGCACCTGAACGTAGGCACCATCGGTCACGTTGACCATGGCAAGACTACCCTGACTGCAGCTCTGACCCGCGTTTGTGCAGAGTCCTACGGCGGCGCTGCCCGTGCGTTCGACCAGATCGACA
>Ga0209826_1000611_pt1 | contig 25545 bp, 24 predicted proteins | sample GOMGulsemesocosm_5_FD_184637 | JGI IMG/M metagenome (GOLD analysis project Ga0209826, IMG submission 184637) | Methane-oxidizing microbial communities from mesocosms in the Gulf of Mexico - GOM15C Gulf of Mexico (SPAdes) (version 2) | ecosystem: Environmental > Aquatic > Marine > Cold seeps... | reverse complement strand
TTCACAATAGGGACGAGGGTCTTCGATCTCATCCCGAGCGACACCTGCTAGAGGGTCAGAGGTGGTATTTCGAATGCAGTTTCCGCTTGTTTGTATGGCATGCATTTCAACTGCTGCCAAATCATCAAGAATAGCAGGAACATCTTCGAGCTTTGGCCAATTATATTGTATATTTTGGCGAGTGCTAATATGCCCATAGCCTTTATCATATTTGCGCGCAATATGCGCTAGTGTGCGCATTTGTTCAGCTGATAAGAGGCCATAAGGGACAGCTACACGCAACATATAGGCATGCAACTGCAAGTAAAGGCCATTGCGAAGACGTTGTTGTTTAAACTCGTCTTCTGAAAGTTCACCTTTTAAGCGGCGTTGAACTTGTCCGCGAAACTGCGACACTCGTTCGAGCAACAGTTGGTGATCCTGCTCGGAATATTGATACATTTTCTAGCTCAAGTTTACTTAATTGATTTATTAGGCTGCGTAGGAGGTTTGACCAAGTTCCTGTGAGGACACAGACATTGGAATTAACACCGTAGGGCCACTGGCGCGAATTTTTTCCCGTTTTGTAACCGGTGTTAGTACAGAATTCTCTAGCTCGACATCAACAGCGTAAGGTGCGACGATTATGTTCTCGCGTTCTGAGCGGTCTGCAGCTGCTTGCATTTCCTCAAGAGATACTTCATCTGAAGTCGTGGCCTTAAACAGATCAGTCGACCAAGAGGCCGCGTTGCCCTCTAGGCAAAGGTAAGCCACGTGTCCTTCTTTGAGTAAAGATGCTGTGAATATCTGCAGTGCCATTATCTCGCTCCTGATCGTAACAATTCGTGAGGCTGTCATATGAAATTTTCATTATTAAATATAGGAATTAATTTAAATAACGCAAGAAAATTGTAGAATAAAAATTAATCACTCTATTTTTGTGTATAATTAAATTTAAAAAAGCAATTCTAGTTAGCGTGAAGCATGAATGCCGCACTCAGTCTTGCCGCGACCTGACCACCGGCCTGAACGGGCGTCGCCACCCTCTTGTGTTCGTTCTGTACAAGGCATGCAGCCAATGGATAAAAAACCTTCAGCGACTAAAGGGTGAGGGGGAAGGTTTTTCGCTAAATAGGCAGTTTTTATTTCTTCATCAGTCCAATGTGCGAGAGGATTGATTTTCAAAAAATCATCAGAAGATTCAATTGAATTAAGCGTTCCTCGTGTATCTGATTGGTATCTCTTGCGACCAGTGATCCACGCTTTAAATCCTTCTTTTTGCAATGATTTTAAGGCATTGTTGAGTGGCTCAACTTTTCGAACAGCACAGCAGGCATTTGTATTTGTGGTGAAAAGCATATCATCGGGATCAATGCGTTCAAGAGACTGACTGTCAGGGCGAATGATGCGGACATCTTCCAGTCCGAATAGGTCTGTGAGATTTTTCTGATATCTCAAGGTTTCCCCGAATAAGCGTTTGGTATCGAGAAAAACAACAGGAATTGATTGATCAATCTGAGCGACCAGATCTAACAAGACAGCGGATTCTGCACCAAATGATGAAGTAACCATAATTCGCCCATTGAATTCTTTTGCAACAAGTGCTTCAAGAAGTTCGGCACCTTCTAGGTGGCCATATTCGCCTCTTAAGCGGGCGGCATCTGACTCTATACTTGTAAATTTTACTTCATTCGCCATGATGTTTCGCTTTTCTATAATGCTCATTTACCCAAAGATATTGGATTATTTAAAAATATCAATAATAAATGTGATTCATTTTATTTTACAGATTAAAGGTGTATTTTACATATTTGGCGTATTTTAGTAACCTGAACTCATCTTATGGTTGGGTTTGGGTGCCTAAAAATTGAGGATTAATATGAAAAAGATGAGATTGCTCGAATTTATATTTATGCCTTTGTCTCTTATGATGCTTCTTCAACCCGTGGGCTTCGCTCAGGAAAACAAAGATATTAAGGTGATGTCGGTCACAGGCTCGACTATGCACTCTCTCTCTATAGCCATGAAACAGTACATAAATATGGAAGGCTTGACCTGGGTCGGCGGAGGCGTGCCGTGGAAAGAGGTCGTAGGGAAGACTATCAGTTTTCAGCCCATTGCCAGAAATTATAAGGGTTTAACTGAGAATCGCTATGGGTATCTTAATGGTAAAATCTTAATGCCGCCGCACGGATGGATGCAAAGATACTGGATTGGGACAGGTGAGGCGGTTGTGAGTGGCGCGGGACCCTATCCGCAAATGATGCATCAAGCGCTTCTTCAGGCTGAACAAGAGGCGCGCGCGTTAAAGTTAGGTAGATGGGCACATTGGACACCTATTCAAGCTGCGGAAACTGATGCATTTTCCGCACGTGATGGCTTCCAGATTATTGAAGGACAAGTGAAAGAAGTTCGGAAAATACGTGGGGTGATTTACCTGAACTTTGGCAAAGATTGGAAAAGTGACTTTACCGCCGCAATTTCGTCAAAAAATCGTATCAATTTTAGGCGAGCGGACTGGAAGTTAGCTGACTTGATGAATAAGTGGGTTAGGATACGGGGGCGACTGCGGACTTATAATGGGCCCTATATGGAGCTGATCTTCCCTGAACAGATTGAGATAGTTGAATGAAATTACAAGATGTGCGGAAGCGAATTAAAGACATAAGCGAGACGTTGATGTCTTTGCTTAAAGCCGGCACACCCTATAGATTATTGTTAGTGCTACCGATCTTTTTTATGGTGCCTATATCTCATGCGGCCGAAAATAATGTAGCTGATTTGTTTTCTATATTTGAGCCTAAGGATGAAGGGAAAATTGGCGCATCGCAACATCCGCGGATCGTCGCTCAATATGGCGGGGAATACACCAAAGAAGGATTGAACGAATACATTCTTGATATTGTTCTGCGGCTAGTTTCTGTCACTGAGAGGAAAAATGAGCCTTGGAGAGTTACTGTGCTGAACAGTCCCTCAGTCAACGCATTCGCGTTACCTGGCGGTTATGTTTATGTAACAAGAGGTTTGCTTGCAATTGCAGATAGCGAAGCAGAAGTGGCCGGGGTGCTTGCTCATGAAATTGGACATGTTATCGCACGGCATGGTGCCGGTCGACAATCTCGGGCTACGGGGATAGGTCTGCTCGGAGCAATCGCTGGAATTTTGACGCAAAGTGGGGAAGTCGCCCGTCTTGGTCAAACGGTCGGAGGGCTCTATCTTGCAGATTATTCGAGGGATCAAGAATATGAAGCTGACAAGCTTGGTGTAAAGTATCTTGGGCTTGCTGGTTATCCACGGGCTGCGATGGCGGCATTTCTCGAGCAACTGCAAGCAAATGCTGATTATATGCAAAAAAAAATGGGGAAAGAACAAAAAACCGGGCAGTTTGACTTTTTTTCATCCCACCCTCAAACAGAAGATCGTGTGAGGCGAGCCAAGTTGTTAGCTCGAAAAGCCAGTAGTGAAAGCGAACCCCCGCGAGAAGATGGTCGTGTTTCTTATCTAGGTCACCTGGACGGACTTTTGTTTGGGGAAGATGTGCGTGAAGGGATCATAAAAGATCAGAATTTTTTCCATCCGGATATGCGATTTCAATTTGTAGCACCAAAAGAATTTAAACTGACTAACAGTGCGCGTGCTGTCTTTGCTGGAGATGGTGGCGGAAATCAGATGGTTTTTGATTTTGATCCTAAGGGCCTGCGTAATTTGTCTCCAAAGGACTATATGGAGCGTGTTTGGCTTCAAAAAGCACCGATTGAGAAAGTAACTGAGATTGAAGTGAATGGATCAGATGCGTCAGTTGCCCATTTCGTGGTGAAAAATAAAAGAGCAAAAAGGCATATTACTGCTGTTGCCATAAATTTCGGTGCCAACAGAGTTGCTCGTTTTGTGTTTAACTCCAAAATTCGAAGCAAAAAGCTTGAAAGAAGATATGCCGAAAGTTATGCAAGTTTTCGCCCTATGCAATTTTCTGAAGCTGAAAAAATTAAACCAGTTCTTTTAGAGATAAAAACGGTTTCAGATAATGGGGGCATAGGTGATCTTATTGGCCCTATGCAAGAAGCAGCCTCTAAAGAGGATTTGTTTTATCTTCTAAATTCAAGCTTTATGGAAAAGGGCCCACAGGAGGGAGAGCTGTATAAACTCCCCGTGTTGCAAAAATAGCAGGATGTAGTTAATCAGAGCTAATGAGATCGTCTATTTCGCCATCCAGTGTGAAGCAGGCAGCGGTTAGGGGGCCGTCAAATCCGCAACCACTATCAAGCGACGCAGTGTAAGGGGTTTCCGTTATGCCGTTGTGGGTGCGTTCATATCCTCGAATAACGCGTGTGAAGCCTGAATAAGGCTTTTCAATATTTTCAAAATACCCGCTACCCCACCAAAAGGTGTCTGACTGCTCAGTAATCGGACGGCTTGGATCAATCCCCGCATGTACAAAGAGTAACTCGCCTTCTTTGGTGTAGGCTGCTCGGCGGAGAGAAATCAAAATGTCGTTATGTCCGGGGTGGTTTTGAATTTTGTCGCGAAGTCGGCCTGTCCAGCGTGTTGTTGCAAGTGTCCCTTCGCGAAAGTACATGCGGGCTTCTTTTTCGCTTTCACCGTAAGCTTCAAGGGTTTTGGAAATGCCATGATCGACCATCCAGTCAAGTACGGCGGGGGCGTCTGTTGCGAGTTGGATCTGGAGCAGTTTTCGCCACATTTCTTCCTGAGCACCTCTTAAGTAAACAATATCAGCGGCAGTCATGCCCGGCAGGCATAATCGATCAATTCTGAAGTTTAGCAATTCATCGAGGACGCCTTTGATGTCTTCGCCATGACCTAGGTAATTTCCAAGATATACCAACCGATCACCATGTTGCCAACGGCCAGCCAAGGTTGCGTGAATCTGTTTTAATTTGAGAGATTCTCCATGAATGCATGAGACTGCCCAGACTCTTTTAGTCTGAGAGAAGCATCCGAATCGTTCACTATGTTGATTTGGTTTCATGGAAGCTCACAATGAATCGTCTGATTCGATTTAGCAAGTCTTCAATTGAAAAAATTAATGAAATATTAATAAAAAGCCCGGAACAAGTCCGGGCCTTTCAAATAATCAGCGAAAATGAAGAATTTATGCTGCTTGCAAAACCTTCTGGACCTTTTCAGTGGCCGCATCCGCTTCAATCTGTTCCACAACCGCTAATTCACGAGAAAGGCGCTCGAGGGCCGCTTCGTAAATTTGACGTTCACTGTAGGATTGATCCGGTTGATCTTCATTTCTGTGCAGGTCGCGAACAACTTCTGCAATCTGAATTGGATCACCGGAATTGATTTTTGCTTCATATTCCTGAGCCCGACGGCTCCACATGGTGCGTTTAACTCTTGCCCGCCCTTTAAGGGTTTCCATTGCATTCTTCATCTTTTTCGGAGACGAAAGAGGGCGCATGCCCACATTTTTTGCCTTGGCAATAGGAACACGGAGTGTCATTTTCTCATGGGAGAAGTCAACCACATACAGGGTCAGGTTCATCCCTGAGATTTCCTGTTCTTCGATGCGAATAACCTGTCCTACGCCATGCGTGGGGTATACAACATGGTCAAGTGGCGAGAATTCCAACTCTTTTGTCATTCAAATCCTTCTTTCATTCATGGAACAGTCCAAAGCAACTCAAAAAAAGAGCAGCTGCCATACGTGCGCTGCAAAACAATGCTTGTTCCATTAACAAGGCGACAAGGTCACCATTAGCGCAAGTGCAAAGACATGGAAATCGAATTTACAATCGCAAAAAGGCCAAGGAATGCTAGATTCCTTAGCCGAATATCAAAGACTACCATAGTTTTCAGCAAATTGCTAATTTTGTTAACCAAATTTAGCGAATGAGCGCTTAAGTAACCCGATGTCGTCAGTTTTAGCGTTTTGTCAGCTGTTACCGGGGTTTTTGCTGAAATGTTCAGCAAATTTATTCGGCTTTCCGTCCCAATCCTCAGCATCAGCGGGCTGTTCGCCTTTCTGTGTGATGTTTGGCCATTCTTCTGAATATTGTTTATTTACTTCCAGAAGTGCGTCAGCGCCTTCTTCTGTATCTGGTAGAATTGCTTCTGCGGGGCATTCTGGTTCGCAAACACCACAATCGATGCATTCATCAGGGTGAATTACCAGCATGTTCTCGCCTTCGTAGAAGCAGTCTACGGGGCAGACTTCCACGCAGTCCATGAACTTGCACTTGATGCAATTTTCGGTAACGACGTAGGTCATTATTCTCTCCAGCTTTTTGTTTTTTTAAACGTACTTGTCAGACAATTTAGGAATTATCTTCATTATTCACGGAAAACAACCCTTTTATTGATTTTAACACAAGAAAATTGGAATTAGTCCGTAATACCAAGTGTTTTCATAACTCTTTTCCGTGCCCTGCCGCTCTCGATATCGTCTACATAAATTAAACCGCAAAGGCGGCGGACCAGGTGAGCTTCAAAAGTGCTTATCTTTCCATCGGCGTAGGCAATCTCCCATAGCATTTCGATAATTTCTACTCGATTTTCTATCGGAAAGTTGTCCTTCACCGTACGAGTGAATTCAAGGAGTTGGTTAGATTTTTCGTGAGCTGCTTCTGCATCCCTCATAACTGCCTTTACATCGTCATCACTTAATGAAAAATGGCGTTTAAGGACGTTTGCAATTGTTTTCCGCTCAACATCAGAAAAATCTTCATCGGACAGAGCTCCTTCAATAAGGAGCGCAGCAGTGGCAACTTGAACTTCTTCTGCCCCGGATTTCTCCAAAGAGGGTTTATTGTCTGTAAACATAGCTTTTAGTTTGCTAAGCATTTTTGTACTCCGAGACTCACTTATTTGACTAAACCCTTAAACCTGCCCGTGACAATGTTTGTACTTTTTCCCGGATCCACAAGGGCAAGCCTCATTGCGTCGAACTTTCCCCCAAGTATTGGGATCGTCGGGGTTAAATTCAAGATTGGAAGCGAGTGGCTGATCCATCTCATTCTCGCCAGTGGCGGGATTGATATGGGTTGCGTGGATTTGGCTTTCATCGGCCGCCTCGCGTTGTGCCATTTCCGAGGGAGCTTGAAGCTGTACATGAGACAAGTAAGAGGTGACCGTAACACGCAACTGGTCCAGCATTTGCTGGAACATGGTAAAGGCTTCCTTTTTATATTCGTTCAATGGGTCTTTTTGGGCATATGCTCGTAAAGACACCCCTTGGCGTAGCTGATCCAATTGCAGTAAATGCTCTTTCCACGCTTGGTCAAGGATTTGCAGTAGCAAGCTCTTCTCGACCATCCGCATTACTTCTGGGCCGTGGTTAGCTGCTTTTTCCGCCATTTTACGATTGGAATGATCCTTCAAGCGGTCTCGAATTTCTTCGTCAGCAATACCTTCTTCTTTGGCCCATTCGTCAATAGGAAGATCCAAGCCGAGATTTTCGGCAACTTCTTGCTTAAGTTCGTCCGTACTCCACTGTTCTGGGTACGCTTTAGGCGGAATATGCGTGTCGACCATGATGTCGATCACTTCTTCGCGCATACCATTGACGGTCTCTGAAACGTTGGACTCTTCCATCAAAGTAATCCGTTGTTCGTAAATGACTTTCCGTTGGTCATTCATAACGTCGTCAAATTTTAGCAGATTTTTCCGGATGTCGTAATTTCGAGCTTCAACTTTTTGCTGTGCTTTTTCGAGGGCTTTATTTATCCAAGGGTGAATAATTGCTTCCCCATCTTCCAGCCCAAGTTTGCGCAGCATACCATCCATTCTTTCTGAACCGAAAATACGCATCAGATCATCTTGAAGGGATAGGTAGAAAAGTGATTTTCCAGGGTCACCTTGCCGCCCTGAACGGCCACGAAGCTGGTTGTCAATGCGGCGGGATTCATGGCGCTCCGTCCCAATTACGAAGAGGCCACCAGCCTTAATTACTTTTTCCTTTTCAGCCGCAACTTCTGCATTCACTTCCTTAGTGAGAGCTTCAATTTTGGCCTCGTCATTAACGCCTTGTATGCGCGCTTCAGTGAGAGTTTCTAAATTGCCCCCAAGCTTGATATCGGTACCACGACCCGCCATGTTGGTTGCGATGGTTACGGCTCCAAGGCGTCCTGCCTGTTCGATAATTTCGGCTTCTTGATCGTGAAAACGAGCATTTAGGACATTATGTGGAATGTTCCGTTTTTTTAATATTTCGGAGAGCATTTCAGATTTCTCGATGGAAACTGTACCGACAAGAATGGGTTGTTCTTTTTTCCGGCACTCTTCGACAGTGTCGACGATCGCATTGTATTTTTCGTCAGCTGTCCGGTAGACCTCATCATCCGCGTCTTCACGCGAAATTGTTAGGTTCGTCGGTATTTCAACAACTTCGAGCCCGTAGATTTCTGCAAACTCTTCTGCTTCAGTGGATGCCGTTCCCGTCATTCCGGAAAGGGTCTTGTAAAGGCGGAAGTAGTTTTGAAAAGTAATGGAGGCTAATGTTTGGTTTTCAGGTTGGATTTCAACCTTTTCTTTTGCTTCCAATGCTTGATGCAGGCCATCGGAGTAACGCCGTCCATCCATCATACGACCTGTAAATTCATCAATAATGATAACTTTATCGTCTTTTACGATGTAGTCCTTGTCTCGTTCAAACAAGCGGTGGGCGCGCAGCGCCTGATTGGCATGATGTACGATCGAGATATTATCAACGTCATACAGATTGCCATTCTGTAGGAGGCCAATTTCTTCGAGAAGCTTTTCGACGGTTTCTGTGCCATCCTCAGAGAAGTTTACGCTTTTGGATTTTTCATCCAATTCATAATCCTCAGGGGAAAGTCGCGGAATAAGTTGGTCTACAGCCCGATATAGTTCGGATGAATCTTCAGCAGGGCCCGAGATGATAAGCGGTGTTCTCGCTTCATCAATGAGAATACTATCCACTTCGTCAACAATGGCGAAATTGAAGTTTCGCTGAACCATGGCGCTGCGTTCAAATTTCATATTGTCGCGCAAGTAATCAAAGCCATATTCGTTGTTCGTGCCATATGTAATATCCGCAGCATAAGCTGCGCGACGATCTTCATCAGGAATACCACTGACAATACATCCTGTCGTAAGGCCAAGTTTTTCAAAAACTTGAGCCATCCATGCGCTATCGCGTAAAGCAAGGTAATCGTTGACGGTTACAACATGGACACCTTTTCCGCTAATGGCATTCAAGTAGGCGGGTAGGGTGGAAACAAGGGTCTTACCCTCGCCGGTTTTCATTTCTGTGATCTTGCCTTGGTTCAGAACAATACCGCCAAGCAACTGCACGTCATAATGCCGTTCACCAAGAGATCGCTTCGCTGCTTCTCGTACGCAGGCAAAAGCTTCTGGCAAAATGTCATCCAGAGTTTTGCCATTTTGTAGGACAGCACGAAACTCTTCTGTTTTTGCTTTTAGCTCGTCATCGGAAAGGGGAGAGATTTTTTCCTCAAAGGCATTAATCTCAGCAACTTTTACTTGAAGGGATTTTAAGGCTCTCTCATTCGAAGACCCGAACAGCTTTTTAGCTAATGCACCGAACATTTCCGACTCTACTCCAGTCACTCTTTATGACAATTGCTCTCATAGCAATTTGGTATCTTTAAAAACGGCTTGAAAGTGCCAAAAAAAGATTTGGCTTCCCGCACCTACATGGTGACAGATAAGGGGGAAGTCTCGGTCTGTCAATGTATCCGAGCATAAGAAGGCGTGATAGGACCGAAAAGGCAAATAATGACGAGTTTTTGCAACAGCCCTTGTGCGGGAAAACATTTATTCTATATTCTCTTCCAATGATTTTTGAAGATAGGAATTAATTGTCTTCTTTCTTCAATTGGTTCTCTAATTTGTCTATTGGGATTTAAAGATAATGAAACTTGTGAATTTCCTCGCCTTCCTCGTTGTGGCAGGGCTGTCTCTTGCTATTGGCTATTTTGTTGGCACAGACATGAAAGGGCTTCCAGGAATGGGACTGGGCGCTTCTACAACAACAGAGGCGGTTGATCCTAATGATGCTGTAGTTGCATCTGTTGATGATGCTGAAATACGGGAATCGCACGTAAAGCGCATGTATGAAAGCCTGCCAGAACAGTATCGCCAGGCGCCTTATGCTTATATTAAAGGCCAATTGATTGATCAGCTGGTGAACATGCGCCTTGTTCAAAATGCCGCGCAAATTGAAAAAGTGGATACAAACCAAGAATTTTTGATGCGGGTTGAAGACGTTAAGCTCCAGCTTTTACAAGAGTTTTATTTACAACAGAAAATCGATGAAGCTGTTACCGATTTAACGTTGAAGGCTGAATATGAAAAAGCCATCGCCGAATTTAAAGCAGAAGAAGAAGTAAGCGCGCGTCATATTTTGCTGAAAGAAGAAGCAGAAGCAAAAGACATTATCGTTAAATTGGATGCAGGTGGTGATTTTGTAGCCCTTGCAAAAGAGTTCTCCACTGGTCCTTCTGGTCCACAAGGGGGAGATCTTGGCTTCTTTGTAAAAGCGAGAATGGTTCCAGAATTTGCTGAGGCTGCTTTCAAGTTGGAAAAAGGAAAATACACAGCTGAAGCCGTGAAAACGCAATTTGGCTGGCACGTGATCAAAGTTGAAGATCGACGCCACACGCAACCACCTGCGTTCGACACGATGCACAAACAGCTTTCTGATACGCTGAGCACAACAACAGTAACTGCACTGTTAAAATCTTTGAAAGCGGCCGCAACTGTAAATGTTGTTGAGCCTGAAAAAGAAAAGCCAGCGACAGAGGCAGAACCTAAAAAAGCTGAATAAAGCGAATTTATACAAAAAAGCCCGGATTGATTGTCCGGGCTTTTTTTGTCTGATATTACCCTCAGGCGTCCGAATTGGGTACCCAGGGGATGGAGGCAAGTTCAACGCCTTCATCGGCAAGTTCGGCCTTTTCATCATTGGTAGCTTCACCATAAATGCCTCGCTGTTTCACTTCACCATAGTGAATTTTGCGAGCTTCTTCAGCAAATTGGTTCCCAACATAATCGCAATTGTCTTCGACTGTTTTTCGAACTTCGCGAAGTGCTTTAATAGCAAGCGCAGCTTGCGCCGTATCCGATACTTGTTTGTCTGCAGACTTTATGGAATTTCTGTTCCCTTTTTGCGGAACAGATGGAGCCATAGGAGCTTTGGTAATCTGGGATGAACCGCAATGTGTGCAAGACACATGGCCAGCACTTGCTTGATCGTCAAAAGCGGAGCTATTTTTAAACCACGCTTCAAAGATGTGACTTTTTTCACATTTAAGATTGTATTTGATCATCTGGCTTGGCACTTAAGTTGAGGCATTTAATACTGAGCGCGCACTTTATTGCGTCTATTAAGGAAAATAGGGATTTTTTGCACTAACGCAAGTTTTTGAAAAATTCGGATTTTAGTCAGAGAGAGAATTTCTATGGAACAGATTTCGAAATGGGTGGAGGACACCTACCACTATTTACCTGAGGGCGGAAAAATATTGGATCTTGCCTGCGGCCATGGGCGTCATTCCCAATTCCTTGAAGCACAAGGATTTGAAATGACAGCAGTCGATATTGATGTGACGACAATTACTCAGCGAAATCTGACGAACACTGCCATTATTCAGGCTGATCTTGAGGGGACCGGTTGGCCGTTTTTAGAAGGGCAGTTTGATGGTGTTGTTGTTGTGAATTATTTGTGGCGTAGGCAACTTTCTAATATTTTCCAAAGTATCAAGTCGGGCGGTGTCTTGATTTATGATACTTTTTGCGTGGGGAATGAGAAATATGGGCGACCCAGAAATTCTGACTTTTTATTGCAAACAGGCGAACTAAAGGCAGCTTTTGGGAGTGGAGAGGTTTTGGCTTTTGAGGAAGGGTATCGGGAAATGCCTTCCCCCTCAATGCGCCAATCTATCGTTCTTCGAAAGAAATAATCATTCCGCGGCTGCGAGATTATTCCCTGTCTTCAAAAGCGTATAATCACGAAAATTCTTTAAATTGGGGATTTGCTTGCGGCGCGTTGCCACAGCTGACATATCAATCTCAGCCATTGAAATACCAATTTCTTCACCACCATCGCTTAAAACATTGCCCCAAGGATCAATGATCAGAGAATGACCATAAGTATGCCGCTTTTCTGAATGGTGGCCACATTGGGCGGGTGCGATGACAAATGCACCGTTTTCAATTGCGCGTGCTTTTAACAAAGTGTGCCAATGAGCCTTGCCAGTGGTGTAGGTGAACGCCGCCGGCACGGTAAAAAGCTCAGCCTGTCCTTCACCCGCTAAAGACTGAAATAAATGAGGGAACCGCACGTCGTAACAAATTGCCATACCAAGACGTCCCCACGCAGTTTGCGCGACGATAGCTTGTTCGCCCGGCGCATAGGCGTTTGATTCTTTATGGTTCTCGCCATTATCCAACATAACATCGAACATGTGTATTTTGTCGTATTTAGCGACTACTTTGCCATCAGGTGCGATTAAAAAGGACCGGTTGGCAAGTCTGTCATCATCAGGTTTTTTAATGACAAGTGATCCTGCCAAAATCCATGTGTCCAGCTCGTCTGCAAGTCCTTGGAAGGCTTTTAATGTGATGTCATCTTCTTCGAGCTGAGCTTTTTCCCTTGCGGCCACCTTATAGGGTTCCATCATGTTGGAAACTTCAGGTGTTGCAATGAAATCCGCCCCATTTGAGGCCGCCTTCCGTATCAGTTCAGAACTGATTTTGAGATTTTCAACAGGATCTGTTCCTGAAGTCAGTTGGACGCAGGCGGCCGTGAATTTTGTCATGACATTTTCCAATAAGCGAGGTTCTAAGCAACGCCCAGAATCTGATCCAGTTTCCCTGATGCGTCAAGTCTGTGGATGAAATCACAATCGCCAATATGCTCGCCATCAACAAAAACTTGAGGAACGGTGTGTGCGCCTTCAGAACGTTTCATCATTTCCTGACGCTTTTTGGCATCGACCGTCACGTCTATTTCTTTGAAATTGATACCCTTGGTTTTCAAGAGCTTTTTTGCACGTGAACAAAAGGGGCAAAACATGGTCGTATAAACTTCAATGGCTTTCATGGATACTCGCAACGTTAAATCTAATAATTATTTGTCTCTTATATAGACATGATTGCAGGTCTCACAACCCGGCAAAGTGTCAGAATGTCTATCTGGCGTGCGCCATGCCGCAAAAGGCAGTCGGAACAGGCAGAAACAGTTGCTCCTGTTGTGAAAACATCGTCGATCAAAAGAATGTGTTCACCAACAATTCTCGACTCCCACCTGGGATGGATCGAAAAAGCCCCTTGTACATTCCGGTATCGCCCCTTGATACTTTTTCCGCCTTGGCTGTTAGTTTGTCGTGTTCGCACAAGTAGGTCAGGGATTACTCTCGTTCGAGACATTTTGCCTATAGCCTTAGCAAGAAGAGCTGACTGATTGTAGCGTCTCTTTATAAGGCGTTTAGGATGTAAGGGGACTGGTATGATTATCGGGTCATCCTTCAGAATGTCTCGCGCTGATCGCGCCATCCATTTTGCAAAGACAGGCGTTTTATCAGTCCTATCTGCGTGTTTGAAGGCCAAAATCATGTCCCTGCTATTGTCATCATATTTAAGGACAGATCGACTTCGATTAAAAGGTGGGGGGGCTGCTAGACAATTTCCACACAGCATTTCGGAGGATACTTCATAGTCAAAGGGATGCCCACATCGAGCACAAAAGGGCGGGCTGATGAAAGTCATTTTCGGCCAACAAAGGGCGCAAAGGCTACCGGGTGTGTCTACCGCATCATTGCACCCAGCGCATTGAGCCGGGAAGACAATATCCAGTATGATTTTCCCATTTTTGGATAATAGTTTTTTGGTTTTCGATACCGTGCCCATAAGATATATTACGAGAAAAAGTCCAATACTAAAACACCTTTGTGGTGAAAAATCTTATCGTTGAGTTGCCTTTGCAGGCATGTCATAAGAACGGCATGAAAAATAATCCTAAAAATTCGTCGGAAATACACCTGTTCGATCGGAAGATTGTGCGCCAGCATCGGGATAGCGCGGCACATTTTGATTGGCAGAAACACGGTTTTTTGTTTGAAGAAGTATCAGACCGATTGGCTGAACGGCTACTCGATGTGAACCGTCGCTTTCCAACATCCTTGGATTTAGGATGCCATAGCGGGGCATTTGGCTCGATTTTGAAGCGCCAACAGAAGGTTGACACCCTGATCTCTAGTGATCTGAGTGGGTCCTTGATGGGGCTGGGGGCCGAAGGCTTTAGGGTTCTAGCCGATGAAGAATTTTTACCCTTTGCACCATCGAGTTTTGATCTGATTGGGAGTGTTCTCAGCTTGCATTGGACAAATGATTTACCGGGATCGCTCGTGCAGATCGCGCGATGTTTGAAACCTGATGGATTGTTTTTGGGTGCTATTTTCGGTGTGGATAGTCTGCAAGAGCTTAAGTGGGCGTTGGTACAGGCGGAGTCCGAAATCAAAGGCGGGGTGAGTCCCCGCATATCACCTTTTGCAGAAATTCGGGATGCGGGTGCCTTGTTGCAGCGGGCTGGATTTGCGCTGCCTGTCACGGATGTGGATACGATTACGTTGAAATATTCCAGCCCTTTTGATGTTATGAAAGAGTTGCGAGGCATGGGGGAGGGGAACGCACTTGTAAATCGCCAAAAAACTCTAACGGGCCGCGCAGTTTTAATGCGTGCAGCTGAGTTATACGCAGAACATTTTAGTGATGAAGATGGCCTGGTGAGTGCAAGCTTTCAAGTTATCTACATGACAGGCTGGGCTCCTCATGAAAGCCAGCAGAAGCCAGCTCGGCGGGGGAGTGGTCAAAAAAGCTTGGGTGATATTCTTTAAAAAACGGCTGGGTTAGAGAAGATCCCGGAGCATTGCCACCAGTGGTATATCGGCCGGTGGCATGTCGTGATCTTTGAGTGTATTCGCACGCACCCATTTTAACGTTTGCCCTTCATTCGGGCGCGGTGTTCCAGACCATCGGCGGCACACATAAAGCGGCATCAGCAGATGGAATTTTTCATAAGTGTGACTTGCGAATGTGAAGGGGGCCAGGCACGCAGCAGTGACGTCAATATTCAATTCTTCATTTAACTCCCGAATGAGGGCAGCTTCGGGTGTCTCGCCAGTTTCGACTTTGCCGCCGGGAAATTCCCATAGGCCAGCCATGCTTTTACCTTCTGGGCGTTGAGCAATTAAGACCCGATTGTCGTCATCAACAAGCGCAACCGCGACCACAAGAAGGGTAGGGAGTGAAGTCATTGTCTCGGCCTTAACTTCTGTAATCAGCATTGATTTCAATATAGCCGTGGGTTAGATCACATGTCCATGCATGTGCACGGCCTTGGCCAACCGCAACGTCCACATCAATAACGATGTCAGATTTTTTCATGAGTGGAATAATGGTTTCTTCTTTGTAAGCAGGGTCTGGTGCACCATTTTTGGCAATTTGAATGCCGCAAATTTTAAGGGCAATGCCGTCGCGATTAGCTTTTTCACCTGATTTTCCAACAGCCATAATAACGCGGCCCCAATTGGCATCTTCTCCAGCAATAGCAGTTTTGACTAACGGTGAATTGGCAATTGAAAGGGCGATTATTTTAGCAGAAACATCACTCATCGCCCCGGTTACATTGACCGTGATAAACTTACTTGCTCCTTCACCATCTTTAGCAACTTGTTTTGCCAAGTCTTGCATCAAGGTTAAAAGGGCTTGCCGAAATTCAGATAACATCTCGTCAGATGCACTTTCAGGTTCTGTATTATTTGCGGCACCAGTGGCAAACAAAAGAACACTATCGCTGGTGGAGGTGTCGCTATCAACGGTTAAGCAATTGAAGCTTTTCTCGTTCTCTTCACTTAAAATTTCTTGAAGAACTGGTGCGGGAATTTTGGCATCTGTAAAAATAAAACCAAGCATTGTCGCCATATCTGGGGCAATCATACCTGACCCCTTTGCAAATCCCATTAAATTGACAGGTTTCCCATCAATCAAGCAGGAGGTGCTGGCCCCTTTTGAAAATGTATCTGTGGTTAAAATCGTAGCAGCCGCCGCCTTTGAATGTTTTTCATCCAGCGTGTTCATCATCGGACCGAGTGCGTTTGTGATGCTTTCGGTCGGAACCAACTCTCCAATCACACCCGTTGACGCAATATAGATATCCTGCGCGTCTGCTCCGATCAATTCAGCCGCTTTCGCCGCCGTGTCTTCTACAGTTTTTATTCCAGCAGCGCCTGTAAAGACATTCGCTATTCCCGAATTAACAACAAGCCCTCTTGCTGATCCACGAGGAAGGATTTTGCGCCCCCAATCCACAGGCGCGCCAGGCATGGAGTTCTTTGTGAAGACACCAGCAGCTGTCGTGCCGTCTTTTAGGACCGCAAGCATCAAGTCGTCTCGCCCCTTATATCGCATCCCTGTATTGGTGGTCGCAAATTGAACGCCCGCAATAACAGGTAAATCTGGAAAGGCCGCAGGAGCTAAAGGGGAGACAGTCAAAGACATGGTAGATCTCGTTCAAAATAAAAAAACCTGCCTTCAAATAATTCATTTTGATAGGGTAGGTCAAATGGGGAAGCGAAGTGGGTTATGCTGGGTTATGTGCCATAATCAAATAATTCACGCTTAAATCATCACTCAATCGCCATGAATCAGCGATTGGATTATAAGTTGCGCCGGACATGTCTTCGATTGTTAGGCCGTTGGATCGAACCAATTTAACAACTTCAGAAGGGCGTAAGAATTTTTTCCAATTATGGGTGCCACGGGGTAGCCATCTTAAAATGTATTCTGCCCCTACAATGGCGAGAGCATAACTTTTAAAAGTTCTGTTAAGGGTGGCGACAAACATTATGCCTCCGGGCTTGAGCATTTGGCTACAGGCTTTTGTGAAACCTTCAAGATCAGCAACATGTTCGATAACTTCCATGTTTAAGATCACATCGAATTTTTCTCCGTCATCAGCAAGCTGCTCTGCCGTACAATGACGATAGTCAATATCAAGGCCGCTATTTTTTGCATGAAGAGAGGCGACATTAATGTTGGTTTGAGATGCATCTGCCGCAACAATTTCGGCGCCCAAACGAGCCATGGGCTCACTCAACAAACCGCCGCCACAACCGATGTCCAGAAATCGCAATCCTTTGAACGGCTTTAAAAGAGCAGGGCCGTTCTCCAAATTTATATCGAAATGTTGCGTAACTTGATCCCGAATATATCCAATGCGGATCGGATTGAATTTATGAAGAGGCTTGAATTTTCCAGTCTCGTCCCACCATTCGTCAGCCATGGCAGCGAAATTGGATATCTCTTTTGGATCGACTGATTTGGAGTTTGCAGCTTCGCTCATAATAACCTGTACGAAAAAAAATGTGCCTGAAAATATTTAACTTGCTCACAATGCTTGCCCAGCAAGCTCTGTCGATTATATCTTATTACCCTGCATACGCCTAGCCCTTGATACACCAAACTAAATGAGAAGGGGTGTCTGTCAGCTATTGCACTTTTCAGACGCTGCAATAGGTATTTTTGCATTCTTTAGTGACCTGAAGTAGAGCCTGAATTTTATGAAATCTTCTGCACTTAATCTTTGTGTTTTCATAAATCACTTGTCTCCTCATATTGTCTAAAACCGTGATTAGTGTGGTCAATTCTATTAGTTGGGCCTTGCCACTTCGGGGAATAAGAAAATTTTTGGCTGAACGATTGTGTCTCTGCGCATGGAAACTGCGCTAATCTGTTCAGCCTAAAAATTGAGGTGCCGGGTTAAGAAATGGCTGTAGCCAAGGGTTCACCCACCTTTAGCAGAGTTTCTTTCCCTGCCGCGCTATTTTTAACGAGATCTTCGCTGAATTGAATTCGGCCCTGTTCAAATACAACGACCACTGTTGAGCCACCAAATTTAAAAAATCCCTTTTCGTCCATTTTTTTGATAGCGCCGTTTGTGCGAGTATTAACGATACTACCAACACCAAAGGCACCAACCTCTATAAAGCACATTGTCCCGGCATTTTGCGTATTGATAAGCGTATAAGTCCGTTTGTTTTCACTAAAAACATCCGGGCCACTGCCCAGCGCAATTGGGTTTACGGAATGCAGCGCGCCTTGAATATTCTTGCTTTGGGTAATGGTGCCTGTACAGGGGAAATGATAGCGGTGATAGTCCGCAGGGCATAGCCGAATAATGGCAAGCGCTCCATTGGTGAAGCGGTCATAAATATCGGGAAGCATTGTTTTAATTGAAAACGGGAAGCCCTTAACGGGGATATATGTATTTTCGTCCAGTTTTGGAAATACTATCGTCCGCCCATCGGCTGGGGATACAATGTCTTCTTCTTTGTTACTAAAAGGCCGCGCTTCTTCTTTCAAATGGCGAATAAAAAAATCATTGAAGGACGTGTAACTTTCCGTTGAAACTGCAAATTCACTTTCGTCGATTGCCAGCTCTGCAATTGTCGGGGCGATTTTATTTTTGGAAATAGAAGAATCGTACCATGCCCCCATCAATTTACTGATTAAGCTCGACCGGAACAAAACACGCTCAAGGAAATTGGATTCAGAATTTTGATATGCCCATCGGATCCATTTCTCCCCTAAAACTGTCTCTTCAAACTGTTCGCCGGTTTTACGGTCAATCACATAAATTGGTGCCGGGTTGGTCATAACGCGCCTTGGTAATTTATAATAAAAACAAAATTTCTGCTTCCTTGTCGCCACTAATCACTTAATGACAGGTGTTGTCACGTTAAACTTTATCTTTAGCACTCAACATTAGTTTAAAGTCCGGTAAAGCAAAAAGATTTTGGGATTGTGATGGAGAAAGCGGTCTTCAGAGAACCCAATTTCGCCATTTTTACTACTAAATTGAGAAAAAACAGACAAATTTGATAATTTTTGCTGAAATTAAGCCTTTCGGGCAGTATAATACTCTAAGCATTCTCGTATTCTTATTCATTTTCTTGTACAACAGACAGAGAATTAATTGCAGAGAACAAGAAATTAATCAGTAACTAGTCGCGCAGAGAGACCCCGCACAAGACCAATTATTCGGGAAAAAGAGCTTTGCGAGAACCAATTTGAACACAAGATGTTGTTAATGCAAAAATACTTTGGGACAGATCATCCTAAATCGATATTATCAGTCAATATTCTTCGAGATCTAAATATCTCCGATTTATTAAGGAAATAACTTGAGTAAATTACAACCAGGTCAATTTGATGAATTACTTTTTGGCCTTGGACTTTCCCATAAAGAAGCGTCCCTTCTTCTGAATGTTAAGCCAGTTCAAGTCTATAATTGGGTCAATGGCATCGATGCAATTCCAGAGGATCAGTCCAAACGGATTATTGATATGGAAGATCTTGTCGAAGACTATGTTTTTACATTCATGTCGCAAGTCGACACTATAATTGAAAAGAAAGGCAAAAAACCTGAAGCCATTCCAGTTATTCGCTATCTGGGAAATCAGGTTTTTAAAAAATTCATGCCAGAAGAGCATGCCAAATTTACTTACTTTAAAATTTTCAATTCAGCCATCTCCAGAATTCGGATCGATGCGGCACGCGACGAAATCAATGTCATCGCTATAAATTTTGATCCTGAAAACTACACGCAATTCCTTGGCGACAATGAAGATAGCCATCAGCAGCGTGCCAATTGGGCCGAAGCGATCGTCAAAAATTAGTCTTCTACTAATTAAAGTGACAAAACCATTAAGAATTATCCAACCGGTATTGTCACTTTAATCTTGATGCTGTGTATTTCGCACTACTCCAATATCGCCCGGTGCAAGGAAATTTGTGTTCTTGTCATCGTTTCCCTGCCTGCACTATTCGCCATGCGGAGGCCCCTTCTACTTTAGCTTCGTAGAGGCTTTAGGTGCTTCAAGGGGGGGGAGGTGATCAACGCCTAGACTCTTTGATTGCCAAAGCACTTATATCTTCAGATACGCAAGATTTTCTGGACAACTGAGAGTAACCCAAAATCACTGGCTGTGACAGAGGGGGAGGCCTGGCATTTTGCTAGGTATACGAAGCAAAGTATCGACAAAATGCTCGAAAAGCATTACTTACCCATGCAACAAGAGATTGCAGACATTGCAATGGATAAGTTAGAAGAGAAACAATTACGCTATGGGCCGAAGGAAACAAAAGAGCGACTGAGGGCGAATATTTGACAGGCGTCTGTCAATATTTACTGTTAAGTTGTTGTTTCCATTGGGAGGGATGTTAAATATATATGCGTTCCTTCGGATGGAAAAGGTACCCGTCCCTGAATTATATTTAAATGCCTTTTTGCAAAGGCTTGGTTGAGAGGTTACAGCGGCCATGTCACGGCTGGTAATGAAATTTGGAGGCACATCAGTCGGTTCGATCGATCGGATCAAGAATGTAGCCAAGCGAATAAAAAAAGAAGTGGATGCTGGTAACGAGGTTGCTGTTGTTGTTTCTGCCATGTCTGGTGAAACCAACCGTCTTGTTAAACTCACGTCCGATATGGCCGCCCTACATGACGCCCGCGAATTTGATGTGGTTGTGTCTAGTGGCGAACAGGTAACTGTTGGATTGTTGGCAATGGCGTTGCAAGATTTGGGTGTGAATGCCCGATCATGGTTGGGATGGCAAATACCTATTCAAACCAATGACATACATAGCTCTGCCCGCATTGAAGAAATTCACTGCGAAGAAATTGTAAAACGATTTTCTGATGGACAAGTTGCCGTTTGCGCTGGATTTCAGGGCATCGGTCCTGACTTTCGGATAGCGACTCTTGGACGCGGCGGTTCAGATACGTCAGCCGTGGCTCTTGCCGCTGCACTGGATGCTGATCGGTGCGATATCTATACGGATGTGGACGGAATTTACACGGCAGATCCTAGAATAGCGACAAAGGCCTCTAAACTTGATAGAATTACCTATGAAGAAATGCTTGAATTAGCCTCTTTGGGCGCCAAAGTATTACAAACCCGTTCTGTGGAAATGGCCATGAAGCATCGGGTCAGGTTGCAAGTCTTATCCAGTTTTGAGGACTTGCCAGGAACATTAGTCGTTGATGAGGAAGACATCGTGGAACAACAAGTAGTAAGTGGCGTAACCTACACGCGCGATGAAGCCAAGGTTACTCTTCAACAAGTGAACGATCAGCCAGGCGTCGCAGCCCTTGTCTTTGGTGCCCTTGCGGATTCTCACGTTAATGTGGACATGATCGTACAAAACGTGTCAGAGGACGGGAAAGCTACTGACCTGACCTTTACTGTTGGTCGGAATGATCTTGAGCCAGCTATGAAAGTTTTGGAGGGTTTGAAAAAGGATGTGAATTGCAAGGCAATCGTTCCTGACCCTGATGTGGTAAAGGTATCAATCGTTGGTATGGGAATGCGAAGCCATGCAGGTGTCGCACAAACTATGTTCAGTGCCTTGGCCGAAAAGGGAATTAATATTCAAGTGATTTCTACTTCAGAAATCAAGGTAAGTGTGCTCCTTGCTGAGGAATATACTGAACTTGCCGTAAGAACCTTACATACCGCTTTTAACTTGGATGCAGCTTAAAACATATGACAAATTTATCGTCGCTTGAAGGGCTTCACGATCTTAATGAAGCTTGGGCCCGTGGATGTGAATTTCTGGGTACTGAATACGCCATTCTAGGTGGTGCTATGTCCTGGATATCTGAAAGAAACTTAGTTGCGGGCATTTCCAATGCTGGTGGTTTTGGTGTGATTGCTTGTGGAGCGATGACGCCTGATCTATTGGACGCTGAAATCAAGGCTACGAAAGAGCTTACGGTGAAGCCTTTTGGTGTCAACTTGATTACAATGCATCCGGATATTGATGCACTGGTTGATATCTGCCTTGAAAATGGGGTGACTCATGTTGTGTTAGCGGGCGGTCTTCCTTCTCGTGATACAATCAAAAAAATTAAAGAAGGGGGCGCCAAGACTATTTGCTTCGCTCCTATTTTGGCGCTTGCTAAAAAGTTGGTTCGCTCTGGTGTGGATGCCATTGTGATTGAGGGTATGGAGGCTGGCGGTCATATCGGCCCAGTCTCTACCAGTGTTCTAGCTCAGGAAATTTTACCTCATATCACCGAGGTTCCGGTTTTTGTCGCCGGGGGGATCGCGCGCGGTGAAGCCATAACAAATTACCTTCGAATGGGAGCGTCTGGTTGTCAATTGGGGACACGTTTCGTCTGTGCGACTGAATGCATTGCCCACCCGGATTTCAAAAAAGCGTTTATTCGGGCGAATGCTCGGGACGCCATCACAACGGTACAAATTGACCCGCAATTTCCGGTCATTCCAGTTCGGGCACTTAATAATGAAGGTGGACGCCGGTTTATCGAAGCTCAGCACGATGTCATCGCTAAATATAAGGCTGGTGATTTAGACCTTGGTAGCGCTCAGCTTGAGATTGAACATTTTTGGGCAGGCGCTTTGCGTAGAGCTGTGATCGATGGCGATGTGGAACACGGCTCTGTCATGGCAGGGCAAAGTGTTGGTATGGTGAAGAAAGAACAGCCGACAGAGGAAATTCTGCAGGAATTGATTACTGAGGCAGCCGGTGCGTTCGCAAAAGGTAACGCTTAAAGAAAGGTTGATGACTAGATGAGTAGCTCGGCAGTCAGCGGCCCGAGGATTTTATTCCGTCAACTCCGATCGGTGATGGCGGGAAAGGGCGATGCTGAACTCCGCTTGCAAACTATCGTTGGCCTAATTGCGTCAAATATGATCGCCGAAGTGTGTTCTTGCTACTTAATCAGAGCAGGAGATATGCTTGAGTTGTTTGCTACTCAGGGCCTTAAAAAGGACGCGGTTCATCACACGCGACTCCGTGTAGGTGAGGGGTTGGTGGGAGATGTTGCCGCCCATGCACGTCCTTTAAACTTGTCTGATGCGCAAGCTCATAAGCAATTTGCTTATCGCCCTGAAACTGGCGAGGAAATATACCATTCTCTTCTCGGTGTCCCCATTATGCGTGGGGGGCGTGTCATTGGTGTTTTGGTGGTTCAAAACCGCACAATGCGGCACTATACTGACGAAGAAGTAGAAGCCCTTCAAACTGTTGCTATGGTGGTTGCTGAGTTGATCAGCTCGGAGGAGATGGTAAGCTCTAATGAGCTGCTGGATACCGCTGGAAATGCTACGCTCCCCCATCGGCTTACAGGAAGAATTTTGGCTGAAGGCTTGGCAACTGGCTATGCCGTTCTTCATGAACCTCGAATTATCGTAAACAGAACTATTGCTGAAGATGTTCCCGCAGAATCTCTGCGCCTCAGAAAAGCTGTTAGCGGCTTGCAAGAATCCGTTGATGTTATGCTCAATACAACGGATGAGATGTTCAGTGATGAATCAAAGGACATTTTTGAAGCTTATAAAATGTTCGCCCATGATAAAAGTTGGCTCAAGCGTCTGGAAGACGCAGTTCTGACTGGGCTTACAGCTGAGGCTGCCATCAAGCTCGTGCAGGATGATACGCGGAACCGGATGAAACAGATTTCCGACCCGTATATTCGGGAACGTCTTTCTGATTTGGATGATCTGGCTAATCGATTGTATTTGCACTTAGAAGGAAATACACGAATTGACCGTCACCATTTGCCGCAAAATACGATTGTTGTTGCTCAAAACATGGGCGCTGCCGAACTTCTGGACTACGATCAGGAGCATCTGAAAGCTGTTGTACTTGTCGAGGGTACACGAAGTAGCCATGTTGCAATTGTTGCTCGGGCACTGGGCATACCGGTTATAGGTCAGTGTAAAGAAATTTCTGATGCGATTGAGCAAGGAGATTTCATGTTAGTGGATGGGGAACACGGTCAAGTGTTCTTGCGTCCCGGTGATGACGTTATTCAAACTTTTGATAGTAGCGTCCGGCATCGAGCAGAAAAACAAGCCAAGTATGCAGCTCTTCGGAATAAAAAGGCTCTGTCGAAGGACAAGCAGGAAATTGGCATTCATATGAATGCGGGACTGCTTATCGATTTGGATCATTTCGAGGAAGCTGGAGCGGATGGTATCGGTTTATTCCGAACCGAACTACAGTTCATGGTTCGCTCAAAACTGCCCAAAGTTGACGAACAAGCAGAGCTTTATTCAAAGGTTCTGGATAAAGCAGGAGATAGGCCGGTTATCTTTCGGACTCTGGACGTAGGGGGAGACAAAGCGCTCCCTTATTTAAAGATGAAGGAAGAGGAAAACCCTGCTTTGGGGTGGCGGGCTATTCGTATTGGTTTAGATAGACCTGCTTTGTTAAAAGCGCAGCTTAGAGCGATGGTTCGAGCGGCCGCTGGGCGAAATCTTTCAGTCATGTTTCCTATGATTGCTGAATTTTCAGAATTTCTTGAAGCCAAAGCACTGTTGAATAAAGAAATCGAGAGAGCCGCAAGACGAGAAGGTGGGGCCCCTAAAGTAGTGAAGGTCGGGACCATGATTGAGGTGCCATCCATCATCTGGCAGATGCCGCATTTGCTTCGCGAAGTTGATTTTGTTTCAGTTGGTTCAAACGACTTGATGCAGTTCTTTTATGCGGTGGACCGCGGTAATGCTATGGTGACAGATCGCTTTGACATGCTGAGCTCAAGTTTTCTGTCTATGTTGAAATATATTGCGACGGAATGCCAACGGGCAAATGTTCCTTTTTCTATTTGTGGCGATGCCGCTGGTAAGCCGCTGGAAGCGATGGCCCTCATTGGCTTGGGCTATAGGAACCTTTCTATGTCAATGGACGCTATTGGGCCGGTTAAAGAAATGGTTTTGAGTGCAGATATTGAAAGAATTAAGGATTTTGTTTCAAAATTGTGCAGCTCTAAAGAAATTTCGGCGCGGGATCAACTGAGAGCATTTGCCAAAGATCACTCTATCGTTATTTAAATCATTGATCTTTATTTGGTTTTTGCAGATAATTTACGAATAAGAGGAATATTATTCGAACTGCTTGCCCTTCTAGGTTTTCGAAAGAGCAGTTTGAAAAAGTAGAGAATTATTGGTGTAAAGAAATGGCGATAAAGAAAGACCTGCCATTGGGTGAGGGCAAAAAACGTCTTAGCTTGGGTAATGAGAATGAAGATCCGCAAGTAAATGAGCGTTCTGTCGATTTATTTACAGCTGGGAACGACCATGCTGATGGTGACTTGCAGGCAGTCGGTGATCGGTTGCGTCTGCAACGAGAAGCCAAAGGATACACTCTTCAGGGCATGGCTGATCTAATTCGCCTGCGACCGCGCCAGATCCAAGCTTTGGAGGACGGAGATTACGGGAGCCTGCCGGGGCAAGCTTTTGTCGTCGGTTTCCTTAAATCATATGCAAATGCTCTTGGACTTGATGCTACAGAAGTTGTCGCTCAATACCGAAATGAAGAAGCCGGGCAGCTTGGGGCGCCACAACTTGCTTTCCCACAACCGACTTCTGAAGGACGTAAACCCGGCAGTCATGTTCTGATTGGTACTTGTATTGCTGCGATGCTTGCCGTCGGTGGCTGGTATTTTTATCTAAACGACAACAAGGTTAGTTTGGAACTCGTTCCGGATTTACCGCGCCAGTTAGCTGAAAAGATTGCCACTAAAACGAC
>Ga0209826_1000610_pt1 | contig 25571 bp, 19 predicted proteins | sample GOMGulsemesocosm_5_FD_184637 | JGI IMG/M metagenome (GOLD analysis project Ga0209826, IMG submission 184637) | Methane-oxidizing microbial communities from mesocosms in the Gulf of Mexico - GOM15C Gulf of Mexico (SPAdes) (version 2) | ecosystem: Environmental > Aquatic > Marine > Cold seeps... | reverse complement strand
GCGAGCAGTCGACTCAGGGCCTAGAATTTGATGCCGTTTATTATCCAACCGACTCACTGAAACTGACATTGTCAGGCATGTTCTTGGATCCACTCTACGACTCTTATGTCGGCGGTAATAACGAGAATGGCCCAGCTGATTTGAGTGGTACCAAGCCCGCCGGTATTCATGAGGTGAGCTTGTCCACATCGGTTACCTATGAGTTTACGTTAGGGGATAACGAGGCTTATGTTCGTGGCGACTATCAGTTCGAAGATGAAGTTAAGGTGGTCGATAACGTTCCTGAAGATATTGCTTCGCGAGAAGTTAAGCAGTTTAATCTGGCTGCAGGTCTGTCCACGCCTGAAGGTCTGGAATTTAATGCATGGGTTAAAAACGTAACGGATCAAAACTATCTGATCAGTTCCTTCCCTACACCGGCTCAAGCAGGCAGCTATAACGGCTACCCGAACCAGCCGCGTACATTTGGCGTAGGTGTTAAGCAAAACTTCTAAGACTTAACCAGTACTTTTCTATCTGGTAGCACTTGAAGTGTAAACGGCGTTGAGATTTCTCAACGCCGTTTTTTTTTGACAGAAAATAGGACATATGGACCTCCCGACCAAGGCCGGAGACCATGTCGGTGTATAGGGTCGTTCGCGGTGATTTGGTGCGAGGAGATCAACTGAATCGAGCAGCCTAGGGCTGATCAGTCGATGAGCTAAGTTGAAGCCCGTGGTGCGTGTGCATCGAAATGGGTGTTAATTTGACGACGCAGTCCATCACTGAACCTATCGTTGCCGAGGTTTCTCAGCCTCTAGCGCTTAAGTAAGTACCGTTCAATAGGACCCCTTTTTACCCCGTACCAACGTCGAAAAAATACTACAAACTGCATATACATAACTTTCATCTTAAAATAGGCGCGTCTATGTCCCATGGATTAAAATCTGAAGCTCAGCCCCCAATTCAACTCTTTTCGTATCCTACGAGCCCTTACGCCCAGAAGGTGGGTTGTTACCTAAAATACAAACAGTTGGATTATAAGCTTGTAGCGGTTAACCCACTGAATAATGCTGAGATACGCTTTACCCGCCAGAGGCAGGTGCCGGTTCTGCAAATTGGAAATCAATGGCGTAAAGATTCAAGTGAATTGGGGTTATGGCTGGATGAACTCTATCCACAAAAACCAATAATGCCGGTCGATGAAGCTGAGCGGGATAAGGTATTGCTCATCGATCGCTGGATTAGCGATAGCCTGATACCAACGAGTTTTCGGCGCGCAGTTGAATGGGAAAGCCCAGTGGCTTCCATCCTCAATGGCTGAAAATTGTCACGGGCAGTCAATAATGCCACGCCATTGCCTTGGTATGTCCAACTGCTGTGACCATGGGGTGTTAAGCGCGCTCCCTTTATTGTCAATATGGTGAAAGCGTTAGACTTGACTGAATCGATGGCCTCAGTGACAACTCGCTTGCAGCGCGAATTTGTTGAGCATTTGGCCGGCGGTCCCTATTTAGGGGGGCAGACCGAACCGAGCTTGGCGGATTTATCGGCCTATCCCATTGTGGTATCAGGTCATCTAATGGGAATGAGGGTTAAAAGTTCATTGCTGGAGCACCCAGCCATCGTTGATTGGAGTATAAGAGTGCAGTCCCACTTGCGAGATAACCTTTGCTGGTTCCTGACCGGTTGCTAGTGCGTACTCACCTATAACTAATACGCTTATAAATAACACATATAGCAATAACGTAAGTGACAGCGAGCGAACGTATAATACGCTCAGTAGTTATGTCGGCACTTATATTTAAAATTTATTCTAGCCTCGGCCAGTCTGTTTAATATGAATTCAACTGTATCCGAAGTGTTTGCGCTTAAATAGGCTACATTTCCCGAGTCAGTCTGTAGTGAATAGCGGTCTTGAGTCCGGGGGCTTTTTTTTGTTGAGTAAAGGGTCATTCAACGAAGAATACAGGCGTAAAAAACACGCCGGTATTTACTCTTCTATTGACGTAACTATTCAGCAAGAAAACGCTTGACACCTTTTTGGGTGTAAATCTGTATTTCCCGGTCGTCTTGTAAACCCTACATTCCAAGGCTGTTCGGGACCTCAAATGGCCCCTGACTCGAGCTGCGGTCTCTACATATAGCCCGCCGACCAGTGTTCCCCGCATCGAAGGCTTGCTTTACCTGATCGTCACGCGCACTACGCTGTAACTGTCTAGGTCTAGGTCTAGGGTTTTTAATGGTTTTGCACCATTCATAGTACCCACTTCGCGAATCGCTCAATGCCTTAACTATACCGGTCACGCTGAACTCAGCGTGACTATCATGGATAAATGGAAAGCGATCTACTTTTGGTTTTTCGCGAAGTAGGTAGCCGCCTTTTTTAAGATGGATATCTCCTCTGTCTACTCGGCAAGTTGCCGTTTTAACTTGGCACCTCGGTCGCCAGTGCACCTTCACGCGTACTGGTGTTGGCTTTTTTGTCGGCGGCTGTATGCCACTGATATATTTGCGACGTGTATACGCCCAAATCTCTTGCAGACTGGGCTGCACCAACCTGGTTAGCCAGCTTCAAAGCTTCTGCCTTGAACTCGTCGCCATGCTGTTTACGGATTTGTTTCGTTTTGTTCATAATTCACCTCGTTAGTGATTTTACTCACTTAACTCGGTGTCTGGTATTGGCGGTGCAGATCAGCGTGTATGAAAAAACAGTGCCAGTTCAGGGTGATCAAAGTAGAACTGACTCGGGAACATGTTAGGGAAGTCTTCCGCCTCATGGCTGTAGGAAAAAGGTAAATACAAGCGATCGACAATAAACGGCAGGTTTATCATTCAGCTGCTGAGGTAGAGTTATTGTCAAATCTGGTGAACGGCCTCAGGCGGCAACCCCGTCAGTTTGATCCGTGATTTGTTCTCCATCCTTAAATTCAGTGTTGTTGACCACCAGAATCAACAGGCCGAAGCCTTTGATTCTTTTCCAGCGTTTCTGTGCTGACTCCAGCAGCTTGTAGACCATGGCCAGTGTCGTATCTCGAGAGCCGCAGTTGCGCGTTTGTTTGGTGCGCAACCTGACGGTCGCGAAGCTCGACTCAATTGGGTTCGTTGTCCTAATGTGCGTCCAGTGCTGCGCTGGAAAATCGTAAAATGCCAACATCTCTTCTCGATCCTTCGCCAAGCACGCCATGGCTTTGGGGTACTTAGCACTGAATCGTACCTGAGCACGATCAAAGGCCTTATACGCCTCATCACGCGTCTCCGCCATCCAAATATCGTGCAGCGCCTCCTTCACCTTCGGCTGTACCGACTTGGGTAACTTGTTCAGCACGTTCGCGGTCTTGTGCACCCAGCAGCGTTGATGGCGACAGCTGGGGTAGGTCTTCGTTATCGCTTTCCAAAACCCCAGAGCACCATCACCAATCGCCAGCTTCGGAGCCGTCTCCAGACCGCGTTCACGTAAACCCAGCAACAGCTCTTCCCAGCTGGCCGTCGACTCGCGGAAGCCGTCCTCAACGGAAACCAGTTCTTTTTGGCCATGCTCGGTAACCCCAATGATCACCAGTAAACTCAACTTGTCATCCATGCGTACATTGCAGTGCACACCGTCGGCCCAGAAGTAGACGTAGCGCTTGTCCTTCAGGTCTCGACGACGCCACTGAGTGTGCTCCTCCAACCACTTTGCCTTGAGTCGGCAGATGGTATTGGCGGACAGCCCCTTGGCCTCTTCCCCCAGCAGCGCCGCCAGTGATTGTTGAAAATCACCGGTTGAGATGCCCTTCAAGTACAGCCAGGGTAGCAACTCTTCCACACGGCGCGCCCGCTTGAGATAGGGCGGCAGCAGGCTGCTGTTAAAGCGAATGCCTGAGCCGCTGCGATCGCGCACCTTGGGCACTTTTACGACCACGTCACCGATACCGGTTTGCACGGTGCGCTCCGGCAGGTGGCCGTTGCGTACCACGGCCTGTCGACCGTCGGTGAGTTGCAGCCCGGCGTGCTGATCAAGCAGTGTCTGCAGTTCCGCTTCTACAGCTTGGGAGATCAGTTGGCGCGCGCCCGATCTCAGTAAATCGGTGAGCGGATCAGGGATCGGGTTCTCTGGCTGAACGGGTGTGGTCAGGGTAAGCTTCGTCATGGCGTATCTCTTTGCTGTTGGTTGTGATCTGGCGAGATCAATCAACAGGATACGCCACCTTTCCTAATTTATTCCGTACACCAGAAATCACCATGACTCGCTGAGCTGAGGTAGACGTTATATATTAGTCCGCTAGCAGGTCTCTGACGATAATTGATTTCATGATTTCGCTGGTACCGTCATAAATGCGCTGTACGCGGGCATAGGTTCGGGCATTCGGGTATTCCCATATGTAGTCGTAACCGCCGTGCAGTTGCAGGCATTCATCAGTCACTTTTCCTGCGACCAATATGCAGAGTTTTATGACAAGTATGTGGCTAATTATATAAAAGTAGTCGATTTTTTACGAAACTCTTTTATGAAGTTCTTTTGCGGAACTTAGCCGGAGAAAATCCCGTCCAGGTTTTAAATGCTCTGATAAAGGCGGCTGGCTTTGAGTAGCCGGCGCGCAGGGAAATCTCTTCAATACTCAAATGTGGATTGCCTAGGGATATCATGGCGATGTCTTGTTTAACCTGGGTCTTGATGCAATTAAAACTGGTGCCTTCTCTGGCCAGACGGCGTCGAATGGTTTGCTCGCCCAGCTTCATTATTTGAGAAACTTCCTGCAGGTCGGCAATGTAGTCTTGTTTGGCGAACCGTTGTTTTATGATTTTTCGCACAGTTTGTCGTGTTGATCCACGTACGTCCTTAGGTAGAAAAAGACCCAAGGGTGCGCTTTGATTGTAGGCGTCGACCGCGGCTTCATTTCTCACGATCGGCAGATCAAGGTAATGTTTATCAAAAGTGATACGATTACGCGAGCAGTTGAACTTCACGTTGGTCCCAGAAAATATATACTGCAACTCTTTTTCGTATGAGGGAGGCGCATGGTTAAGTTCTAATTCATTGATGACGATGGATTCATTGCATAACCAGTTGGCTATGCGGTAAGTGCACATCATCAGGTAGTCGAGCACGATATCATCGGTAAATGACACATCTTGGGCGAAATCGAAAGTGATTTCGGCCTGACTATCTTGTTCGTTAAGGGAGAACTCTACATCCTTGATAATCAAATCGTTGAATTCAAAAAAACGCTCTAGCGCCTTGCCGAGACAGCTTTGGTGTAATGTGCTCAGTAATCCCATTCGGAAATAACCAAGCGGTAAAGGGTTATTCATCAAACCTACAAATTCATCTTGCATTAGCCCGCCACATATCCGGAGGAGTTTAGCGGTATTTTCAATTGGAATTCGATGGTTGGGTGTGTGAAGGGTTTCGGGGTTTATGTCGCAGCGCGACAGGATGTTCTTCAAATCTATATCTGAGCGTTGCACACCTGCCAATAAGTGGTTAACTATCTCAGGATGGATGGTGGTATTTTCGATGGTCTGAATTGTTCCCATAAGTGAAATATACCCCGGTGTAAGCGAATTAAAATAGGCGGTTTTCTTTTTTTCTTTTTTCTTTTTTCTTTTATTTATTGTTTATGAGTTAATTTGGCGAAATAAATGGTAAAAGTTGCAACTGTAATCGGTCTTTTATGACGCTTTTGGCCGGCTCGCTACCGGTTTTCCCTGCGATGCTGATGACGTCAAAGACATTGGAGTGTAATAGGGTGTTGAGTAAATTATCGGTCAACAACTTGGCTGAGTTAGAAATATCATTCATCACTGCAGTGCTTGGTAGTTGGAGGACTAACGTCAGAATATGCGTATGCAAGCGGTGTAATATCTTTTCAACCTGTGGTTCCAGGTTAGGGTAGTGTGCACACAGACCAAGCAAGCCCTGACTAATAAATCGATATTGGATGAAAATAGTGGAGACCAGAGAAAGATACGATAGCAAACCCTGTGTGTCGACCCCCTCACTGTCTGAGATATTCTCAACAACCAATAATAGTTTCGCGTGGAAGAGAGAGTAGAGCTCTTCAACGATTTCTTCTTTACCCTTGAAATGATAGTACAAATTACCTGGGCTGATGTTCATTTCATTTGCCAGATCAACACTGGTAACTAAGCGCTCTCCGCGCTCATTAAATAGAAATAAGGCGATGTCTAGAATGAGGTCTCGGGTTTTTTGTTTTGCCATCTTTTGGGAGTCATAATCCATTATTAGGTGATTAACAGTTTTGTCCCTGTCATTTTGATTGAGTACCCCTTGGGAGGGCACTCAAGGACTCAACCGTATAACAATTAGGCCCGTTTTTTAACTTCTTTATTTAGCGTGTCAAGTTTGCGGCTAACATTGTTCAGCTGTTCGCTTAACTGGCGGTTAACATCAGAGATTTGATCAGTCACTTCTGAGTCACCAGAGCGTTTAGCAAACTTTTTCAGCTTCTCGATGCGGCTTTCTACATCGACTTTGCCTTCTTTGAACTTGCTTTCTGCATCGGATTGCAACTTTTCACCGCGGGAAACCAGCTCTTCAAACAGGTTTTGGCTCTCAGTATTCATTTTTTCGAAACGAGTTTGTACTTCGTCAAAAGAACGACCATAGGCGCCAAGGCCTGCCAGCCAAATCTGCTTGGCCATACTCTCGATGTTGTCAGCGCTCAGTTTACGGCCTTGGGTTTCCTTTGCGTCAGTAGTGGCTTCTTCTTTCTTGGTAGTCATGATTGTCGTCCTCGTTGATTAGGTTGATAGCGTTGGTAGGCGCTTAGTGGCCTGTCTCTAAATTTCCAGTGCATGATAATGTTGTAATTTAGAATCCGCCCCTTAATTAGAATCCATTTTCTAAAACTGACTGTTCATGTGCCGCTAAATCGAGTGATTTGCTTACTGCTTTATGGCGTGAGCACTCTCCTAGTTGCGATAAAGAGCGTAGTTTTTTACAAATATTTGTAAATGTGCCTGTTCTTCTTCGCTGAGGCGTAAACCAAGTTTAGTGCGTCGCCAGAGGATATCCTCCACGTTGTAAGCCCACTCGCTCTTTAATAAATAGGTTACTTCGCTTTGATAAAGGCCGTTACCGAAATGCTCGCCCATGTCTTGCATGTTGTGACAGCCGGCCAAAACCTTGTGGGTGAGGGTGCCGTAGGCTCGTATAAAGCGTTGTATCATCGACACTGGCAGCCAGCCGTAGTGTTGGCTAAACCTCTGGGTTAGTTCTTGCTGATTCTCAAATTCCCCACCTGGAAGCGGTTGGTGCTTGGTCCAGGCTGAGTCTGCCTCGGGGAAATACTCGCAGATTCGGTTTACGGCGACTTCTGCCAGTTTTCGGTAGGTGGTGATCTTGCCGCCAAATACGGATAGTAGAGGTGGTTGGCCATCGCTATCGTCAACAATGAAGGTGTAATCGCGAGTTACGGCGGAGGCGGAATTTGATTGGTCGTCGAGTAATGGGCGCACACCGGAGTAGTGCGAAACGATATCGTCTCGCGAGATTTGAGTTCTAAAGTGGTCATTTACAACGCTAATCAAGTAGTCTTCTTCGCTTCCCGAAATACTGGCCTTTGAAGGATCTCCAGTATATTCAATATCGGTGGTGCCAATCAATGAGAAGTCTTCTTCATAGGGAATCACAAACACTATTCGATCATCTTCGTTTTGCAATATATAGGCTTCAGGATCCTGATGCAGTCGCGGGACTATGATGTGGCTGCCTTTGATTAAGCGAACCTGCTTAGGTGCGGGGGTGTGCAGGGCCTCGGCAAAAAAGTTGCTGACCCAGGGGCCTGCAGCATTGACCAGCAATCGGCTTTTGACCTGTTGTTGCTCACCCGTGTTCTGGTCTTCTAGCACCAGCTGCCATAGTTCGCCATGTCGCTCGGCACTGATACAACGGGTTCTGGTTGCTATATGGGCACCTTTGTCCTTTGCCCCAAGGGCATTGAGTACCACCAATCGGGCATCATCAACCCAGCCATCGGAATATTCAAAGCCTTTGAGAATATCTTCTTTTACCGGGCTGTGCTTATCAAAAATGATACTGTGAGAGCGTGGCAGGGTAGTTCGTTTGGCCAGGTGATCGTAGAGGAACAGGCCTATACGAATCATCCAGGCTGGCCGCAGATGGGGGCGGTGGGGCAGGCGAAAGCGCAGAGGGTTCATAATGTGAGGTGCTTTTTTTAGCAGGACTTCTCGTTCTGCCAGAGCCTCTTTAACCAAGCGAAACTCCTTGTGCTCCAAGTAACGCAGGCCTCCGTGGATAAGCTTGCTGCTTTTTGACGAAGTGGCTGAGGCTAGGTCGTTCATTTCACAGAGCATCACCTTAAGCCCCCGGCCGGCGGCATCCAGGGCTATGCCTGCACCATTGATACCACCTCCCACAATGAATACATCGTAGATGTTGTCTGTGTCTGTGTCGTGAGAAGGGTGTATTGGGTGCACACTCATTGTGGCCTCGTTTCTGTGTCGGTAGAAGACTGTTCTTACTGTTAGGGCGGCTGTTAGTTATCTATTCGAGCCTCTGGAGGCAAACATAACACCCTGAAACGAATATAAAAAGACGTTATCGAATAAAAACGAACATAAGTTGAGCTGAGTTGTTACTCTTGGTGTAACACTATGGATACTGTGGTGGAGCTTGCAGTCAAGATGTAATGATTAAGGCGCTCGGCGGTTGGGTTGGGGGCAGGGGGTTGTTAGTAAGCGCTTAGAGGGCATATAAGTCAGCGGTGGGATTGTCATACCTGATGTAAGTGGACTTCGTGCTCTTTGAGTAATTTTTCGATAGCGGCGGGTGGGGGAGCATCGGTGAAAAAGTGATCGGCCTGGCTGATATTGCCGAGTCGAACCATAGCGTTACGGCCAAACTTGGAGTGGTCTGCAGCCAATAGCACCTTGCGAGAATTTTCGATAATAGCCTGGGCAATCCGAACTTCCCGGTAGTCAAAGTCGAGCAGGGAACCTTCGTTATCGATACCGCTGATTCCGATAATGCCAAAGTCCATGCGAAAGTTTTTGATGAAGTCTTCGGTGGCTTCGCCGATGACTCCGCCGTCCCGGTGGCGAACTTCACCGCCGGCAATGACGACTGAAAAATCTTCTTTTGCCCCGAGAATCATAGCGACATGCAGGTTATTAGTGACAACTTTAAGTTGTTTCTTTTCCAGCAGGGCGCGGGCGATGGTTTCGGTGGTGGTACCAATGTTGATAAACAGAGAGGAGCCATCGGGGATCATTTGAACCAATTCAGTGGCGATTTTTTCTTTGGCCTCCAGATCCATAATCTTACGGGCTTGGTAGGCCGTGTTTTCGGTGCTGCTCTCAATGTTGGCGCCACCATGGTAGCGTCGAATTTTGCCGGCTTTTGCCAGCTCGTTCAGATCCCGGCGAATGGTCTGGGGAGTGACCTTGAAGTACTCGACCAAGTCATCAATGCGGCTAAAGCCGTTCTTATTGAGCAGCGCGATGATTTGTTCCTGACGCTGGTGTTGAGCCATATGTCCTACAAATCCGAATAAAGGAAAAGTGTGTTAGTTATCTTTTTTATGGGGCGGCAGTGTACCTTGATGTCGATTGGATTGCAGCTAATCAGCATGGCGATTCACCGGTAAGAGAGTAGTCAGTGCATAAAGGGTTTTGTGTACTGTGGGAAGTGTGTTAAAACGAACATAATCGAACATCAATAATTATAAAAGGGATGTTTTATGACGGACTACATCTTGTCCATCGACCAGGGTACTACCAGCTCTCGCGCCATATTGTTTACCGATGAGGCAGATCTAGCCCATGTGGCACAAGAAGAGTTTGCCCAGCATTTTCCTCAAGATGGCTGGGTTGAGCATGAACCTGAAGATATCTGGCAATCGGTGTTAAATACCTGTCGGGAAGTTCTGGGCAAGTTGAGCTTCGCCGATTGCGTGCGAGCTATCGGCATTACCAATCAGCGTGAAACTACTCTGGTGTGGGATCGCAACACCGGTGAGCCGCTGTACCGGGCTATTGTCTGGCAAGATCGTCGCACAGCTGATTACTGCGCGGAGCTTAAGGGTCAGGGGTATGAACCTCTGGTTAGAGAGACCACAGGCCTGTTGATTGATCCCTATTTTTCGGCGACCAAGATTCGATGGATTTTGGACAATATTCCAGGAGCACGTGAGAAGGCCGAGGCGGGTGAGTTGGCCTTCGGTACGGTCGATTGTTTTTTGTTATGGAAATTGACTGGTGGTCGAGTTCATCGCACAGATGCCAGTAATGCTTCGCGCACCATGATGTTTAATATTCATAACCAGAGTTGGGATCCTGAGCTACTGGATCTCTTTGCGATACCCGCTTCCATGTTGCCGCAAGTTATGGACTGTGCTGATGATTTCGGCCATTGTGAGGTGGACTTGCTAGGGGCTGAAATTCCGATTCTGGGTATGGTGGGAGATCAGCAAGGCGCGCTGTTTGGGCAGACCTGTTTCCACTCCGGTATGGCAAAAAGTACTTATGGTACAGGTTGTTTTATGATTGCCAACACCGGCGATAAACCGCTGCTTTCGGATAATCGTCTGTTGACCACGGTGGCTTATCGTTTGGATGGCAAAACTACTTACGCCCTTGAGGGCAGTATCTTTGTTGCCGGTGCCGCCGTTCAATGGTTGCGTGACGGTCTGCAGTTAATCAAGCATGCCGGTGAAACAGAATCCTTAGCCGAGGAGACACCCGTGGATCACGGTGTCTATATGGTGCCGGCGTTTACCGGGCTAGGTGCTCCTTACTGGAACCCCGATGCCCGTGGCGCTATTTTTGGGCTAACGCGGGATACGGGCATCAAGGAAATCGTGACGGCAGGGTTGCAGTCGGTGTGTTATCAAACTAAAGATTTACAAAAAGCGATGCAGAGCGATGGACAACGTCCGACAGCGTTACGTGTTGACGGCGGTATGACTGCCAATAATTGGCTGATGCAATTTCTGGCCGACATACTCGGCGCAACTGTAGATCGCCCTGAGATTACCGAGACAACTGCATTGGGAGCCGCCTATTTGGCGGGGCTTAAAGCGGGCATCTTTGACTCCTTGTCGTCTTTGGAAGACATGTGGCAGTGTCAGCAGCGCTTTGAGCATCAAATGAGTAAACCCCAGCGCGATGACCTTTACCGGGGCTGGCAGTCTGCTGTTGAGCAGGTTAATAATTAACACTAAGAATTTAAGTACTGCTTGGATGGTTTGAATTACGCAATAGGAAGTCCTCATGGCTAAAAACGACGACGGCAATTACTCAGACGGAGACTCGGGTAAGGGGGCTGATAAGGGCTCTTCAAGCCCTTGGGCGGCACTCATCAAAGGCGTACCGCAGATGTTGTACAAAGCGGGAGGTCAATCCAAAAATATTTTGGAAATGACACTCAAGGCGCCTGAGTATCTAGAACAATTAGGTAAGGCTGGGAAAAATTTGCGTGATTTACGTGAAGTTTCCAAGCTCACTGTTGAAGATCTTGCCAGTGCACTGGATCTGGAAAACCCTGATTTGCTGCGGGCCATTGAGGAGGGGCGATCGCCCATTACCCTGGACATCCTGTTTCGTCTGGCGTCATTTTATTCTCGAAACGACCCCATGACTTTTATGTTGTCGTTCAGCAAGGAGTACGCTCCCTGGCTTTGGTATGTCTTGAGGGTAACCGGTATGGAGAAAATGCTGATTACCATCGAGCGTGAGTTAAAGTTTATTAATATCTATCGCAGCCAGGATGCGGCGCGTGATTTGAGTGACGAGGAATTTGAGAAAGTGTTGGGTTTTACTCGAAAGTCATTTGATATGGCGGTGGAATTTATTGCCAAGTCATCTTCAGAGCAAGATAAAGAGAAAAGTACTGTAAAATATAGCCCTAACTCGACAGAAAAGTAAAAAATGGGGGTCCTTCCCCTAAGATGACTAGCAATATTTAATTACCCGTGTTTCCTGACTGGTGCTTTTTCAGGTAACGATCTTCGTAATCCCTCAGAATACGATCCAGAGTACGGCCGATCAGTGTCTGCACTCGAATCATTTCCAGTTTTGGCCAGGTGGCGCGCTCACCCATCAGTACCAGTTCACGGATTTCCTCTTCACTGCGTTGAGCAAGTAGTTTAAAGGGATTAAAAAATTTGCTTGATGGCAATATGTTGATATCACCAATGTAATCCTGATTCAGTACTGATAAAGCAATATTTGAAGCCCTCGATAGTGTTTGACTGTTAGATAAAGGACTGCGCACGACCTCGGCACCGGTATTGAGCCAGATGCGCGCGGTTTGCATGCCGGCATTTTTAATTTTCGATAGGGTGCTGTTGTCGCGTTTGTTGTCAGCGATAAACGGGATCACGTGTGGGTTGGTCTGACTAACAATATAGTGGTTAACACCGTAGAGTCTTGCCAGGCGCTTGGCTGGCAGGTCATCGCTCACCGAACCATCCACCCATTGGCGCGAGGGCAAATAGGCCTGACGTTCACCGTGATCGTTTTTTGCAGCCAGAGTGACTGGAGGGTAAATTCCTGGTGGAGCGCTTGAGGCAAAAATGGCTTCGCGAATAAATACGTTAGGTGAGGTATAGGCGTTGAGCAGGCGTGATGTCTGGTGGGCTTCTACCGCCGCAACCGACACGTTCAGGTGACGTCCGGTGAGTTCGAAGGCTTCCTGAAAGGTTAGGTCTGGTAATATCCTCGAGATTGTCTCACGTACCTGGTCAACGGGCATTTGTTTGGGCATGATGCCGCCTATCAGGTAGCCCAGTAAAGAGGTGGGGTCACCGGTATTGCTAGCACTACCAATTTGGTTAACGCTTATCAGATTTTCAACGCTGAGTTTTTCTAATAATGTTTCTTTGGGGTAGCAGCTGACAATTGAGCTGACCAGGGAGCCACCGCTGGACCCTGATAATACATTAGGTAGCAGGTCGTGTTGCAGCAGGGTTCTTACTACACCTACATGAAAATACAGCAGGGTGCCTGAACCGCTGAGCATAAAGGCCGAGCTACCAAAGCACTGGTGGGCGCGACGGAAAAAATCCAGTTTTTCCTCGAAGCTGATGCTGTCAGATTTGTCATCAGCCAAGTGTTCCAGAGCGTCAACAATCTCATTGACGTAGTCCACAACCAGCTGCTTGGTTCCAAACTTGGCCTTGTTATAGAGCTTGGTGCTTCCCATGCCCCCCATATTGCCGTGAATGCCCTCATTGAGGGTAAACAGCAGCCCGTGATCATCGTGGCGGGCGCGCATCACTCGCAGACGATCGAGTCGAGTACGAATGGAAGAAAAATCAAAGCGACGGGATATATCCATCGCTTTCCAGCGATCTAGGCCTTCGTTGTTATCGTAGTCCATAGCGGCTGCACGCCACTCGTCATAACTTTCGGCCGCCTCCATGGCCCTTTTAAATTTACGGGTAGAAGATATAAGCATTTATTGTTTCTCTCGGATAACTCTTTTTTGGTTAATCTTTGTTTTGGTTGAAAGTTTATCCGGCTTCAAATTCATCACCGGCGGTGGAGCGGAGTAGTCCGCGGTAGGCGCCTTTCGCCGAGCCTTTTCCAGTGACTACTTTGTAGACTTCGTCGGCAATGGGCATCTGAACGTCATATTGTTTTGCCAATTCAATAACTGTAGGGGCGCTTTTAACTCCTTCGGCCACCATGTGCATGGCTTCGATAACTTCTTCAATGGTTTGCCCTTGACCCAAATGATAGCCCACGTGACGGTTACGGCTCTGTTCACTGGTACAGGTTGCGACCAGATCACCAAGTCCGGCGAGGCCAGCAAAGGTTTGTGGATCCCCACCCATGGCTACGCCGAGTCGGGTCGATTCGGCCAAGCCGCGGGCGATAATGGCTGAGCGTGTATTGACCCCGGCACCTTGGCCGTCACCCATACCGGCGGCGATGGCGACAATATTTTTGAGTACGCCGCCAAGTTCACAACCTATAACATCTCTGTTGGTGTAGACGCGAAATAATCCAGAATTAAATACTTTCTGTAATTCGGTGAGAATGAACGGGTCCTCCATGGCAATCACACTGGCGGCAGCGTGACCGGCCATCACCTCGCGAGCCAGATTGGGACCGCTCAAAACGCCTGCGGGATGACCCGGTAAAACCTCGTGAATAATCTCGGTCATGCGTTTGTTGGTTGTGCGTTCCAGCCCTTTGGTCAGGCTGACCACGGGTACCCAGGGGCGAACGAATTCCTTAACGCCGTCTAACACCTCGCGAAAGGCGTGAGAGGGGATTCCGATCACCAGCACATCGGAACTGGCGACCAATGCTTCGATATCGGAGACGGCCTTAAGACGGTTATGAAGCTTGGCATCGGGTAGATATTTCTCGTTGGTGTGATTCTCATTGATCTCTGTAACTGTGGCTTCATCACGGGCCCAGATTGTGGTTTCAGTATTACGGGCCGCCAGAGAAGCTACTGTCGTGCCCCAGCTGCCACCACCCAATACGCCTACTTTTAGTTTCATATTCTCTCTCCGGTTAGCCAGCATTAAGCAGTTGAGTATCGTTAGAGCTGACAATTGGTTGAAGGGTTTCAGTCTGTTGATAGGCGTGAGGTCTACGCGTGCGGCGGCTTTCCGCCAGCGAGGCGATGAACTCTATTCTGCGCACCAGAGCTCCCAGTTCTTGCAGGGCTTCATTACATTTCTGCAATTGTTGCGGGCGTGAGCCCTCGAAACATTTTTTACTTTCTAATAACTTTAAGCCGTTATCGATATAGGTCTGCGATACGGATTCCTCGCAGATAATACGTTGCTGCAGAACTCGTTGTTTACCCAGTGAGAGGGCTGTCTTTGAAATGTTCTCTTTGCTTGGAATTTCCTCTGAGTCGTTTAGTAGCTCGGTGACTGCCGCTTCGGCTGTCAGGTGGTAAGCCTCGACAAAAGGTCGCAAGGTACCGTGAGCCAATAGTGGGCTGAGTTGCCACAGTGTGGCCCTGATCATCTGTCGACCCTGTGTCAGGCATTCGGTCCAGTCATCGACATTGAGTCGACGGCTAAGCTCTTCTTCCAGTTGACCAAGAAACGCTTCTTTCTCTTCAAAGAAGAATTCGAATTTCATCAGGTCGCGGATGCGTAAAGCTTCTTTGCGTAGAATATCGAGCGCCTGTTCACGACTGGAGAGCTGAGGGTGTTCTGTCAAACTCAGCAGGGCCAGGTCGGCAATAGCGCCCATGACCAAAAAATGGATCATGCCGTTACGGTAATAGGCCGCTGTGCGCACGGATTCCGGGGCTACTGCATATACTGGCTCGGGACCATCCGTATAGGTCACAACAACACCGGTCTGGTTGAGCTGATCAAGTACACTGCTGAGTACCTCGGGCTGACTGAGGTTGGCATGGGCGGTTAATGGACAATTTAACAAACGCAGTAAATCCAGTAGCTTGGCGATTTCTGAAACCAGTTCCTGTTGACTCAGGGCCCGGGTGCCATAAATCAGTAGTACATAGGTGATAATCGCGGTCGGAGCAACTGCAGTGGCTTTATTGGCATCCACCGAAAGCTGGAAGGCGAGCTTTTGAATTTCCAGCGTTGACATTTCCTGGCCGCTCATTACATCGGACATGGCGACACCTTGACCGAATTTTACGTGAATCTTACCGAATGGGTTTTTCAAGCCACTGATGTACTGCATAAACCAGCGCGCAGATTCCGGACGCTTAGCGCCGCCCGATTGCAGGTTGCCGTAATCTTTTACCTCAGGTACTTGATCGTAAACAAGGGATACAGGTACAAACAGTACGTCGGCGTTTTCATTGCGACTGGCAGCATCAACCACAAAGCGCATAAGTCCGTAGCGCGGCGGCATCATTTTTCCTGTGCGCGATCGCGTGCCTTCCAGCGCCCAGCACAATGGGAAGCGCTTCTCAATCAAGTACTCGATGTATTGTGAAAATACCGATTTGTAGACGCGGTCTCCTGCAAAGCTGCGACGGATAAAAATAGTGCCAGCACGCCGGAACAGGGTGCCGAAACCAAGAAAGTTCATATTGATGCCGCCAAAGGTGTGCAATGGCGGCAGGTTCATATCGTAAAACAGTGTGGTCATCAGAAAGCCGTCCAGATGCGAACGGTGTGTCATCAGAAACACCACCGGGCGTTCCCCCACGAGTTTACGTACGCGTTGTACGTCGTCTTCTGATATTTCAATTTCGCGATCAAAGCCGGAGGTGTAGAGATAACGCCCGAGACTGGCTAGCATGTCTACTGCAAGCGACGTGGGGCGCGCGGCGACTTCTCGGAGGCATTTACCGGCGTAATCCATTAAAGAGTCCATGGGCTTGAGAGAACGCTCGGACTCATCCACTAACAGCTTCATCAGGTTGGGTTTTGACAGCACCTCTTCGGCGACCAGTGCCGGTACCTTGTAGCGGACTCCCCGAATTTGTCGCTCGGCGCGCTCCAGAGTCAGCATCGCCTGGCGACCGACATACTCCACGAATAACGCCGAGGACTGGCCTGCGTCGGGATGTGCTAGCTCAAAGCGTCGTTTAAGATCACTAAGCGGCGCACCCTGAGCCGATAGGGGTTTGCTGCGCTGGGAATCAAAAGCGTGAATTAGCGACTGACGCCAGTTACCCGGACTTCTCGGATCGCCTAAGAAGATGTGGCTCCATGTTAATGTATCCTGCAGCGATGGGTTTCGACTGGCCTTTTTGGAGAACCACAAGGTACGCAGGGGTACCAGGTAAGTATCGTCCGGAAGATCCTGTAGTGCTTTGAGACTTTTTGCCATCTGCGTTCGTGAACTCTTGGTAAACACAATGGCTTGGTATTCACGGTTGTCAGTATTGGTGCTGTCAATCCAACTCTTCAGTAATCGGGTTTGTAGGCAATTATTGCTGTCAATCAGAAATACAATGTTGGAATCTATTTCTTTGGGCCACGCGATTTCTAATGAATACATGTTGGCTACCTCTGCTGCTGTTTTTGTTTTACTGCTTACCGTGGGTGTCGACGTCCTGTTATCACTGTTCATTGGTTTATCCTGCCAATGTGCCATTGCGAATGTGTTCAATGTGGGGGTTGTTTTTACTGTTACATTTGTCACTCAATTGACCTGCAGCTAATGCGCGGGTTTCAAGAAAGTGCAATTGGTGCCTAGCCGTATCGGCGGGACGTTCCAGCATTGGCGTGTGGCCTGTGCTTTCCAGAATGACGCCGCAACTGTCGGGAATTTGTTCCACCATGACATTGACCTGGCGGTAGTCAAAAATCTTATCCTGTCGCCCCCATAGCACCAGCGTGGGGATTTTGATGTTGGGCAGATAGCGATTAAGGTAATCCCCCAGAATTTCTTCTCTTAAGGTGGCAAACACCTGATCAAGCAAAGGAGCTCGCTCAATGGCTTCTTCGCCAATCACGCGAAGAAAATTCGCCGGTATCTTCATGGGGCGATGTGCCACAATACTCAGCAATTGTTTCATCTCCTCCTGCGAGCGAATCACCAGGCTGGCTTCGCCGCTGAGCATCTGCTCATAGAAGGGGGTCTGCATATTCGAATCGATCCCGGCATTGTTGAACAAGGTCAGGGAATCGACGTGTTGCTGATAGGCGATGGTATAACGCGCTGCAATCAGTCCGCCCATGGAATTGCCGGAGATATGGCAGTGTTCAATACCGAGCTGGTTTAACAAGGCGTGCAGTCGAGCGGCCTGGGTTTTGGAGTTGTAATCCTTGTTCAGGTCTTGGACGCTCTCACCAAAGCCGGGCAGGTCGGGTACGATAACGCGATACTTGCTCGTTAACAGGCGAGCATAAGGCAACCAGCTTTCTTTGTTTGCTCCAAAGCCATGTAGCAATACCATCACGGCGGCATTGCTGTCACCACCTTCGAGATAGTGCCAATGCTCTTCTTCGCCAGATTCTCCTGTAACGGAAAGCGTTTTGCGCTTGAAACCTGTGACTCGTCGTATCAGATTAATCACCCCATGATAGAGAGCATGGGGATTGAAATAATACAGACCGATCAGGGCTATAACAGCCAGGGCTAGAGTCAATAAAATCCAGGACATTGTTTACCTCTGCAAAAATCAGTTGTTCCATGTCCGCTGTTGGCGGACTACATTACGCGTGAGCTCTCTGAGCTTTATGCACTACCTCAGCTGGCAGCCTTCGCCTCAGTTTCGGGAGCACTTGCCGGCGATGTTTTTGCTGCGCTCTTTTCAGGTTCGGCTACCGGGGTAGCGGCTTCTGATGCCTCGAGGGCGAAGCTCAATAACTCTTCAAAGGCCTCTTGAAAGCAGTAGATAAGGAACGGCATGTCCGGCACGATTTCCCGAGTGGCAGTGATAGAGAAAAACATCTTGCCGTTGTAGCTCGGGGTTGCGATAAACAAACCCATGCCGTCAGCCAGAGGGGCCATGCCGTAGTGATGGGTGCACTTGCAGCCGTTCATATAGACCGGAACCTGAGGCCCGGGCACATTGGAAATAAAGGTATTAGTCATTTTGCTTGCGCCACCTGACCGTACCAGTACCCGCGTGGCCATGGATAATGAAAATCCGGGAATGTGCTTGGAGATATCGGTCATTAGACGAGCCGAGATGCCTTTTTTACCGGCTTTTGATTCCGAGGCCAGATGGTGGATTCGCGCCAGGCGCACAATCGGGTCGGGTTCCTGGGTAAACAGTGAGATATTCATGGCGGTAATATTGTTGCCGCTCACATCGTCTTTGTTGTCGCCTTTAACTTTGCCCTTATTTTTGTTGCGGACATTAATGGGTGCACAGGCTACCAGAGATTGTGAGGGCAGCTCCTGGTGATGCTGCAGGTATTTACGTAAACCACCGCTGCTGATAGCCAGCACTACATCGTTAATGGTTGATCCTTCCACCAACCCTCTGATCAGCTTAAAGTCACTCAGGTCAAAGGACAGACCATCAAACACTTTGTGTGGAGATGTATCCTGATTAAAGCGGGTATCAGGCACTTCTGAATTTTCTTCTGTATCGCCAGTAAGGGCTCGACGCAGGGTGGGGTAAACGGTGGGGAAGGTATTGAGCAGTGAACTGGTCAGTTTGACCGGAGAACTGATATTGCTGCAGGCCGCTTGGGTCATCATCTTCTTGAATGATTGAGGTCTCAACTCTGCAGGGGATTGTTCAGGAATTGGGAATACCGGGGTGCCCTCGGCGTCGATATCGGTCAGCGCCGCCATGACACGCACCCCGGAGGTTCCGTCGATAGCGCAATGGTGCATCTTAGTTGCAACAGCAAAGCTGCCTGGAGCAAACCCATTAATGTTACCAACGTCTTCGATTAGCAGGCATTCCCACAGGGGGCGCTGCATATCGAGTGAGCGGCTGTGAAAGCGGCCCACAACCTCACACAGTTCTGACCAGTCTGCCGAACCCGACAGTCTCACAGAAGAGGCGTGAGTTTTTACATCAAAGTATTCATCGGTCACCCAATAGGGGAAGTCCAGCTCCAAAGGTACTTTTTGCAGGCGCTGGGTGAAAATCGGTGATATATTTAAACGCGAACTCAAATGCGTCAGGAACTTTTCCAGATTGTAGGCTTCGGCTTTGCCGGCTTCGGGTTCAAAAATCTGAACCCCGGTGACATTACCCAGGTTGTTCTCAGTTTCTAAAAACAGAAACTGGGCATCCTGGGCTGAGAGTTGGTTTTTGTTAGGCATTGGTTTTGTCCTTCATGACCAAAGCTTCGATGGCTTCCTCTTTGATCTCTTGCTCTATTTTTTCGTCTTTACTTTCCTCAGTGCTTTCCACAATCGCATGTTCCTCGGTTTGACCCAGGGTATCGAGGAACATCTGCCTTACATCAGCCACATGTTGATCGATGGTTTCTGTGCTCCACTCACTGGTGTCCACCGGCGGCAATACTTCCACCTCGACGGTGCCGGAGCGGAATACCCAGTCTCCTTTAGGTTGTACGTCACCGGCGTTGTGAATGACGATGGGTACAATGGGCACTTCGGCTTGCATGGCAAGATGGAAAGCGCCTTTCTTGAACGAAGCCAGTTTAGGGCCAATGCTTCGGGTGCCTTCAGGGGACAAGACTACTGAGCGGCCTTCATTCCTCAGTGTGTCTACTAGAGGTTGCATGGCTTCAATAGCGCTGTTGCTATTTTCTCGGTCGATGAGCACTGTGCCGCCTAACTCAAAGATTTTTCCAATAATATAGTTGTCTTCCTTGATTTCAATTTTACCCACTGAAGCAATATCACGCCGTAATAGCTTAGCTATGATCACGGCATCGGCCTGGCTCTGATGATTAAAAATAAATACAGCAGGGCGCTGGGACCAGATGTGCTCTTCGCCCCGAGCGTTGACGTGCATACCGATTAGCGCAGCAGCTGTATCTCCAAACAGAGACATGGAGTAATTTAGGGCTTCGCGCTTGGAGCCGGTTAACATTTTAATGGGCACACTGGCGGCAAAGGTGGGTACTAGACTCCAAGTGGCGGCGGCAGAGCGAACATAGTCTGTTATCTTAGGGCGACCGCGACTGCGGAAGCGACGAATAGGCCATCCACGTCTTTCGGCAATACCGACTAACTTCTTATTGGGGTTTAGTACCTGAGGGTGACCTACGCCTTCAAGCAAAGGCAGATCTTCGTGGCTATCAGTGTAAAAGAAGCTTTTCTCGAGATCGATGCCTTCTTCTTCGGCCAGTTTTTTGGCAGCCGTTAGCTTACCTTCGCCGTAGCAGGTCGGACGAATGACATCACCTGTGAATATACCGTCTTCTACTTCCAATTCGGTATATAGGATATGCTGAAATCCCAGATCCTGTGCGGCGGCTTCAACCTGGTAGCGGGTCGCAGAGGAGATCAGTGCGACTGTATGGCCTTTACTTAAGTGCGCTTCAATCAGAGCACGGGATTCCGGGTAGATCAAGCGCGACAGATGTTTTTCGTAAAGCTCTTCACCAAATTCGATATATTGCTGTTCGGGGACACCTTTCATCATTCTGGAACTGGCCACCATTAGGGAGGAGAATCCCATCCTGCCAAGACTAAAGTTAGCGAAAGTGGCGGTGAGCTCGGCAAATTCCCGTGGTCCTATATCGCCGCGACGCATTTGCTCTTGTAGAAAAGCTTTGACAGAAAATCCGGCTATAACCGTACCGTCGAAATCAAAAAAGGCACCGATATGAGAGCCTTCCGGTTGGCGTTCGACAATTTTTGTAACGTCATTATGGACATTCATGAATTGATTTACCCTTAAGATACTGGAGTGGATTAATTGTTTTTTTGATAGAGTGCAGCTGCCCGCTTGCAAGCCTTAGGTCGTGGCGCAAGAAGTGATCTATAGATAATCTTTTGTTTATTAGTATTGTCACTTTTGCGTATTTCTTATTGTTCTTCATTTTTATTATATTTTTCTTTGTATCGCTTTATAAGTTTTGGTTGTTCTGGTAATAGTAGTTAAATTGTATTTCCGATTGATGCTATTTTCCTGTGGAGGCCGGTATCACAGAAAGATTCTGTTCGAGACAAACGCCGCGGGTAAAGTGAATAAAGTTGTCAGGTGTTAAGTATGTATCTATCCAACCACTGAGCCATATCTTCTAATACTTGTTGCTGTTCTGGCTCATTAAATATTTCATGATAGAGATTTGGGTAAACGTGTAGTGTTTTGTCGGCTGAGCTGATGGTGTTGTGAAATTTCTGTGAGCCTTCCACTGCCGCCAGAGTGTCACTTTCACCGTGTAGGATCAGCATTGGGAGGGTGATCTCGTCAGCGCTGCCCATCAGTGTCTTCATCGTGTCGAGCAATTCATTCACCAATCGTGAGGACAGCTTGCCTTTGTAAACCAATGGGTCGTCAAGGTAGGCCCGCACAACGGCGGGATCACGGCTGACACCATTGGCATCCAATGCCAGCATGCCCAGAGTTGGCATTAAACGTGAGATTACACGATTAATTGCTAATAATAGTGAGGAGGGTTCGTCGACGGCTTTTAATGCTGGGCCGGAAAGTACACAACCAGTGAAGTCGCCCTGGTGTTTAAGCAAGAAGTTGGCACTGATTAGACCGCCCATGCTGTGGCCAACCAGAAATCTAGGTGTGTCTGGAAATTCATTTTTGATCTTTTGCAGGAGTGCGTAAACCCCAGCGGAATAATTACTGAAGTGATCGATATGACCTGGGCGGCCATCAGATTTTCCATGGCCTTTATGATCCAGCGCAAATACAGAAAAGCTTTTCTTTGTAAAATATTCGGCAACGTGCTGGTAACGATCTCCGTGTTCGGCCATGCCGTGTACGATAAGTAAGATTGCTTTGGGTGGGGTGTCTGTTAGCCATTGCCTGTAATGGCAATTGAAACTGTCAGTGCTGTTAACACCTTGTGTTGCTAACTGACCTTCGGAGTGCGGCATCCATCTACTCTCGATCACCTGGGAGGCGGAATGTGAGAGCTGTAGATGCTATCCGGTTCGTGAAGAAATGAATCTTCAGTGGAGCCGGTTTTTAGTGCGTCTTTTCTCTCTATGTGTGACCACAGTATCACAGCTTTTTGAAATTCCAACGACTTTTTTCGTTCGTATTCGTTTTGAAAAATGCGCCAATAGTTTTATGCTCTTAGTAAGGTTTGTTGGGTATTTGAACCAACAGGAATTCGATTGTTTATGTTTTATTTGAGTAAATTCATGTGCATTTTGGGAGGTTAAAGCTTTAGAGATTTGTACTTTGTAAGGTGGTGTGTGTTTTCGCGTAAGATTATGTTGTTTTTCGGTCAGTTTATGAGGGCTTGGGTTCAACTTCCAAATGCATAACGTTTACGCCGTAATCCTTAACAGGTATTCCTGCATGATTTTGGTTGGTGTTTGGTAGCATAATGTTTTCCTTGGACGGTTGTTCAGCTTTTCTAAAACCACCACGACATCATTGGCAGCCACCTGCTTGAAGTCAGTCTTCTTAATCTTCACCCTGTGGGAGGTATTGGCCAACCAGAAGAGGTGGCTGCTGCCGTATTGTATTTATGTTCAGGCCTAGCAGGCTTTGCCACGGGTGTTGCTCTGCCTATCGACGGTGGATCAACGGCTATTTAAGGCTGTTTTAGCTGATGTTAGCGATTAATTTCTGTCTGGGTTGGGTTGGGGGCGGGTCTTGCACAGTGTCTTTTCAGGTGACCCACATCCTAGTATCTACAATAACCAAATTCCGCCATCGATATCGATTGTCTCTATCTCGGGTAGGCCGCGTTAGTGGGGTGCAATTATAAGGTCGTTTATAAAGGTAATGATCATAGCGCTAATGGCTTGGTTGCTGTCGGGCGAAACAATATCGCCTGCCAGTACATGCTGGCCCTTATCGCTGGAGTCTAAAAATTGGATGAGCTGTTTGGTATTGCTGCCAAACAGCTCAAAGTTATCCCTTATTGCCTGGGTATCAATCACACGGTCATTGGGTGAGTAGATAATAAGTGTCGGTGCGCTGATGCTGCTTTTATCAATCGCGGCTACGGTTTCAACCAACTCCATTAAATGCTTGTTAGCCTCAAGTGGGTAACGCGTAGTCCAGTAGATAGCCTGTTCGGGTGTCGCTGGCTCAAACCCTCGCTCAGCACCAACCAACCATTTGGCCATTGTAAGCCCCATGGGCCAGGTTAGAATATGCGCAGATTTGTCGGCCACATCAAAATTTGGCGAAATCATAATTTGTGCGTGCAAATTTTTAGCGAAAGGCTGGGCGCTGATCCAGGTTGATAATGTGCCGCCGGTCGAGACACTCAACAGGATAACTTTTTTCCCCAGCGTGCTGCCTATTTTCCATGCTTGGAACGCGTCTTCCAACCAATCATCGGCCGATGCCAATGCAAGTGACTGACCAGTTCTGCCGTGACCACTCAGTCGCGTGTAAAAAATATTCGCGTTAAGCATTTTTGCCAGTATACGAGGCACCGGCTCAATTTCCTGGCGCGTAGCGCTAAAACCATGCAAGTAAACAATGGCGTATTCGGTGGCTTGTTTTTTGTCGTTTGTCCAAACAATGGTTTTTTCAGTATTTGGGGTTAGATCATTGAAACGAGCTTCTTTCTGTTTGAGGTAATTGTCAAGATCTTTGGTAGACGTGGGTACAGAGGCATGAATAGGTGCAGCAAAGAGGATAAGCAGTGTGGCTAGGGTTATTGTTTTCATGAATTAGGGTCTCTACTCATTGGGAGCTGATACTGCTGGCAAGGCAGTGGGCGTCTCAATACGCTAGTTGATTTTCGCTGGATGGGTTGATGGCGCGGAGTAATAATTTACCAGACATCATGGCAATGACAGTATTAATCTCGGTCATTTACACTGCCCATTCTGCTTATGCGTCAAATAGGTTGGGATAAGTAATTGTAAGCAGGTTATTTCTGTGTCTAAATTAAATAGTTGTTCGAATAAAGATAATAATGAGATAACCGGAGAGTGCCCTATGTTTAAGCTTCACCCCTGTAGTCTGGCTGTAATGGCGGCTACCAGTGTCATGTGTTCCATGGCATCGAATGCTAGCTTGATGGAAGAGGTTGTGGTTACCGCAGCCAAGCGAGCGCAAACCTTGCAGGAAATCCCAATTGCCGTGTCGGTAACCTCCGCCGACACCATTGCGAAAGCAGCCATTACCGATATTGGTGATTTACAAGCGGTCGTGCCCACCTTACGTGTGCACCAGTTGCAGTCGTCTGCCAATACGGGCTTCGCAATACGCGGATTTGGTAATGGTACAAACGATGTGGGCATTGAGCCTTCGGTCGGTATCTTTATCGACGGCGTCTATCGATCACGTGCCGGTGCCGCCATTTCTGACTTGCCGCGGGTAGAGCGGATTGAAGTATTAAGTGGCCCGCAAAGTACCCTGTTTGGTAAAAACGCATCAGCGGGTGTGGTCAGTGTTATCACTCCGTTACCATCGGGCGAGACCGGCGGTTACATTTCAGGTGGTTTGTCTAATTACAGTGGCAAAAACTTTAAAGGTTTGTTTGAAAGCACAATTTCAGACGACCTGAGCTTTGATGTGTCTGGCAACTGGAGTGAACGCGACGGCTACTTTGACAACTCATTTGACGGCAGTAAGCAAAACGATCGCGATCGCTGGGGTATTCGTGGACAAGTTTATTACACGCCCACCGAAAACGTTGCCATACGAGTGATTGCCGATTACGACGAAATAGACGAAGTCTGTTGTGGTACCACCAATCTACAGAATGGTCCTACCGGCGCCGCTATTAACGCTATTGGTGGAAAGTTGGTACCTGATTCTCCCTATTCGCGTGATTCCTATATAGATATTGAACCGTTTAACGAGATCGAAAACAGCGGTGTGTCGGTGCAGGTGGATGTTGACTACGAAAGCTTTACCCTCACATCGATCACATCCTACCGAACCAGTGACGTCGCTAAAAATGTCGACATCGATTACACCAGCGCCGAGTTGATATCCGGCGGAAATCAAGGGTTAGCACTGGATACGTTTACCCAGGAAATTCGTCTGACATCAAACACCGATGGTGACGTTGAATGGATGGTTGGCGGTTTCTTCTTTGATGAAAGCCTAGACTTTAACGATGAAGTTATTTGGGGTGAGCAGGGTCGAGACTATGCCACGTCAGTGATCATCGGTTTGG
>Ga0209826_1000609_pt1 | contig 25614 bp, 20 predicted proteins | sample GOMGulsemesocosm_5_FD_184637 | JGI IMG/M metagenome (GOLD analysis project Ga0209826, IMG submission 184637) | Methane-oxidizing microbial communities from mesocosms in the Gulf of Mexico - GOM15C Gulf of Mexico (SPAdes) (version 2) | ecosystem: Environmental > Aquatic > Marine > Cold seeps... | reverse complement strand
GATAGCTAAACCATTACCTTGTGGATCATTTTCTGGGTGAACAGCAATAAGTGTTGGTACACCAAAACCACGTTTGTATTCTTCACGTACTTCAGTACCTGGACATTTAGGAGCAACCATAACAACGGTGATATCTTCACGAACTTGCATACCTTCTTCAACAATGTTGAAACCATGAGAATAAGAAAGTGTAGCACCTTGCTTCATTAGTGGCATTACGGCAGTAACAGCAGAAGTATGTTGTTTATCAGGTGTTAAGTTTAATACTAAATCGGCTTGAGGAATTAACTCAGCATAGTTGCCAACAGTAAAACCATTCTCAGTTGCCCATTGGTAAGACTGACGTTTTTCAGCAATTGCTGCATCACGTAAAGCATAAGAAATATTTAAACCAGAATCACGCATGTTTAAACCTTGGTTTAAACCTTGTGCACCACAACCAACAATAACAATATTCCAATCTTTAATGAAGTTACAGCCATCGCTGAATTCTTCACGCTTCATAAAACGACATTGACCTAATTGGCCTAATTTTTCACGTAAACTTAACGTATTAAAATAATTGCTCATGGTATTTCCTACTATAATTTTAAAATAATTTAAATAATAAAAGTACCCGCTTTTCTAACGATACTTTTTACAATGAATTTATCATACCCTAGTCATCGCATTGCAAAAAGTGATATATTCGCATTGCTGCGTTGCGTTTTTTGCAACGACCTTCAAATTAGATTCACATTAGAGATGCCCATGGATCAAAAATCACTAAATATGTTTGTGCATTTAAGCCAAACACTGCACTTTGGCAAAACCGCTCAGGCTTTTCACATGAGTCCATCTACGTTAAGTCGTGCTATACAGCGTATCGAGCAAAGTGTCGGTAGTGAACTGTTATTACGAGACAACCGCAGTGTGGTATTAACTGAAGCAGGTAAAAAATTTCAACAATACGCTCAACAGCAAGTTGAACAGTGGCAAGCTTTTAAGAAATCTTTAGATGAAACTCAGCAAGTACTAACAGGAAAACTTAGTATTTACTGCTCGGTTACTGCAGCATATAGTCACCTGCCCCCTCTATTGGAACGTTTTCGCCAGCAACATCCGTTAGTAGAAATAATGCTAACCACAGGTGATGCCAGCGACGCTTTAGAGCAAGTACAAAATAAATCAGTAGATTTTGCTATTGCGGCTAATCCTGAGAGTTTACCGCGCAGTGTCTATTTTCAGCACCTCGCCACAATCCCATTAGCCGTTATAGCGCCCACCATGTCTTGCAAGGTTCAACAACAATTACAGTCAGATATTTTGAGTTGGTCTGATATTCCTATTATTTTACCTGAGCACGGCCCTGCCCGAAAACGTTTTGATCTTTGGTATCGTAAAAAGCAGCAAGGGAAGGCTAATATTTATGCGACTGTTTCTGGTCACGAAGCCCTAGTTAGTATGGTAGCTTTAGGCTGTGGCGTTGGCATAGTACCGCAAGTGGTGGTAGAAAATAGCCCCGTAAAAGATCGTGTGCAGTATTTGAACGATGTTGGCGAGATAGAGCCTTTTGAACTTGGCGTGTGCTGCCTAAACCAAAGTAAGGCACAACCCTTGATCAAAGCTTTCTTCGATGCCGCAGCTTAAAAAACATTAACTTTAAACAGACACGGATCGAGTCAGATGTCTAAGCAGCCTATCCATCGCACGATAAGACAGAGCCTCAATTAAATGTTTATGTTCAATATTTTCTGTCGCTTCCATATCAGCCAAAGTACGCGCTATTTTTAAAATTTTATGATGAGCTCTAGTCGATAAACCGAGTTTTTCAACCGCAAGCTCAAGAAACTCATTATCATCTGCGGATAAATGACAATAGCTTTTCAACTCGCTAGTACCAAGATGTGCATTAGCTTTAGATTGGCGATCTAACTGCCTAGTTCGACATATTTGCACTCGTTGCTGAACTTGCTCACTGGTTTCATTTTGATCGGTATCCCCAGCCCAAGTTCCCCGAGGTAAACGTGCAACTTCAATTTGAATATCTATTCTGTCTAAAAAAGGGCCAGACAAGCGATTTAAATAACGTAACACTTGCTCTGGCGTACTGCGATTATCGTTATAAAATCCTGTTGGACTTGGGTTCATGGCGGCAATTAATTGAAAGCGCGCTGGAAAGCTTTGCTTGTGCATGGCACGAGAAATAGTCACTTCACCCGACTCCATTGGCTCACGTAGCACATCCAACACTTTACGTTCAAACTCAGGTAGTTCGTCTAAAAACAACACGCCATTGTGCGCTAAAGATATTTCACCCGGCTGTGGTTGACTACCTCCACCCACTAGGGCTGCTGACGACGCCGTATGATGCGGTGCACGAAATGGACGTGTTAACCATGAATTGGCATTTATATGTTGATTACTTATGGACTGAATCGCAGCAGCCTCTAATGCTTCCGCTTCGGTCATTTTTGGTAAAATTCCAGCTAATCGACTCGCCAACATGGTTTTCCCTGTACCTGGAGGACCAATAAAAAGTAAATTATGATTACCACTAGCCGCAATTTCTAGGGCGCGTTTTGCCAGTGGTTGACCAATAACATCACTAATATCTAATTCATTAATATGGTGATATTGCTCAAAAGTTTGCGCTACAACCAAAGGCAATGGGGCTTGTCTTGCAAAATGGGAATAAAGTTGACTTAAATGTTCAATAGCATGAATTTTTGCCTGCTTAACCCAACTCGCTTGCTCGCTATTTTGTAAAGGTAACACCAGCGTTCTTTTACTCTCACTACAAGACATCGCCATGGGTATTTCGCCAATAATAGCTCTAAGCTCTCCAGATAGAGCTAATTCTCCAGCAAATTCATACTGGCTTAGGTCAACTTTGGGGATTTGCTCAGAAGCCGCTAAAATACCAACGGCTATGGGTAAATCAAAACGACCACCTTCTTTTGGCAAATCTGCAGGCGCTAGATTTATGGTGATCCGCTTAGCAGGAAATTCATAACCGCAATTGATGATCGCACTACGAACGCGATCTTTTGATTCTTTCACTGATGTTTCAGCTAAACCAACAATATGAAAAGCTGGTAACCCATTAGCTAAATGTACTTCAACAGTTACAAGAGGAGATTCTAGACCAACACGGGCCCGACTGAAAACACAAGCAAGCGACATAGTAATTCCATTTATTTGATTCCATTTTTCTTAGTGTAGGAAAGTATTCAGGTTTTTTCGACTTTCAACAAAAATATATTACAATAAATCTGTTTGTTATAACTTTACTTCTTTAGTGAAAAGAAAAAACTCTAAATAAAAAGCTTGCTCAAAACATTAGAGCTATGATACTAATCTAATAAGAGATGAGAACTGCGCACAAAAATTCATTATAAAACTATAAATGTCAGTCTTTAGTCGAATTAATTTTTTAGTAAAAATAGAAAACAAATGCAAAACTTTAGCTCAATTATTATTAGAAGTGTCCTCGTCGTAATGATTATGAAATCATTTCGAGGGTTTTCGTTAAGCTAAAGAAAAGCAAAACAGAAAAACAAACCCTCGCTTCGAAAGAACCGAGGGTTTTATTTTTTCTGGGGAAAATGAACAACAACTGTAAACAAAATTATTTTAGATCATTAACTTTTGGAATTATCATGACTAACAGCAAGCCGTTAACCGGCGGTGGATTATTATTTAAAGTACTTGAACAACATGGTGTAAATCATGTTTTCGGTTATCCTGGTGGCGCTATTATGCCAATTTATGACGCCTTGTATGATAGCGATGTACAGCATTTTCTTTGTCGACACGAACAAGGTGCGGCATTTTCTGCTGTTGGCTACGCACGTGCTTCGGGCAAAGTAGGTGTTTGTATGGCAACGTCAGGCCCTGGTGCAACCAACTTAATTACTGGTCTTGCTGATGCCTTCGCAGATTCCATTCCTATTGTTGCCATTACAGGTCAAGTTCCTACGGCATCAATGGGTAGTGACGCTTTTCAAGAAATTGATATTTTTGGTTTATCATTGGCTTGTACTAAGCATTCTTTTCAAGTGAGCCATGTTGATGAATTAGAAAAAATATTACACCAAGCATTTGAAATTGCACTAGAAGGTCGTCAAGGCCCTGTGCTTATTGATATTCCAAAAGATGTTCAAATGGCAAGTATAGAGCAAACTTTCAAAGCGGCAGCACACCTTAAAAATAAAGTAAAATTACCCCTTGCAGATATCAGTAAAGCATTGGATTTACTTAACCATGCTAAACAACCCATTTTATATGTTGGTGGTGGTGTTGGTATGGCAAATGCCATTGAAGAAGTGAGAGCTTTTGCAGAGAAAACAGGTATACCATCCGTATCAACTTTAAAAGGCTTAGGCGCAATTGATGCCAACGATAAAAATTATTTAGGTATGCTTGGTATGCATGGTACTAAAGCGGCAAATTTAGCCGTTCACGAGTGTGATTTACTCATTGCTGTTGGCGCCCGTTTTGATGACAGAGTTACTGGTAAATTAGATCAATTTGCCCCTGACGCTAAAGTGATTCATTTTGATATTGATACGGCTGAAATTAATAAGCGTAGAGAAGCTGACGCTCCTATTTTAGGTGACTTGAAAGAAAACTTACCACTGTTAACCATGTCACTTGATATTGAGAATTGGCAAGCAAAAATTCAAAAAATGAAAGCTGATTTTATCTGGCGATATGATCACCCCGGTGAGCAAATTTTTGCTCCTGCTGTGTTAAAAGAAGTTAGCACTTTAATGCCCAAAAATACTTGTGTCACTACCGATGTTGGTCAACATCAAATGTGGGCTGCACAGCACATGAGTTTTGATGAACCAAGTAATTTTTTAACCAGTGGTAGCATGGGCACTATGGGCTTTGGTTTACCTGCGGCAATTGGTGCGCAAATTAGTCGTCCTCATGACACAGTTATAGTCGTATCAGGCGATGGCTCCATCATGATGAACGTACAAGAATTAGCGACTATCAAACGCTATCAAATTCCAGTAAAAATAGTGTTAATTGATAATGCAAAATTAGGCATGGTACGCCAATGGCAAGATTTATTCTTCGAGGGCCGTTTATGCGAAACAGATTTAGCAGACAATCCAGACTTCATCATGTTAGCTACTGCTTTTGATATAAAAGCTAAAGTCATAACGAAAAAGAGTGAAGTAACAGCAGCCATCAATGAAATGTTAGATCACGATGGTGCTTATTTACTGCAAGTTAAAATTGACGCCAAAGACAATGTTTGGCCATTAGTACCACCCAATAGTGCCAATAATGAAATGATGGAGAGCGCTTAATATGAACACGCTTACTTTAAACAACTACACTTTGATTATTATGACTGATGATAAACAGGTAGTACTTGAGCGAATATTACAAGTTACTCGTTATCGAGGCTTTTTGATTAACGGCATGACCGCCAAAGTGAATACAGGTAACAATATTGCCACAATTGAATTATTTGTTAGTAGTGAACGCCCTATTTCATTTTTAACAGATCAAATTAACAAGCTGGTCGACATAAAAAGTGTCAAAGTAGACAATACTTAGCGTCACATATACAAAAATAAGTGTAGGGTATTGCGGTGATATTTATCGCAATACCCTACAATCTACAAAGCTAATACCAAGTGAATTAATTAATTGAGCACTTGATATAATATTTTATAAAAAGTAAACGGAAGCATATCATCATGGCAAAACTACGTTCAGCAACTTCTACTCAAGGCCGTAATATGGCTGGCGCTCGTGCCCTATGGCGCGCAACGGGCATGACCGATAACGATTTTGGTAAGCCAATTATTGCTGTTGTTAACTCATTCACCCAATTTGTACCCGGACATGTACATTTAAAAGATATGGGGCAGCTTGTTGCTGGCGCTATTGAAAAAGCAGGTGGTGTTGCCAAAGAATTTAATACTATCGCCGTTGATGATGGTATCGCTATGGGTCATGCTGGCATGCTTTATAGCTTACCATCGCGTGATTTAATAGCTGATTCGGTTGAATATATGGTTAATGCTCATTGCGCTGATGCTATGGTTTGTATTTCCAACTGTGACAAAATAACTCCCGGCATGATGATGGCAGCAATGCGCCTTAACATCCCTGTTATTTTTGTTTCTGGTGGCCCGATGGAAGCAGGTAAAACTAAACTAAGCGATCAAATTATTAAACTTGATTTAGTTGATGCCATGATCCAAGGTGCCGACCCGAAAGTAAGTGATGAACAAAGTGACCAAATAGAGCGTTCGGCTTGTCCAACCTGTGGTTCATGTTCTGGTATGTTTACCGCTAATTCGATGAACTGTTTAGCTGAAGCCTTAGGCTTGGCTCTGCCGGGTAATGGCTCTATGTTGGCAACCCACGCCGACCGCGAAAAATTATTTTTAGACGCAGGTAAAGAGATTGTTAAGTTAACTAAACGTTATTATCACGATAACGATGAATCTGCACTACCGCGTAATATCGCCAACAAAGACGCATTTTCAAATGCCATGTGTTTAGACATCGCCATGGGTGGTTCAACCAATACCATCTTGCATTTATTAGCCACCGCACAAGAAGCTGAAATAGATTACACCATGGCCGACATGGACAAATTGTCACGTATCGTGCCGCAGTTATGTAAAGTCGCACCATCAACTCCTGAGTATCATATGGAAGATGTACATCGCGCTGGTGGTGTTATTGCTATTTTAGGAGAGCTAGCACGTGCTAATTTATTAACCACCGATGTACCGAATGTTTTAGGCACAACCTTAGCGGATGTTATCGCTAAATATGACATTATGGTGACGGATGATGAAGACGTTAAAAAATTCTACCGTGCCGGCCCTGCTGGTATTCGCACCACCAAAGCCTTTAGCCAAGATTGTCGCTGGGATACTTTAGATGACGACAGAGAAAATGGTTGTATACGTAATCTTGCTAATGCCTTTTCAACCGAAGGCGGTTTAGCGGTACTTGCTGGTAATATTGCCGTAGACGGTTGTGTGGTTAAAACCGCTGGTGTCAGTGATGATAACTTAACTTTTACCGGCCCTGCACATATTTTTGAAAGCCAAGACGATGCCGTTGCCGGTGTTTTAGACGGTAAAGTTGTTGCCGGTGAAGTGGTTGTTATTCGTTACGAAGGCCCGAAAGGCGGCCCAGGTATGCAAGAAATGCTTTACCCAACCACATACTTAAAGTCGATGGGCTTGGGTAAAGCTTGTGCTTTATTAACTGATGGTCGCTTCTCTGGTGGCACTTCGGGTTTATCTATTGGACATGTTTCACCTGAAGCGGCTGATGGCGGAACTATTGCACTGGTAGAACAAGGCGATATTATTCACATTGATATTCCTAATCGTAGTATTGAAATCAAGGTTAGCGACGAAGAACTTGCACAGCGTAGAGCTGCGATGGAAGCGAAAGGCAAACAAGCATGGAAGCCAAAAGATCGTGTTCGCCCAATTAGCTATGCGTTAAAAAACTACGCGATGTTAGCTACCAGTGCCGACAAAGGCGCTGTGCGTAACCGTGATTTACTCGATGGCAAAGTGTAGGCGAGAATTTATTCGCGCTCACGCACATAACCTTAGGCAAAAACCATGACAGAATCACAGTTATTAGCTCAACAATCAGAGCAACTTGACTATCTTAGACGCATATTACTTGCGCCCATTTACGATGTTGTTGTCGAAACTGAACTAACTCATTTAACTAAGTTATCTACGCGCTTAAATAATCAAATTTATTTAAAACGTGAAGATCAACAACCTGTGCATTCTTTTAAGCTACGCGGTGCTTATAACAAGCTATCAACTTTAAGCGAAGCAGAATGTATTCATGGTGTTATTGCTGCTTCTGCAGGAAATCATGCTCAAGGTTTGGCATTGGCCGCTAACAAACTTGGCATAAAAGCCACTATTGTCATGCCAAAAACCACACCTGATATTAAAGTAGATAATGTTAGACGCTTTGGCGGAGAAGTGCGCTTAGTAGGTAATAGTTTTAATGAAGCACAAACGGCTTCTGTTGAATATGCACAAGCTGAAAACAAAACGCTGATCCACCCTTTTGATGATGTGGATGTTATTGTTGGTCAAGGCACAGTAGCAAAAGAATTATTACAGCAACACCCCAACGCTGATGTGGTTTTTATTCCTGTCGGTGGCGGCGGTTTACTAGCAGGTATGGCGGTATATTTAAAGCAACTTAGCCCTAAAACCAAAGTAATTGGTGTTGAAGCTGAGGATTCTGCCTGTTTAAAAGCAGCTTTAAAGGCTGGCAAGCCAGTAGATTTAGAGCAAGTAGGTTTGTTTGCTGATGGTGTTGCTGTAAAACGCATTGGTGAGCATACCTTTGGTTTAATCCAACGCTATTGTGATGATGTTATTACCGTCAGCACAGACGAAATTTGCGCATCCATAAAAGATATATTTGAACAAACTCGCGTTATTGCTGAACCTGCTGGCGCATTATCTTTAGCGGGTTTACAAAAGTATTGTGCTATTAGCGAAAAAAATGATGAGTCACTTGTGGCAATATTATCAGGCGCTAATATGAACTTTCACAGTTTACGGTATGTGTCTGAACGCTGTGAATTAGGCGAGAAAAAAGAAGCGATTTTAGCTGTCACTATTCCTGAAGAAAAAGGTAGCTTTAAACGCTTTTGTCAAACGATAGGCAATAGGGCAATTACCGAATTTAACTATCGTTGTGCCAATGAAAAAAGTGCCAATGTTTTTGTTGGCGTACGTTTAGGTGGTAGTGCAAAGGAACATAAACAACTGCTTGACGAGTTAGCAAGCGCCAACTACCAAGTTAATGATTTTACCAATAATGAATTAGCAAAATTACATGTTCGCTATATGATTGGCGGTAAAAATAACTCAGATAATGTGAATGAAAGAATCTTCAGCTTTGAATTTCCTGAGCACCCTGGCGCATTAGAAAAATTTCTAGATGCGATGGGCGAGCTTTTCAATATCACTCTATTTCATTATCGAAATCATGGTGCGGCCTTTGGGCAAGTTTTGGCTGGCTTTGAAGTCTGCAAGAGTAAAGAAAGTGAGTTTTTTTCCCATTTAAATGCTTTAGGTTATCAATTTCAAGAAGTGACTGATAACCTCGCCTACCAAGCATTTCTAAACTAATACAAATTAACGCTGCATGGATGCAGCTTATTAAAAAATGCAGGAGCATACTGTCCTGAACAACGAGTTAATGCAATAAATGCCTTGTATTTGGCAATTTTCCCAGCATATAGAATAGATAATCTAACGAATAAAACGAGTATTATTTCACCATGAGTATGGTTACTTGGTTAGCCATACTCTCATCATCTAAGCGACCATAACTCATAATAAAATCTTTTTTTCCATCATGGTTAATATCATAATGCTCAAACAGCGCACCATCTTTAGGTAATGAAAGCTTGTGCTTACTGGCTTTACGATTAAATAGTCTTGAGCTATTTTTCCCTAAATAAATTTTTAATTTATTTTCACCTGATGATAAAATCAAATCTTGCAAATCATCACCATTAACATCACTAAGTAGCACGATGGGTTGACCACTTTGTCCTGATGTTAAACTAAAACTAAGCTCTACCTCTTTGCTAGTAATTGGATCACTTGAGTAAGTATTACTGTCATTTAGAGCAAACAATAAAACATTTTGATCTATACCACCTGACATCAAAGCACCAATAATATTACTGATACTCAACTCAAATGAAGATAACAATACTTCAAACTTACCATCATTGTTAACATCAATTATATTTAACCCGGTTAAAGTCCCATCAGCTTTAATCACAGTATTGGCTATTTTAGGAAACTCAAGTTGACCATTTGCATTGCTAAAACCCAAATAAAATTCATAGTCATTTATTCTTTCTAATACACCGGAACTTTGGGTAAAACGGACAATAACATCAACTAAACCATCGCCATTAATATCTTTTATTTGTTCAATAGCACGATGTGTTAAATTGCTTTGATCAAGATTTTCACCATCTGACTCTTTTATTTGCCACCAGTTTAAACCGTGAATAGCATGTGCTATCACTAATGATTTTTTCTCCGAGGAAAAGGTTCCATTTTCAAGTTGACTGAAATAATTAATTTTCCCTTTTGAAATCCATGCAATGTCTTGTTTTCCATCTAACGTTAAGTCAACAAAAAACAAGATCACTGGATTAAAAAATATACCTCCTCGACTGAGCTCTACTTGCGTATTTATAGGTAAATGCTGATAAACATATTCTGGACTATCTTTTAAAGCAAGCCACAAATTTGTGTGTTCAAAATCAGGTAGAATAATATCGTCTAGATCATCTTTATTAACATCTTGGATAAAATCTTTTTTTACAATAAAACTGGATTTATTTTGCAAGAAGATAGAGTTAACCTTTTCTTTCAACTGAAGAGATAATGCAGACGCCAAGCTATCACTACGGTTTAAATCGTCATTATAATGTAGAGTAACCACTTCATTTTTTGCCAGAAAATGTAGTTTTTTCTGATTTTCACCAACATCAAACGCAAAATACTTATCCGCTAAGCGCAATTTATCAAGTAAAACAAAGTGGTCATCTTGTTCATGAAACACATAAACAGCCAACCAAGTTTGCTGTTGTTCATCTTCACCAATAATAACAAGTTCATCAATTAAACTTTTTTCATCAACAACTAAATCTACCGCGATAACAGGTAAACTAACCTTGAATGGTGCGGTTATTTGATATTTTTCAAAGCTTAATTTAGTTCCTGCTAGTTTACTGGTGTTGGCAAAAGCTAATGAGTTTGTTGTAAATAGAAAACAGAATGCTAAACTAAACAATAGTCGATTGTGCATATCAGTCCTTTTAAGTTTAGTCTGAAAATAAAATTTGAAGCTCAGTAGAACAATATGCATCCTTATTATCTAGTAAAAGCGCTTTTATTTTGTAACTAGAATTTGCAAAAGTAACAAATAATTAAACTCTATACTGGCAGCACCTTGTATGCGCAGCGCCTTGCTCCTTCAATAATATGTTCTTCTCGGCTCACCATCGCAACACCTTCAAATAAAGTTTGAAATAGATGTAATTCACTTCGACAAAAATTTACACATTTAGTTGCAGCAGCACATATTGGACAGTGATTTTCCAACAGCCAAAAAAAGTTTTCTTCTTTAGTTACTGTTGCCATATAGCCTTCATCACTGCGTAATGTTGATAATGTGATCAATTTTTCTTCCACGCCATATCGATCAGCTAATGCTAAACGGTATGTTTTCATTGATGATTCTTCTCTGTTGCTAATAAGCTTATCTAAACCATCATCGCCAAAAACAGCAATAACAGAGTCAATTAACTGAACGGTTAATTCATCGTGACGATCAGCAAAACGGCTATTGGTTTTATCTGTTAACGACCAATAACGAGTTGGCCTGCCTCTTGGTGCTTTTTCATCCTTAAAGATGACTTCACCAGATTCTTCTAGTGTCAGCATATGCTGGCGAATCCCCATGGTTGTCAATTCTAATTCACGGGCTAAGACTTTTGCGGTTAAAGCACCTTGGGTTTTTAACAGTTCAATTATTTTATGATGAGTTTTCATAACAACTCCTATCTATTCATTATGTCCATTATCCCCCAAAAGCTCATTATGTAAACTTTTTAATTTATTTTATTTTACGATTATCATTGACAGAATTAAATAAAGAGTTTACTTTACTTAATATTAAGTAAATATATTTATTTATATAAAAAGAGAGTGAAATATGAATTTAGTTATTATTAGTGCAAGTCAAAGGAAACAATCTCAAAGTGCTAAAGTTGCTCAGTATCTATCAAAGGTTTCAACAGGCTATAAAAAAGTAATGCATTTTGAGCTTTGCCAATACCAACTACCATTATGGGATGGAGAGCAGACAAGCAAGTTTTTAAAATCCTGCGATTGGGGCATGATAAACCAACATTTAAACGAAGCCGATGCCGTAATTGTTATCACGCCTGAGTGGAGTGGCATGGCATCACCTTTATTAAAAAATTTCTTAATGATGTGTTCAAGTCTAGACACGGCTCACAAGCCTGTATTATTAGTCGCGGTTTCTAGTGGAATTAGCGGCGTTTATCCTATTGCAGAATTACGCATGAATGCTTTAAAAAATAATAAATTAGTCGCAATTCCAGATCACCTTATTATTAGAAATGTTGAAGAAATACTTAATGATCATAAAGATCGTGCCTCACCGTTATCAAAAGCCGATGAGTATATCCGTCATCGCATAGGATACAGTCTGCACATATTGAGTAAGTACAGTAAGTCATTAAAAACAATGCGGACAGAGTTACTAACCCAGCCCTATGAAAACGAGAAACAGTATTCTTATGCCATGTAAACCACAACCAAACAGGAGAAAAATATGATTACTTTAGAGCATGTAAATCTAGTTGTTAGAGATATAAACACTACATTAACTTTTTACAAAGCTGCTTTTCCACACTGGAACGTTCGAGGTGGTGGTGTAAGTGAGTGGTATGGTAAACCAAGAAACTGGGTTCACTTTGGCGACGAGTACCAATACCTTGCTTTTAACGATGATGGTGTTGGTGAAAACCGCGATTTAACTGGTCATCAAATTGGTCTTGCTCATTTTGCTTTTGTCACTAGCGATATAAAAGGTATTATTGATCGACTAACCAAAGCGAGTTTTAAGATAGATAAAAAAGGCGCTGAAGATAAGTATCGCACTAATGTTTACTATGTTGATCCCAACGGCTACGAGGTTGAGTTTGTGCAATACAATAGCGACTTGCCTGAATGCAGAAATAGATATTAAAGATTAAGCAGCCACTTGATCCCGATCAAGTTCCCGGGTAATTTGCTCAGGCACTATATACCCAAGTTAGATTACATTAATTTTATGTGGAGCAAGTTATGGGTTGTTGTGGCGGTTGTGGTGGCGAAGACCATCAAGAAAAGAAAGAGCAAGAACAAGAACAAGCTGTTGAACAATCAACTGAGAAAAAAGTTGAAGAAACAGAATCTTAAGGCTTCTAAATTACATTGATAACCTATTATATTTGTTATCAATGTAGGAGCGGTATTAACCGCGAAAAATGTTCAAAGAGCTGATTAGACAATGCATGGAGCATGTTGTCCTGAATCCTCTCCTACGAAAGGCAGAATAGCGAAAGTTATACTGCCTTTTTTATTGCCAAATGTTGAGCTTCAATAAAGCCTCTCAATAACGCAAACCGGACAAAATAATAACTAACCATAACAATAAAACGTTTATGTTCTATGGGCATATAAAACTTATCTGTTTCAGGCCTAATCAATAGCAATTTTTGTTTGCCACTCAAGCCAATCGCTATCAATGTCTTGGTGTAAAATAAATACTGACTTCTTATTCTCAACCTGCAACTCATTTTGCTCTGGAGTTGCAAAAGCAATACCGCCAGCAATTAAGGTCTCAATAGATTCCGATTTTATATTAACACCAGAAAAAATACTCGCTTCAATATTAACGCCACTCGTATTCCAAAATTTACTGCCATTATTCACTAAGGGAGCATAACGGTTAGCAATATTAATAAAAACATTGACCATATCAGCAGTGCTAGATAAATCAATACCGATCACTTTACCCACTTTAACTTGGCGATATAATACTGGGTTGCCAACACGTATCGAGCCTAATCGCTGAGCTGTTAATTTAATATTTAAACCAAAGGGAAGTTGCGTAACTGTCGGTGCTAGTTCAAGTGCTTCAAAGTCTGTTTGTTGTTCTGCGGTGTTCATATTAGGTAATAAGCCAATAAAAGCGCCTCCAAGTATAGAGGTTATATTGGTCGAACCAACCAAGCCAATTTCGGGATCTATCAACCAAAATTTACTACCTTGTTTTGCAAATTTTTTGCCTAGATCATTTAGCAAGATAAAAGCAGTCACACCAACTTCATCATCATTAAAAACTAGCCGCGTTACTGATCCTAACTCTTGTTCTTGATAAATCACTTTAGTGTTTATTTTCAAACCTGAAAAATCTTGAAAATGAATACTGATAGACAAACCTGCATTTTCTGCCTGTTCAAAATGCTCAAATAATTCAAAACTGTCTAATTCTTTTACAACAGTTTGAGATTGCTCAATACTAAAAGGATTAAAAAAACTAATGCCACCTCGTAAAATTGCATCTACTGATTCTGTTTTAACAACAAAGTCGCTTAAACCACCACTTATCATGACACCACTAGCATTATAAAAACGTGTATTGGGCTGTATTAATGACCTATGTTCTTCATCAATGCTGATATTAATCCGCACTTTATCTGCTTTTTTATCTAAAGCAACATTGTCTACTTGCCCAACAATAACGCCACGATAACTAACACTACTACCTGCTGCTGCAACATTGGCATTATTGGTTACTAAGCTTAATTGTAAACCTAAGGCACTTGGAGGCTTGGCTGGTGGTGAGGTTAATAAAACAAAGTCTGTTTTAACTATTTCATTTTCTTTATCAAGATTAAAGGTTATATAAGCTCCTCCTAATAACGCGTCAGTATCTGTTGCACCAGATAAACTCAGATTAGGTTTTACTAGCCAAAACTGAGTACCTTCACGCAAAATCATTTCATAGTCAGGCAACAAGCCCAAATGTAATTTACTTTGATTTCCTTGGTTTTCAATTTTATGAATAGCGCCAATCTCTTCACCACGATATAAAATACGGGTATTTTCACTAACTTGCTTATTCACGTTAATAGATAAAGTAAAACTAGTGCGCTGCTCTGCCAATTGTTGATTGGCAAATAAACTAAACTGATCACCATTAGCCACTGATTTATTTTGACTTTTATTTTCAACATTAATAAATGAGATGCCACCAGTTAGCATACTTTGTAGCGATTGAGTTTTTATATCAACGCCCTGCAAATTGGCTTTTATACTTATGCCAGAGTTGTTATAAAAATGACTACTAGTGACAACATAGTGTTGATATTCAGGCTTAACATGAATATGGATAAGGTGCTGATCTGAACTAATGGTTTCAATGGCTTGAACATTGCCTACACCTTGCTGTTTATAATAAACTTGACTGCCCACCTGCAAAGAATGGCGGTCATTTGCTTGTATTATTAAATGCAAACCTGGCTCAGTATACTTATAAGGCGGTTTACTGTTATAAACACTAAATTTGTTTGCTGGCTCACCTTGAAGTGACGGCCGAATGCTTATGTAAGTTCCCGTCAATAAGGTTTTCGCATTAGAGACACCTGTAAGATCAATGTGAGGTGACACTAAATAAAATTGTGATTGTTCGGTTAAATAAGGTACAACACGTGGATTCACTTTAGCCTTAGCGATTATTTTTCTTGCTTTGGGATCTATTTTTGCAATTGACTCTATCGCACCTATCGTCAACCCTTGATATAAAATGGCAGCATTGTTGTCGATACCTGAATTCCAATCTAAAGTTAACTCAATTTCATGCCCTGTTTCTGCAGACTGAAAATCAGCGTGTAATGGAAAGTTTTGCCCATTTTGAGCAGAGGCTAACTCTTGTTGATAACTCAGCGTATCAACAGCAATACCGCCAGCAATAATTGACGCTAAAGAGTCGGTATTCACCTTAATACCTGAAGTAATAGACGCGGTAAGCTGTACGCCGCTGGTATTCCAAAATAATGAATTTTCTTTCACTAAATGAGCGTATTCTTGTTCAATAAAAATATTAATATTAATTGATTGGCTTTCTTCAACAAAGTGATAACCCGTAACATAACCAATCGGAATTTGTTTAAAAGTAATTGGAGAGTTTTCACTAATAGAACCTAAAACACTCGTTTGCAATGTTAAATGCAAACCTGGAGTTGTCATATCTAATTTTGGTGCCTCATGAAGCGCAATAAAATTATCTTGGCTGTCGCCTTCTTTACTATTATCAGGCAAAATATTAATATAACTACCCGAGATTAACGTATCTAAACCAGAAACTCCCTGTAACGAAATATCCGCACTTACCAACCAAAACTGTGTGTTATCTGTTAAATAATCGGCAAATGATTTTGTCATTTCTACTTCAGCAATGACCGATTGTAAATCATCAGATGGTACAACTTTCTGAACTATTCCTGTTACAAGACCTTTATAACGTATCTCTGTTTTTTTAGCGACAATACCCGCACCACTGTCAAATTCAATAGTGATAAAAATACCTTGTTCAGATAACGCCTTAATACCTAACCAACCACCAAAGATTAGCGCGATAAAAGGAACAAACCAAATAATTGAGATACCTTGACGTGGCACAACTTCGGCAGACGCTACGTTATTTTTCAAGTCCTTGTCATTTAATGATTTATCAATAGTCATTTTTTTCCTTAATGTTTTCACTATTTTGCTTTTTATCCCACAAAAGTCGAGGATCAAAACTTTTTGCCGATATCATGGTAAAAATCACCGTTAAGGTAAAATAATTTATCGCAGGCCCCGCTTCAACTGATGTGACGAAGCCCAACTCAACCACTGCAACTAATAATGCCACAACAAAAACATCAAGCATTGACCAAGGCCCTAAAAACTCTAAAACGTGATAAAACTTACTGTGCTTGTCTGGTCGTAAACGAACACCAGTATAGACTCGATAAACCAATAAAAATAAACCAATAATTTTGAGCAGCGGCACAATAATACTTGCAGTGAAAATAATGACTGCAATGGGATATAAGCCTTGATCTACAAACTTGCCAATACCTGAAAGTATGGTTGCAGAATCACCAATACCCAATGAATATACAATCATAATAGGGTAAAGGTTTGCTGGTATAAAAGCTATTAATGCGGCAAAATTCCACGCCAAAGTATATTGCAAGCTATACGGTTTTCGTTGATAAAACATGCCGTGACAACGGCTGCACTCAATTTTTTCTTTTGTACCTGCTTCATCCAATAAGTCATTAAGTTTATGACATTGAGGGCAAAGAGCAAGGTTGCTTTCTTTTGCTGTATTAATCAACAAACTCATCCTCTAACTTTTGCCAAATATAATCATGATCTAACGCAGCCGATGCCATTGTTGAACTAATAAGCCAAAGAATAAAAGCCAACAAGCCCATATTCACCGACAACTCTGTGTCATCAATTAACTTATACATTGAAACAACAATGCCAAGCATAAAAACATTAAGCATTGCCCAATTGTCTAAATGATGAAAAGCACGAAAGAAATATAATAAGGAAGGTTTTAGTTTTTTGAATTTAAAGCTATAAGTTACATAAAAGGCACCAAACAAGCGAACAACTGGCACAGCAATAGCAAATAAAAAGACTAAAGTGGCGATCATAAAAAAACCGCGATCAATAAGAACTAAAATACAATCAAGCAACGAAGCATGATGGTATTGTCCAGCCAAAGTCACTCCCATAATAGGAAGTAGAATAGCTGGAAATAACAATAATATACCTGCTAATGACCAATTAAAACTACGTTCAATAGAATCAACTTTACGTTCTGCCATGGTACTACCGCAACGAAGGCACTTTGCACTTTGTCCTTGCTTTAGTTCAGGCTTGTCATATAAAGCGTCGCACTGTTGGCAGGCGATTAACTGTTTATTATCAATATGAGCACTCAAATTTGTCACTCATGCATAAAAGGAATCATAAAGAATATTTTAGGTGATAATCCAAAAAAGCTACAGTGTTAAAATCAAAAAAGCAGCGATAAACGCTGCTTTTTTTGATTTTAACATGTCAATACTTGTCGCTATTTAAGTGACGACATATACTTTACTAACTCGTCAATATCATTATCTGATAATTTAATCGCAATTTTAGCCATCATACTATTTTTAGAGTTACTACGACTTCCATCACGAAAACTTTCAATTTGCTTTTTCAAGTAATCAGCATTTTGACCCGCAAGTGCAGGGAAACCAGCTTGAGCCATTCCTTTACCTTTCACGCCATGACAAGCTACACAAGCAGTAACACCTTTAGCAGCATCACCACCAAAATATAACTTATGACCTATAACACTTGCTTCGCCTGTTCCAACGGTAGGAGCTTGAACTGCAAAGTAAGCGGCTAAATCATCCATGTCTTTTTTAGATAACGCGGCAACCATACCAACCATAACAGGGTCGTTACGTTCACCTGATTTAAAATCAGCTAGTTGTTTAGCAAGATAGTTAGCACTTTGGCCTGCTAATTTAGGGTAAATAGCAACCAAGCTATTTCCATCAACGCCATGACAAGAAGCACACATTACTGATTTTTCTTGACCGGCTTTAACATCACCAGCATAAATAGCTTTGGCAGATGTTGAAGTAACAACGTCTACATTACCAACTGAAGCGGCTGCAGCAGGAGCACTATCTTCAGATGAAGTTGATGACTCACTAGTGCGTTTTTGACTAGCAAAGAAAGCACCTAAATCAGCCATATCTTGTTCTGACAAATTAACCGCCATTGGTGCCATCATCATGTCAGTACGAGCACCTGATTTAAAATCAGCTAATTGTTTAGCGATATAGGCCGCATGCTGCCCCGCAAGATCAGGATAAGTTGGGTTAGGATTAACACCTGTAGCCCCATGACAAGCGCCACATATTGCAGCTTTGGCTTTACCGGCATCGGCATCACCTTCTACTGCATTTACAGTACTTATAACGCCCATGGTTAACAATAGTGAAAAGATTATTTTTTTCATTGAGTTGCTCTCTGCTTGTCGAAAATAAATTAAATTCAAGTGACGGCATTTTACACTAATATAAGCAATGTGTAACAGCATCACATAGAAAATTCCCTGAAAAACATAGTATTTCACTAATTAATTTATTTTTTTAAGCAATAAAGCATCAGAAAACGTTATAATGCCGCTTTATTTATTATTTTTAATTTAACCGAGTTAAGCCCTTGTCTTCTACAACTATACATTTAAGCAAAGCCACTTTTACTATCAGTGCGCCAGATATTCGCAAATTACCAGAAGACAGTGGTATAGAGGTTGCTTTCGCTGGTCGCTCTAATGCAGGTAAATCAAGTGCGCTAAACACGCTTACCAATCAAAGAGGTTTAGCTCGAATCAGTAAAACTCCTGGTCGTACTCAGTTAATTAACGTTTTTGAAATAGCTGACAACAAACGCCTTATTGATTTACCTGGTTACGGCTTTGCTAAAGTGCCATTAGAAATGAAGAAAAAATGGCAAAAAGCGCTAGGTGAATATTTAGAAAAACGTGAAAGCTTAAAAGGTTTAGTGGTCTTAATGGATATTAGACACCCATTAAAAGATTTAGATATGGATCTAATTGAATGGGCTGTTGATAGTGAATTACCTGTATTAGCACTACTAACCAAGTCAGATAAATTGTCTCAAGGTAAGCGCAGTGCTGAAGTATTAAAAGTTAAAAAAGTTCTAGATGAACTTAATGGCGACATTAAAGTACAAGCATTTTCTTCTCTAAAACGCACTGGCACAGAACAAGCAAATACCGTTATTTGTGATTGGTTTTCAGATGAAGTTGAGTCTTAAATAATCAGCTTTTGATTAAATAACTTAACTGCCGCCAGTGTTAACACAGAATTGTTCTAATAATTGCGGTAACCGATCATCAACGTCTAAAAATTGAATACCGACATTCAAAACACCTTTTCGTTACAGCTATTACAAACCTGTGCAGATATTTTCATCTTCTTCAATCATGATAACAACAGGTATGTGAATACTTGTTCTTTGCTGCACGCTTGATTGAGCAATAGCTTGCCTCAACGAATACTTTAAAAAACGTAGTGTAAAAAAGGCTCTCAAATTTTAGACAAAAAAAACCAGTAGAAAAACTACTGGTATATATAAGCTATGGGGAAGCTAGAATAAAATTATTACAATAAGTGTCCGTAAGGAACAAAGCCATTATAGAGTAACCGCTCTATAAATGTAAAGCATTAATAGTATAATTGCTCTATTATTTTTGATCTGGATCAAACTTGCTTAAAATTTGTTCTGTAGAGGTGTCATCAAAACGCTTGTATGAGGTTTATTTATTAAAATAATTTAGTAAATTCAGATAATAATTCATCTAATCTATCTAAATATGCCTCATCTTCATTAGCAAAACTTTTATATTTATCAATTAATCTGTTTAAAGCTTTATTTGGTGACTGATGAAAATCTATATTTCGTTGAATATCACCAGATATTTCTTCTAATGTCATTCTTATTTTTACTTGAACATTTGCTTTAGGGAATATATTAAATTGTATAGCAGTAATTAAACGGTCACCTTTGTATTCAAGCTTCAACTTCTGCTTTAACTCTTCATTAAGGCTTCGTGGTATAACAATAAAACCTTTATTTAGATCGAAAATAGCTCTCATTCTCGACCCGATTAATTACACCTTAAAGGAGCTTGCCATGTCTTGTAACGAGGTAGCTAACTTCGCCTGCTCTTTTGCGGTTATAGCAATTTGATTTGCACCTGTGGTTGTCTCCATCGACTTCTCCTCAACAGCAACCACGTTTTGCGCAACATCTTGAGTAACTACAGCTTGCTCTTCGATAGCGGTAGCAATTTGATCGGTCATCGCAAAAATATCACCAACAGAAGTCGTTATTTCTTTTAACACATACTCAACTTCTTTTGAGTTTTGAACCGCTTCTTCAGCTTTTTTCTGACTGGTTTCTATAACATTAAAAGCAGCATTAGCATCACTTTGTAATGACAAAATATAATTTTCAATTTCAGAGGTAGAGTTTTGAGTTCGTTGAGCCAAAGTACGTACTTCGTCTGCAACTACTGCAAAACCACGACCTTGCTCACCTGCCCTTGCCGCTTCAATGGCAGCATTTAATGATAATAAATTAGTTTGATCTGCAACAGATTTAATAACATCAACAACGTTAGTAATATTATTACTGCTTTCATGCAGGTTATTAATTTGCTTGGCTAAGCCATCAATTTCATTCGCTAGTGTTTCAATTGACTGATAAGATTTTTTTACTATTTTTAAGCCATTCGTTGCTTTTTCATCAGCATCTTTGGCAGAATCAGCGGTATTTTGCGTATTTGCAGCCACTTCTTTTACCGTAGCCGACAACTCTTCAATTGCCGTTGCAATTAAACCAATACCATTTTGCTGTTCAAATAATGATTGGGAATTATATTCGCACGTTTGTGCTGTTTCTTCTGCTGCAGAAGCTAGGGTCATGCTTGAAGATGAAATATCTTTAATCACATGTGAGAAGCCATCTAACGTTTTGTTTAAAGAAACGGAGATTTGCCCTAATTCACTACTTCCCTCATAAGCGCTATGAACAGTTAAGTCATTTTCGTGTCGAACTTTTGCCAATACGCTGGTTAAATTTTGAACTCTATTAGTAAGATCGTGAACAATATTAAAACTAACAAATATAGCTAAAACAATTAATAGTGCGCTAACAATGCTATCGATCATTAAAGTATTAAATGCTTCGTTATGTTTTGTTTCAACTAAAGCCAGTATTTCAGTACCCAAATGATTTTCTATTTTCTTAAGCTGACCTATTCGACCAGTTGACTGCGCGAACCAATATTCTGCTTCAACACCAAAATCACTTTGCTTACTATTTGCTATTGCCCGTATTTTAATAACTTCTTTTACTGAATTGTCATCAAGCTGCTGATCAAAATAATTATTGTTAGCTGTATTAGTAAAGTGCTTAAAGTTATCAAAATAAGTATTTTGCTCACTTACTAGTGTTATGAACTTAGTAAACATGCCCGTTGAAAATTGCTGTTTTGCAAAAGTATTGCTCAATACTGCTCTTTCAATACCTGCACGTTCTTTACCTTGTAAAAAGTTATAGTAAGCAATTGTTTCTTTTGTGATTAAAGCATCTGAGCTAATCTCAGCATTTAATGCTGCTACGCTTAGCAAACTTTTATTTAATGTCGTGTAATAAGTTAACGCAGCGCCAATGGATATAGACTGTGCATCAACTTGTTGACGTATCGAGCTTATTTTTTGCAACGCTTGGTCAATGGCAGTATTAAGCTGAACAACTTCACTTAAGGTAAAGTTATGTTCGAGCCAAAAATTAATTTTTTTAGTACGCTTTTGGTTTGTGTTTTGACGTTGCTTTTTCAGCTTACTACCAAACTTAGTGCCCTTTGAGCCTAAAAAACCTGCTGTCATACCACGCTCTTTCTGTAATTCGTGCACTAACTCACTATAAACAACAGACAACTCGGTTAAAGGAGTAATGGTCGACATTTCATTCTTAACACTAATATTTTCAACTATTGAGCTAAAACTTAACCATATAAACCCTAGCATGGGTAAAGCAAGTAAAGAGAGTATTTTTTTTCTAAATGAAAGGTTTGTTATATTCATAAATTTCCCTGAAAATTTTTAATAAATCATTTAACTATTTTTGAAGTGCAAGATTAAGAGTTCCTACCCCTAGTATGAGAGAAAGCACCCTAGTAACTCAAGATAAAATATACCTTAATAACATTGTAATTACTAACCTGCTCTTATTTCTAATAAAGACTATTTTATATCAACAAAAAGCCTGTCGATATTTGGCTATCCTGCTCACATACAGTAAACTATTGCCAATTTCCATTATCAGTGAATAGAAGATGTCAGATCCAGAACAAAACCAATCTCCAGATAGTCAAAATTCAGCATCAGACCACACTACTCACTTTGGTTATAAAACCATTGATAAAGAAGACAAAGTGTCTATGGTTGCTGGTGTATTTCATTCTGTTGCAAAACAGTATGACGTGATGAATGATCTGATGTCATTTGGTGTACACCGTTTATGGAAACGTTTTACTATTGATGCAAGCGGTGTTCGTCCCGGTAATAAGGTCTTAGATTTAGCCGGAGGTACAGGCGATTTAACTGCAAAATTTTCTCAATTAGTAGGTAAAGAGGGTAATATTGTACTGGCAGACATCAACAGCTCTATGCTAAATGTTGGTCGCGATAAATTACGTGACAAAGGCTTAGTGCAAAACATTAAATATGTGCAGGCCAATGCTCAATACTTACCGTTTGAAGACAATACTTTTGACATTGTTACTATCGCTTTTGGCTTGCGTAATGTAACCGATAAAGACATGGCGTTGCGCTCTATTTACAGAGTGTTAAAACCCGGTGGTCGTCTGTTAGTATTAGAGTTCTCGAAGCCAGAACATGAATTACTTAACAAAGCGTATGATTTTTATTCATTTAATATTTTACCGAAAATAGGTGAACTAGTTGCCAAAGATGGTGATAGTTATCAATACCTAGCAGAATCAATTCGCATGCACCCAGATCAAGAAACACTTAAAACCATGATGGATAACGCAGGATTTGAACAAACAAGTTTTAAAAACTTAACTGGCGGCGTAGTAGCTTTACACAAAGGTTATAAGTTTTAAGCGTTAGTTCAAGTTATGGTTTAATAAAATAAGGTTACTTTAATGTTGCAGCAAGCATTTACTTCATCACTAGAGTTATTGATTAATAAAACATTATCATTAAATAATAATGTTGCACTGATAAAGTTAGAACAAAAAACATTAACAGTGGCTTTATCTGAATTGAATTTTCCAATCAGCCTAAGTGTTAACAATGGCAATGTATTAGTTTCAGGGTTAGTTGAACGTGCAGATTGCACCATAAAGACTAGCTTAAAAACCTTACAAAAATTAAAAGCTGAACAACAATTAACTGAGTTAATTAAGCAAGACAAGCTCGACTTGTCTGGCGACATTAAAGTTGCACAGCAATTTGCTAGCCTAGCAGAAAACCTTAACATTGATTGGCAAAGTGAATTAGCTAGTCATATTGGTGATGTACCTACGCACAAGTTAGTACAACTAGGTAAAAAAGTTGCCGATAAGCTTCAATTTGCGACCAAACAAATAAAAGCTGATGCTAGCGAATATATAGTGCATGAAAAACGTTTAGTCGTAACTAGAGGGCAAATCGAGCAATTTAATCAACAAGTCAGCCAAATTAGCAATCAAGTTGATGAAATTGCAACACGTATTACTAACCTAAGTAAGCAACAGAATAATTAAAGGACTTTCAAGCAAGTGAGTAGCATACGACTGTATCTTATTGTTAAAACATTTTTCCACTATGGCTTAGATGAAATGGTGCCAAAAAAAATGCTGCCTTGGTATGCGAAATTGGCTCGTTTATCCTTATTCTGGCTGCGTAATAAACACCAAAACAAACCTGTTGCTCAACGCTTTCGTTTAGCCATTGAAACACTTGGCCCTGTTTTTATTAAATTTGGGCAAATGCTTTCTACCCGTCGTGACTTATTACCTGCTGATTTTGCAGATGAATTAGCATTATTACAAGATCAAGTAACACCCTTTGACGGTGAACTAGCCAAGCAATTAATTATTGATGCCATGGGCATTGAAGTTTTTGAGGAGAATTTTAAAGGTTTTGATACCACACCGCTTGCCTCGGCTTCAATCGCACAAGTACATACTGCAACTTTGCTTGAAAATAATATTGAAGAAAAGGTCGTAATTAAAGTATTACGCCCTAACATTGGAAAAATAATTTTAGCTGACGTTAAAGTAATGTCTCGCTTTGCCTCTATCGTTGCTCGTTGGCTGCCTGATGGTAAGCGCTTACGCCCAGTAGAAGTAGTAGCCGAATATAAAAAAACAATTTTAGATGAACTAGATCTCAATCGCGAAGGCGCCAACGCCATTCAATTAAAGCGCAACTTTGAGCAAGGCAGCGAGTACGACAAAGCACTTTATGTTCCTGAAATTTATAGTGAATACAGCCATGAAAATGTTTTAGTGATGGAACGTATTTACGGTATTGGCGTTGCTGAAATTGACACGCTAAATAGTCTTGGTGTTGATATGAAACTTCTAGCCGAGCGTGGCGTTGAAGTGTTTTTCACTCAGGTATTTCGCGATAGTTTCTTTCATGCTGACATGCATCCCGGCAATGTTTTTGTTAATGCTAATAATCCTGCAGATCCCACATGGATTGCTATAGATTGCGGCATTGTCGGCACGTTAAATCGCGAAGATAAACGTTACTTAGCAGAAAACTTCGTTGCTTTTTTCAATCGTGATTATCGCAAAGTAGCACAGTTACATGTTGATTCTGGCTGGGTTCCCGCAAACACTAGCGTTGATGAATTTGAATTTTCTATTCGCACAGTATGCGAGCCAATATTTAATAAACCTTTATCTGAAATTTCATTTGGGCAAGTGCTAGTTAACCTATTCAATACCGCTCGACGTTTTAATATGGAGGTGCAACCACAGCTTGTATTGTTGCAAAAAACTTTACTGTATATTGAAGGTTTAGGTCGCCAACTTTATCCTCAATTAGATCTGTGGCAAACCGCAAAACCCTTTTTAGAAAACTGGGTAAAAGAGCAAATGGGCGTTAAAGCGGTATTTACCAAAATTAAAGAAAACTTACCTTTTTGGAATGAAAAGCTCCCTGAAATCCCAGATTTAGTTTATGACTATTTAAAAGCGAGTAAAAAAAGTCAACAACAACACATTCAATTAATGGCGCAATTAACACAGCAACAAAGTCATAATAATAAACAATTAAAATACAGTGTGTTAGCAGCAGGAACACTTATT
>Ga0209826_1000607_pt1 | contig 25685 bp, 15 predicted proteins | sample GOMGulsemesocosm_5_FD_184637 | JGI IMG/M metagenome (GOLD analysis project Ga0209826, IMG submission 184637) | Methane-oxidizing microbial communities from mesocosms in the Gulf of Mexico - GOM15C Gulf of Mexico (SPAdes) (version 2) | ecosystem: Environmental > Aquatic > Marine > Cold seeps... | reverse complement strand
CTAAATGGCAGCTTGAGGCGGGTGATGATGACAGCGTCGACAATATGTTTGCCTACCTGCAAGAGGAAATTCAGGGCGCGGTGAGCGATGTAACCCTGCGCCGCTTTTGTGAAGACAGTGTGCCCAATATTGAGTGGTTAGAGAGCCACGGCGTTAACTTTGATGCCACCACCTTTGATGAGAAAACCTCCTACCCACCCGATGGTTTCTACCTCTATTACTCGGGTAATGAATTGAGCTCGCCCTTTAAAGAAAAAGCCACTCCGGTGCGCCGTGGGCACCGCACCTTTGGTGAAGGTTTAACGGGGCAGTTCATCTGGGGTGCTATGCGCGACGCCTTGGCCGCATCGGACAATGTGGACGTTTGCGCGCACACGGAAGTACAGCGTTTGATTGTTGACGGCGATAACCGAATTGTCGGCCTTGAGTTGTTAGAGGCGCCGACCAATCCTCTGGTGCGAGGCACCATGAACCGCCTGAATAAGCTGGCCAATGGTTTTTGTATGCTCGAGCCGAAGATGGGCTCGCTGTTTCGCGCCGGAGTACACAAGCTGCGCAACAAGGGACTGGTCAAGCGTATCCGCGCCGAAAAAGGCGTGGTGTTGAGCACCGGTGGCTTTATTAATAACCTTGATATGCTCACAGACTATGCGCCCATCTACAAGGGTGTACGCCCGTTGGGGGAAGACTGCCACGGCAGCGGTATCATGTTGGGCAGCAGTGTTGGCGGCGACCTCGAGCACATGGATAAGGTCTCAGCCTGGCGCTTCTTTACGCCGCCATCGTGCCTTTTGAAGGGTTTGGTGGTCACAGGTGACGGACAGCGTGTTTGCAGTGAGGACCTTTATGGCGCCGCCACCTCGCAGCACCTGGTCAATGCGAATAAGGGCAAGGGCTGGCTCATCGTTGATGAAGAGATTATGCGTGAGGCCAAAAGACTGACGCGCCCCGGCGGCGCGATACCTTGGACTCAGTGGATGCCGATTCGCCTGTTTATACACACCAGTACAAAAAAGGCCAGCACGCTGGCTGAGTTGGCGGCTCTGTGCAACTTGGATGCACAGGGTTTAAGCACCGTGGCGGAGAAGTTTAATAAGGGGGCCGAGAGCGGTAATGATGAGTTCAATAAGTCGGAGAAGTATCTGCGCGCCCTGGGTTCTGGCCCTTATTACGCGATCGATATTTCACTGGATAACCCCAAGGTGCCGTGTCTTTCCATGACGTTGGGCGGCCTCAAGGTGGATGAAGCCAGTGGCGCGGTGCTAAGTACCGAGGGGCAGTCGATAGATGGGCTCTATGCCGCCGGTCGCGCGGCCGTCGGGGTGTGCTCAAAGTCCTACGTGAGTGGCTTGTCGCTGGCCGACTGTGTGTTCTCTGGGCGCCGCGCAGCGGCTCATGCTCTGCGAGATAATGCTTTATAAAGAGACACCTGCAGGGAGAGGCGAGCTGGGCGGTGGCATGCTGCTTTGTAGTAGGGTTGCGTATTGCGTGCGACATTCGGCTCTATAGCTTTTGGTCTACTCTCAAGTTGCCAGGCTTGTATTTCAGCCTTTACAGGCTGGCCTTGCCTGACTGTGGTGGATGGGATCTTGTGTGCTGTAAGGGCAGCTTAACGAAAATTAGTACTTTTTCTGTTTCTTGGTTAGATTTACGCTTGTGCAGCTAGTTACACACGTGTTACTTTTATTTTCTCGGTCTGGAGGCGCATTCTTTTTTAAGTGTTTACTGGGCAACGGCTGTTTTCATTGTTGCGGTCCTTACGTATGACTCGCCTGATCACCAGCGAGCAAGCATGGACTGGCGAAGCAAAGAATATGTTTGGGTGCGCTCAAGGTTTCAACTGCACCCTACCTGAATGGAGCGTAGCGGCGACTGGTTCTCCGGTAGTCGATGCGATGTTGTCGCAAGAGGCGGCAACGGTTTCCAAATAAAATCACGCTTGGTGATTTTTAAATGTAATCTACTTGAGTCTGCAAGCTCGAGTATATTTTTTAGATAATAACGCCCTTAGGAGGTCGTAATGACTGTTGATGATCTGATTGCAAAAATGAACGAAAGCTTTAACTCTGCTGCTGCTGCCGGTATGGACGCTATTTTCCAGTACGATTTTAAAGACGGTGAGAACTTCTACATCGTTGTTAAAGATGGCGCTCAGGAAATTACCAAGGGTGAGCACGAAGCACCATCAGTAACCATTGCAACTGACCTGGCTACATTTGTTGGTGTTGCTGACGGTTCTGTTAATGGTATGCAGGCATTCATGACCGGTAAGCTTAAAGCTAAAGGCAACATGATGCTGGCTCAGAAGATGAACGCTTTGTTCCCTATGAGCTAAGTGTTGTCTTTGGCGGTGCTTGGGCTCAGTCTCTTGCATTGCTCTCGGAGCGCCCCCGGGTGCTCCGTACCTCTTCGTTCTTTTATACTTGGTTTCACTTCTGTTTTTTCTTGCCCTCAGCTCTTGGGCTTTTGGTCTATCCTCAAACTTTACACCCAAATCTTGTCAGTGGTGGGCAATCCTGCCTCGCTTTGATTTTTGCCGTGGCTGGGTTCTTTGTGTTGCGGGGGCAGCTTAACGAAAATTAGTACTTTTTCTGTTTCTTGACTGGCTTTACTCTTGTGTAACTAGTTACACGTGTGTTACTTTTATTTCATCGGTTTAGTGGTGCATCCTTTGGGTGTGATTGACCGAACATAAAACAAAAGATCGACGCATATCGAATGCAACCTGTTGGAGGTTCAGAAATGTCCCGTTTTCCTTTCCCTATTCCGCACGGCTGGTTTGGCCTAGAGTTCAGCAAGGACTTGGCCCCAGGCCAAGTTAAAGAAGTAACGCTGGCTGGCAACAAACTGGTACTGTTCCGCACCGAAAGTGGCGAAGCCCGAGCACTTGATGCTTTTTGCCCGCACCTGGGTGCGCCCTTGTACCAAGGCGCTGTGGTTGGTGAGAATATTCGCTGCCCTTTCCACCACTGGCAGTTTGATGGCGAAGGTGAGTGTAAAGACATCCCTTACGCCAAGAAGATTCCGGCGCGCGCTGTGGCCGATAAGTACGAAGTTTGTGAGCGCAATGGCGTGATTCACGCTTGGTACCACCCAGAAGGCCGTGCACCATACATCGAAGTACCGATGGTGGAAGGTCTGAACGGTGATGTTAAGTATCACGAGCTGGAGACCATGGACATTACGCTGCCGACCTGTGTGCAGGAAATTGCAGAAAATGACGTGGATCAGCCGCATTTTACCTACCTGCACCGCATGCCGTCTTTCTCCGAAGCCTCCTGTGTGATTGAGGGCCCAATCAAGACCACCGCTTCGCAGATGGAAATGCCCGATGACTTCCTGGCTGATGAGGTTGCCGACGCCGGTGGTGATAAGCACACCTTGACCCGTACCTCCCATGGTCCTGGCATTACGACTGTGCACGGTACTGGTTTCAACAGTATGGTGGATGGCTCGGCCGGTGAGTTTATGCTCTACCACGTGGCCACACCGATTGATGAGAGCACCACCATGCTGCGCTGGACTATGGGTGTAACCACCAATATCTCCAGTGATATGGATCTCGGTCCGTCGATCATTTATGGCTTTAAAACTGGCGTAGATGACGATATTCCAATTTGGCGTGACAAGATCTATCAAGAAAACCCTGCGTTGTGTGATGGCGATGGTCCCATCAACAAGCACCGCAAGTGGACCAAGCAGTTCTACGATATGTCTGTGCCTGTTGAAGGTTAATTAGGCAGTCTGCAGGTCAAAAAGGGGAGTCGCGCAAGCGGCTCCCCTTTTTTTGTACTGGACTTCTCTTGTCTGCCTAAATGTGTTCTCAGCGGGCGGCTTCGGTGGGACGCCCTTTAAAAGGATGGTTTTAGTTAGTGGCTTTTTTGAGTCGAGCTCATTGCTGGTGTAGTTTGGGTATGGGGCCGGGTCTCGAGAGTCGTTCTGGCATTCTTGTGTCGCTTACATTGGTTTGAAGTTGGCTTTAGGTGATTTTACTTTCAAGGCGTATATGTGAACTTGGCGGGTGTTAAACCCACAGTTACTGGAATTCTGACACCTTTGAGTGTCACTCGTTACTCAGTAGTCCGGATTGATTAAGCAGATGGTATTAAGTTGTGGTCTTATGCGCGACTAGGCTTTTATTCAATAAGACTGAATAGGGCTCCATCGAAAACCTAAGTGATCCTGAGTCCTTCGACTCTGATGTAACTGGAGAGCGCATACTGTGAAAACCCGCCTTAGTTTGTTAGCACTGGCCCTTTGTAGCCAATACACCCTAGCGCAAGACCCTATGGCTCCTAGCCTGATGATTGAGGAGTTGATTGTTACGGCGCAGAAGCGTGAGCAGTCCATCCAGGACATTCCAAGCTCTGTCTCTGCGGTTGGCGGCGACGCTATGCAGAGTGCTGAAATCTCCGATTTTAAAGACCTCGGGCAGATGACGGCTGGTCTGAGCCTCGACAGTAATAAGCGCAACTCCACCATCTCTATGCGGGGCATGAGTACAGACCCGGATGGCGGTTCTCGCGCTGTTGTGGATGCCTACTGGAATGGTGCGCCAGTGGTGCCAAACGTTGTGTTCATGCAGATGTTCGACCTCGACCGAGTTGAGATTCTCCGCGGTGCACAGGGCGCCCTGCAGGGGCGCACCTCACCTGCGGGCGCCATTCAGGTTTACACCCGTCGCGCGGCGATGAGTGAGCTTGAAGGCCAAATCAAGACCTCGGTAAATGAGGATGGTGGTACCACCACTGAGTTTGGTGTGAGTCTACCGCTGATCGAGGATGAGCTGGCCCTGCGTGTGGCTGCTGTGAATGCAGAAGGTGATGCTGAGGGTGTTGAAAATATCACCAGTGGTGAGAAGCAGAGCTCTAATGCCTCGGGTGTTCGTGCAAGCTTGAGTTGGGAGCCGACGGACGTATTCGATGCAAACTTGACCCTTGAATACGCGCGCAAAGACCAAGATTTGTTTGTGCCGGTTACCTCGCGCGGGACGGGTGTGGATCTCGACCCTCAGGATCGCAAGACGGCAACTGAAGGCCCAGCTTACAGTGATGCACAGAATAAACTGAGCTCGCTGGAAATGAGCTATGACATGGGTGAGCACACGCTGACCTCCTTGACGTCTCTGGTCGATTTTAATCGACTGACAGATAATGATAGCGACTTTATTGATTATCACCCGCGGGCTGGGGTTCTGCCCGAGTTCCAGATGCAAGGTGTTGTCGATACGGACCAGCAGACCCTTGTGCAGGAAGTGCGTCTGGCGACCAACGATGCTGAGTTCTGGGACTACACACTGGGTTTCTTCTACTCAGATTCCGATGCCGATACCGATCAGGCTCAGACAGCGTTTCTTGGTGGCAATCCACTATTTGGTGGAGGTGCTGAGATCAACATCCAGCGTCAGGAGTTGGGTGTGTTCCTGCACAATATGTTTTACGTAACGGATTTCTCTACGCTGCAGTTGGGTTTGCGTTGGCAACGGGTTGATGAACACGATGTGGTAGATATCTATGGCCCTGGGGGTGAGCTGTTGTTGGCAGAAGATTTTGAGGCCACAACCGAAGCGGTAACGGCTTCAGTGAAGTATCAGTACGAGCTGAGCGACGCGACGATGGTGTACGCCGGCATCGATCAAAGCTTCCGCCCTGGTGGCATCAATGTGGGTAATGTTGCGCTTGAGGGAGGTACGGCTCTTTACGGAGAAGAAACCAGTAACTCGCTTGAGATGGGTTTTAAATCTACCTTGATGGGCGGTCGTGTACAGTTAAATGGCGCGGTTTTCTATCAGCAGTTTGATGACTACATCTACCGTGTGACCGGTGTCATGGCCGATGCCAATGGCGGTGTTGTAGGTGACCCTGCTGATGACGTCCGCTACTCGGGTATCACCGCCAATGCTGATGCGACAGTGAGTGGTGCTGAAGTTGAGTTCACCGCGTTGATCAGCGAAAAGCTGACTCTAGGCGGTAGCATTGCCTATGTTGATGCGACCTTTGATGATGGTCAGCAGGGTGTGTGTACGGCCTCATCTACAGGCTGTACTCAGAAAGAGGGCGATGCTTACTACACGGGTGACATCAGTGGTCAGCATACGGGCCAGGAGCCAAACTGGTCTGCCAGCTTGAATGCGGCCTACGTTACCCCTGTAGGCGACTACGATGGTTATCTGCGCGGTTTGTACAAGTTTACTGGCGCGCGGGCTAACGATTATATTGTTGACGACGGTGTGGCACCAACGGAGCTCGGCAGCTACGGCACAATTAACCTCTACGCCGGTATTCGCCCAGCGGACTACTCATGGGATATCAGCGTTTGGGCTAAGAACCTGACCAATAAATTCGCTGAGAAGTCACTCTACGCACCGGAGAACACCGGTGGCACAGACGGTTATGCAAATGGTTACGTACGCCAGCTCAACCTGGAGTCTGAGCGTATGGTGGGTGTTTCTGCGAGCTATAAGTTCAGCTTGTAAACCTCCCGTTTGAGGCCGCTCGTCATTGAGCGGTTTCGCCAAAAGAGACCGAAGTACTTAACGGTACTTCGGTTTTTTTGTGCCTAGGTGTTTTTGAGTTTTACTAAATTAGCAGGAATGTTGATGGCTGCTTGGTCTTGTTGGTTGTTTTTTGTATTGAGCTTGTCAAGCGACTTCATTTTGATTAATTCACAGTATCTAGCCTTGTCTGTAGTCCAGATTGATTAAGCATCAGGTATTAAGTTGTGGTTTTATAGGCACATGACCCTTATTGACCAAGCCTCAATAAGGCCCTTATAAGAACATAAGTCATCTTTGTGAACGTACATACTTCGATTCTGATGTAGCTGGAGAGCCCACACCGTGAAAACCCGCCTTAGTTTGTTAGCACTGGCCCTTTGTAGCCAATACACCCTTGCCCAAGATCCTATGGCCAATGCCCTGGTGATTGAAGAGCTGATTGTAACCGCGCAAAAACGTGAGCAGTCTATTCAGGATATTCCGAGCTCCGTTTCTGCCGTGGGAGGGGATGCCATGCAAAGTGCCGAAATCTCTGACTTTAAAGACCTTGCGCAAATGACCGCCGGTATGAGTTTGGACTCAAACCGCCGCAACTCCACCATCTCTATGCGTGGCATGAGTACTGACCCAGACGGTGGTTCACGCGCTGTTGTGGATTCTTACTGGAATGGTGCACCTGTTGTGCCCAATGTTGTCTTTATGCAGATGTATGACCTAGACCGCGTCGAGATCCTCCGTGGTGCGCAAGGCGCTTTGCAGGGCCGTACGTCACCAGCCGGAGCGATTGCGGTACACACGCGTCGCGCCGCTATGGACGAATTTGAGGGGCAGGTTAAGACCTCAGTTGATCAAAATGGCGACACCAACACAGAGTTTGGTGTCAGCCTGCCATTGATCGATGAAGAGTTGGCGATGCGCGTTGCCGGCTTTAACGCCGAAAGCGAAGCGGAAGGCGTCGAAAATATTGTAAATGGCGACAAGCAGAGCTCCAACAGCTCCGGCGCTCGCGTCTCATTCACTTGGGAGCCGAGCGATGTATTTGATGCTAATTTAGTATTGGAGTATGCGCGCAAAGATAACGACATGTTTGTGCCGGTGGTCTCTAACCAGCCGGGTAAAGAAGTTAAGCCAGGTGACCGTCAAACAGTGACGGAAGGCGAGACCTTTGGTGACACTCAGAATAAGCTGAGTGCACTGGAAATGAACTATGACTTGGGTTCGCACACGGTAACGTCGGTTACGTCTTTGGTTGATTTCAACCGTCGTACCAACACCGACAACGACTTTGCAGACCACGGCTTTGGCCTTGCACTGCCTAACCTCCAGAATCAGGGCGACGTTGATACTGACCAGCAAACGTGGGTTCAAGAGTTACGCCTGGCCACTAACGAGGCCGAGCACTGGGACTACACCTTGGGTTTGTTCTTCTCTGAGGATGATGTTGACACCATTCAGCGCGTAAATGTGTTCGTGAATGGTATGTCTTTCGGCGGCGGCGGTGCTGACATTGCCATCAAACGTCAAGAGCAGGGAGTGTTCCTGCACAACATGTTTTATGTGACGGATGACTCTACCGTGCAGTTAGGTTTGCGCTGGCAGAAGGTTGAGGGGGATGATTCGGTTGCTGTTATTGGGCGCTCGGGCGATATCACCCTTGAAGAATTCACCTCGTCTACCGATGCAGTGACTGGCTCGCTTAAGTACCAGTACCAGCTAAACAGTGATGTGATGTTGTATGTGGGTCTTGACCAAAGTTTCCGTCCTGGAGGCTTGAATGTGGGTAACTTCTCGCTGGAAGGTGGTTCAGAGCTGTACTCTGAAGAAACCAGTAACGCGTTGGAGTTGGGTGTTAAAGGTACATTCCTAGATGGTCGACTGCGCGTTAATTCTGCGATCTTCCATCAGGAGTTTGATGATTACATCTACCGTGTTGTTGGCGTTCAGGCACACAGTGCTGAAAACGGCTCGATGACTCGTTATTCAGGCCTGACGACCAACGCCGATGCGACGATTCAAGGCGCAGAAGTTGAGTTCACAGCGCTGCTGAGTGAGACGTTGAGCGTTGGCGGTACAATTTCTTATGTAGACGCTAGCTTTGACGATGGTGCTGTTGGCGTGTGTACTGGCCCGTCTGAAGGCTGTACTCGTGAAGATGGCAATGCCTATTACACCGGTGACATCAGTGGTCAGCGTGTCGGGCAGGAGCCTAACTGGTCCGCTAGCCTCAACGCTGAATACGTAACGTCTGTTGGCGAGTTTGATGGCTACTTGCGTGGTCTCTATAAGTTTACCGGCTCTCGTGCCAATGACTTTATCTCAGAGGAGGGTGCACCAACTGATTTGGGCAGCTACGGTACATTCAACTTGTACGCAGGCTTACGCCCGAGTGATTACTCATGGGATGTTACCTTCTGGGCCAAGAACCTGTTCAATACGTTCGCTGAGAAATCTCTCTATTCCCCTGAAGTGACAGATGGCACTTACTCTGTACGCCAGTTGAATCTTGAGTCTGAGCGCACTGTGGGCATTTCGGCCAGTTATAAGTTCAGCCTGTAAGCGAGCTTGAGGTGTCAGTGAGATTCTCGTTGTGCGCCTCAGCTTTTAAAAACCGGGTGGCTGCGAAGCTGCCCGGTTTTTTTATGAGCTCCCAGTGACGGGATTGGCAAGGCTCTTGTTAGGGCGTTTTGTTTAGAATTGTTTGTCGAGCTCTGCCAGTGTTGATTTAAAAGGGGCAGTTTATTACCTTACTTAAGCTCGCGGTATTAAATATTTTTTGGGCGCTCTTCCCTGTTCAGCTAGGTGATGCCATGGAGCTTGGGTCGACTTGGCGAGTACTGCCATTTAATAAATGACGGACGTTATGGCAGCCGAGTGAAGGTTTTCTTGAATTCAAAAGTGGGTGGAATGATGAAGTGTACAAGTAGTTTGTTGGGTGTTCTGGTCGGGGGTTGCGTGAGTGTTTCTGCTCTGGCGGCGAATTTACCCACTAAGAACCCTTATTTGGCTGACTCGGTCTATGCCGTGGGGCATGTGGACTCGGCTCAGCAGGACAGCGTTAAGGTGGCGGGGCCGATGGATTTCAGTCGTGCACTCAAGCCCAGCGAGATTGAATACACGCCGACCGGGCCAGCCTACTTTGGCATGAGTACTTCGGGTGAGTACCTCGACAACAAACGGGTGCTCTGGGGCAATGGCCTCGACCGTCTCGTTAAGCTCGACCATGAAACCCACGAGCTGTTGACCACCTATTACCTACCGGATGCCGAGAAGGTCTACACAGAGCAGGACGCGGAAGAGGCGATTGCGGTTTTCGAAGAGGACAATGATGGGCTCTCGGCGATCTACAACGGTTTTCAGCAGGCTCAGAAGCTAAAATCGTTGACCAGCATCTATACCCTGTTGGATCACACCAATACCTATTTTGTCTCGGACAAGCGCGGTTTTATGACCGCCTATGGCGATGCCGAGCCGGGTGTTCGCGAATCAAAGATTGAGCCTAAGCGTACTTTTAACTTTCCTGCAGAAATCACCGGTTATGGCATGGGCATTAACATGACCTATGACGGCTGGTTGGTGACGGTGACTGAAAATGGCGAACTGCTGGCGATTAAGCCGGATTTCTCCGAGTACCGTGTCGGCAAGTTGCAGCACTCTGAGGGCGCCGCCGAGAAAAAGACTGGGCGCACCGGTTACGCCTGGGTGCGCAATGGCTTAGCCATTGATGACGATGGCTCTATCTACGTAGCCTCGCAGGAATATATGCACAAGGTGAAGTGGACCGGCGATGGTTTCTCCACCAGTGAGGCAGACGGCGCTTGGGTCGTGCCTTACGACAATGCTTGGGGCCACGGCAGTGGTGCCACGCCGTCACTGATGGGCTTTGGTGAAGAAGACCGCTTTGTGGTGATTACCGACGGCGCCGAGCGCATGAATCTGATGCTCTACTGGCGCGATCAGATTCCCGCTGATTGGGAAGCTCTGCCGGGTCAGCCGCGTCGTGTTGCGGGTATTGCGCCCGTGACGATGGGTGAGCAGAACCTGCAGAAGATTCAGTCTGAGCAGTCCGTGGTGGTCGGTGGTTACGGCGCGATTGTGGTGAATAACAAGGCGCGCAACATTCCTTGGTATATGCCGGAGCAGGCGGCAACCTTGCTGATCAGCTTTATGGGCAGCAACCCTAAGCACCAGCCTTACGGTGTACAGAAATTTGCCTGGAACCCAGAAACCCGCACGTTGGATACCGCTTGGGTCAATAACTCGGTGAGCTCACCCAGCTGCGTGCCAATTATCAGTCACGGCTCTAACTCGGTTTACCTGATTGGTGCCCGCGACAACAAGTGGACGCTCGAGGCGCTGGACTGGGACAGTGGCGAGTCTTCTTTCCACTATGTGATTGGCGGTCAGCGCTACAACCCGTTCTTCTCGGGTGCACTGCTCGATGAAGCGGGTCGCATTCACTACGGCGGCCCATGGGGGCGTGTGCGCCTGAACCCTGAATTGCCTAAGGTTGAGTCGCAAGAGTCGACTGACGCTGCAGTTGTGGCAGAACCGGCAACCGCTGGTGTGGCTGGTGCCTTAGCGGTCGAGCGCAATCCAGTGGATGCTTAATCTGGACGTTGTTTGAATTCGGACTTAGGTCCACCCTAAAAAGGTCTCCTGATATGGAGGCCTTTTTTACAAAAATATAACCGATAGCCTAGAGTGATAATTACAGAGGGTCGCATGCAAATGACGGTCTATGTAACGCTTCATGGATGCGTTAGCGCTCTGAGCTGAGGAGAAGGAAAGAAATGATGAATAAGCGCAAGGTGATGTCTGCCCTAGTGGCCAGCTGTATTGCCGTGTCGGCGACGGCGGTACAACTCTCCCCTAAGAACCCCCACCTGGCTGATTCCCAGTACCCCATGCCGCACGGTGATGCGGCTCAGCAGGATGTCATGCCGGTTGCGGGCCCTGTTGATGATACTCGTCAGCTGAAGGACAGCGAGATTGAATACATTCCGGTGGGTCCCGCATTCTTTGGTGCTTACACCTCAGGTGAGTACCCAGATGGTAAGCGTGTGCTCTGGGGCAATGGTTTGGATCGCATCGTTAAGATCGACTTTGATAGCCACGAAGTCCTGACGACCAGAATGCTTGAAGGTGTGCAACATTGGACAGAAGAAGACGCCGACAGCGCGATCAACTACTTCGACGAAAACAACACCGGTTTATTTGCCCTTGCGCGTTCTTTCAAAGAGGCGCAAAAGTTACGTTCTTTGGCGAGTGTTTACACGCTGCTGGATAACACCAATACCTACTTCGTAGCCAACAAAGCGGGTTACATCGAAGCCTACAGCGACGCAGAAGAGGGTGTACGTGGTTCGGCTATTGAGTTGAAGCGTACCTTTACCTACCCGAAGGAAATGACGGGTTACGCCATGGGTCTGAATATGACTTATGATGGTTGGATCGTCACCATTACCGAGCACGGCAAGCTGCTGGCACTTAAACCAGATTTCAGTGAATACCGCCTGGCTGACATTCAGCACAACGAGGGCGCGGCGGATAAGTCGACCAAACCTACCGGCTACGGCTGGGTCCGTAACGCACCGTCTGTGGGTGATGACGGCGCTATCTACATTGCCTCGCAGCAATACATGCACAAGGTTATGTGGACCGGCGATGGCTTCTCGACTAAAGAGGAAGACGGCGCTTGGGTAGAAGCCTACGACAACAGCTGGGGTCACGGTACCGGTTCTACACCATCACTGATTGGCTTCGAGAGCGATGAAGATAAACTGGTTGTGATCACCGACGGCAACGCGGCGATGAACATCAACTACTACTGGCGCGATGAGATTCCCGCCGACTGGCAAGGCCTGCCAGGCCAACCACGTCGTCTAGCGGGCACTCTGCCGGTGACAATGGGCGAGCAGCATCTCGATGAGATTCAGTCTGAACAGTCTGTTGTGGTTCACGGATACGGCGCCCTGGTTGTTAATAACAACCCTCGCAACCGTCCATGGTACCTGCCTAAGCAGGCCGAAGCGCTTCTCTTGACCTTCCTGGGTAGCCACCCAGATCACCAGCCGTTTGGCGTGCAGAAATTTGAATGGGATGCCGAAAAGAACGAGTTAAACGTGGCTTGGGTCAACAATGAAGTGAGCTCGCCAAGCGCTGTGCCGATCATCAGTCAGCCGGGCAACATGGTTTACCTGATTGGGGCACGGGATAACCAGTGGACGCTGGAAGCGATGGACTGGACCTCGGGCGAATCGGAGTTTCACTATGTGATTGGCGGTCAGCGTTACAACCCTATGTTTGCGGGTACTCTGCTGGATGAAGCTGGTCGCATTCACTATGGTACGCCTTGGGGTCGAGTACGTTTGAACCCTGAGCTGCCTGAGCGTGAAAGCACCTTGGTAGAAGACGTAAAAGACATGGGTTCGGCGGTGAGCGATGCGGTTGAGTCGGCTGTTGGGGCAGTAGCTTCTAAAGCGGGTGAGTTTATAGGTTCGTTGAAGTAGGCGACCTGGCGACTTGATGAAAAGGCTTCCCAATACGGGGGCCTTTATTTTGCTCCTCGACAATAGCTCCTGCATCGCTTAAAGGCGCCTACTTTTGGTGCTCTAATAAGTGACATCCATGTCACGATGCAATAAAGGCATTCAGGCCATGCCTGACCTTTGCCTTTTTTGTTCCATCACTTCTTAAACTTGTATTTATTGATCTGTCTTGAGTGATGTCTGCTGAGCGGCTGTTACCATGAGTGATAAATTGGCTTTGCTTATTAAGGAATGTGTTATGAAAGCACCACTGTTTTTGTTGGCGGCTGTGTCCGCTTTTTTTATGTCTGGGGCTTTGGCGGACTCGACTTTTCCGCTTTGGGGGGATGAGCTGCGTGAGCAGGGCATTGAATTGCCGCTGCCTTACGGCATAAGTGTTGGGCATATGAGCCAGAAGGATGTGACCACATCGAGCAACCTGCGCTCGATCCAGCTCGATGGCAGTGAGCAAGCTCTGTCAACGGTGGCGTTGGGGGATTCCTCATCGGATACCGATATCACCAATTTGCGTTTTGATGTCTGGGTACTGCCGTTTCTGAACGTATATGCCCTCGGCGCCAAGCTTGAAGGTACGGCCGTGACCGAGATGACACTTGATTTTCCCGGCCCCATTATTCCGGCGCAAACCTTAGTTATTGAGGAGGCCTATGAGGGCAATGTGTTGGGTCTGGGTATGACCTTTGTCTATGGTTATAAAAATTTCATCGCCTCGCTGGATGTTAACTACACCGAGACGGATTTGGACCTGGTTGCCAGCAAAATTGATACCCTGTTGATTACCCCGCGCATTGGTTTTACCTCCCGAGTCATGGATATGCCTTATTCAATAATGTTGGGCGCCTCCTATATGGATCTAGCGCAAACCTTGACGATTGAGCAGGAGTTAAACGGCCAGGTATTAACCACTCTGCTGGATACCGATACCGCGAAAGAGTGGAATACCGTGGTGACGGCGCAGCTTGAGCTGGATCAACATTGGCAGCTGGTATTGGATGCGGGCTTTAATGATCGCGATACCCTTACGGGTACACTAACATACCGTTTTTAAAGAGCTTTTTGGCGAGCGATATTTACGATCTAGCTAATTTCCTTTGGTGTGTGTAAAATGACACGTGTGTGTAAGTAGTTGCCTCGTCAGGTGTTTTCTGCGCTGGGCGACGGCTGTTATTGAATACCAAAGGAAATTGACCATGCTACTAGGCGCGAGAAACCAACTGCTCTCCATTACTGATCAGCCCGACCTCACTCGCCGTGAGCGACGTAAGTTGGAAGTACAAGCACGCATTGCCGGGGCGGCCATGTCGCTTATGGAAGAGAAGGGTTGCGAGCAAGCAACGGTCGAGGATATTTGTGAGCAGGCCGACATCGCTCGAAAGACCTTTTACAACCACTACTCTGGCAAGCAGGAATTGATTTATCAGTTGTGCGATAAGTTGCTCTACTCCCCCAATGAAGCGCTGTTAAAGCTTCTTTATGAGAAAGAGCAAAGCCTGCGTGAAACAATCAAAAGCTACATGGGTAATATTGAGGCAGGCCTTGGAACCTACGCCGCAATTGAGCGGCTGCTGATTCGTGAAGCCATGATGGGCGCCAATACCGACAGCCGCGCCGATGAGCATTTGAAGAAATCATGCGCAGCGTTTAAGCGTTTGGTGGAACGGGCACAGCAGCGCGGTGAGGTGAGCGAAAAACTGTCGGCTGATTTCTACGCCGAGATCATTGTTTCGGCAATCAACGGTATTATGATCCACTGGACCAGTTTCCCCGACTATCCATTGCGTCAACGTGTTGATGAACTGACGCGCTACCTGCTGTTTTCTGTGTGTGAATACCAGGAGACAGAGTGAGTCAGCTGCTCCTATTGGCTGAGTCTATTGAAGTCTTTATCTTTCTTAACTGGTCGCAAGCCGGTAAAATTCGCTAATCTCGCGCGGCCTGCTTACCCCATCTGGGCAATGGTAAAAAATCGAGTTTTTGTGTATTTTTTCGATTTGGGCTACCGAGCCAAGCATATTTAACTGACTCAGGCCGAAATCGGTCTGGGCAAAATGAGACAAACCGGCGCACCAAGAGGGTGGCCGTGTATAACAACAGAGGTTTACGATGGCCGAATATAAGACTTGGGAATGCATTGTATGTGGTATCTATTACCACGAAGCCGAAGGCTGGCCTGATGATGGCATTGCTCCAGGCACTCGCTGGGAGGATGTTCCCGAGGATTGGCTCTGCCCTGATTGTGGTGTAGGTAAAGAAGATTTTGAGCTGGCCACCGATGTTGAGTCACCACAGATGGTTGCCGGTGCCGAGCCGGCCAAAGAAGAAACTACAGCGGCTCCAGTAGCCGCTGCAGCCGAGCCTGCAGCAACCGTTGCCAGCAATGAAGTGTTCCGCAAGTGGGAATGTATTGTGTGCGGCATCATCTACGATGAAGCCGACGGCTACCCAGAAGATGGCATTGCACCAGGCACGCGCTGGGAAGATGTTCCTGAGGACTGGGAGTGCTGGGACTGTGGTGTCGGCAAGGAAGACTTCGAACTGATCGAGGGCTCCGAGACAGTGGCCGCTCCTGCAGCGACTCCTGCTGTTGCAGCTGCGGTGTCCGTTGATAATTCACTTGAGCCTGTTGTCATTATTGGTACGGGTTTGGCTGGCTATAACCTGGCGCGTGAGTTCCGCAAGCTCGATAAGGTCACGCCGCTTATTATGGTGACGTCGGATGAGGGCGAGTTCTACTCCAAGCCGATGCTGTCTACTGGCTTTACCAAAAATAAGTCGGCGGCTGACCTGGTGACCACCGCCTCAGCTGACATGGCGGCAAACCTGAGTGCGAGTATCCACATTCTTACCAAGGTGGATGCCATAGACTCGACGGCGCAAACCGTTACCTTTGACGGCAAGGTCGTTAAGTACGCCAAGCTGGTGATTGCATCGGGCGCCGAGTGTATTACGGTACCGGTTCAGGGCAGCGCCGCTGCTAGCGTTTACACAGTCAACGACCTGATGGACTACGCACGCTTCCGCACCGCCATGGTTGGCGCCAAGAAAGTTCTGGTGATTGGTGCTGGTTTGATCGGCTCTGAATACGCCAACGATTTGACTGGCGCGGGTGTATCGGTTGAAGTGGTTGACCCTATGCCAACACCTTTGGCCAGCTTGTTGCCAGCTGCGGCCGGTACGGCGCTGAAAAATGTATTGGCCGAGAAGGGCGTGACCTTCCACTTTGGTACCGTGGTTGAGAGCCTCGACTCAAACGGTTCGGGTGTGATTGCAACGTTGAAAAACGGCACCAAGGTTGAGGCCGATGTGGTCTTGTCTGCCATTGGTGTTCGCGCTCGTACCGATCTGGCTGTTCAGGCTGGTGCGGATGTGAATCGTGGTATTGTGACCGATCGTTCGCTGGAAACCTCGGTGAAGAACGTGTTTGCTTTGGGCGACTGTGCCGAAGTGGCTGGCCACCTGCTGTACTACATCGCGCCATTGATGGTGGGCGCACGTGCGCTGGCAAAGACCTTGGCCGGCGAGCGTACAGAAGTTAGCTACTCGGCTATGCCGGTTGCGGTCAAGACGACCCTGTGTCCAGTGACCGTCTCTCCCGCGCCGCGTGATGTTGAGGGCGAGTGGACCATTGAGGAAGAGGCGCCAAACAGTGTGAAAGCCACCTTCCACAACCCGCAGGGCGAGCTGTTAGGTTTTGCCTTAACCGGTTCGGCCACGAGTAACAAAGACGCACTGACCAAGCAGTTACCTGCTATTTTGGTGTAACTTTGGGGAAGGGGGAGCTTGCTCCCCCTAATGCTCAAATAAAAAAAGCCGCGTATCGTCAGATACGCGGCTTTTTTTTGCCTCGCTAAGCGCAGGCGAAAATTGGTTCAGCGCTGAGCAGCCAGCCTAGTGCTGTTGGTGACTGACTTCTGTAATGATGTTTTCGCCGTTGCGCAGTGAGCCGACGTACACACCAAAACGGTTGCTTTCGAACTCATCAAAGAATTTACGCACATTGATGGCAACATCTTTGAAGGCGAAATCATCCCAGGGGAATTCATCTTTACTCAGCAGTTGGATCTCTTCGGCCTCGATGGTGGTTTCAAAGTGAGGGCTGAGCAGCGGCGCGCGGAAGACGATGTAAATCTGATTCATCTTAATCAGTGTGCCAATGGTGTAGAGCTCCATCTTACTGATGTCGACACGAGCGCAGGTTTCCTCAAACAGTTCTCTGGCGGCAGCCTCTTGTAGGGTTTCATCGTTCTCCATAAAACCTGAGGGTATCGCCCACTGCCCTTTGAAGGGTTCTGTGCCACGTTTCATGCACAGCACCTTGTCTTCCCATGTTGCAAAACAGGAGACGAGAATTTTTGGATTTTGGTAGTGCACGATAGCGCAGTTATCATTGGTGCACTGCATGCGGGCCTGATGATCGCCACTGATTTCTCGTAGGGCAAGGGCATGTCCGCACTGGCTGCAGAAGTTCATAGTGTCTGTCCGATATTCGCGGAGGTGTGTTTTTATTTAGTCTTTCAAGTGAAAGTCGATGATGCAGAACAACGGAGCGGCACATCATCGACTGGTTCTGTGTGACTTTAAAGGTTACGGGGTTGAGGCCAAACTGGTAAGCACCAGCGAGACCAGCATGGACTGTTGTGTGACGCCTGTTTTTGCAAAGATAGAGCGCAGATGTGCTCGCACTGTATTCTTTTTGATTTCCAGTTCTTCGGCTACCTCGTCCATGGTGTTGCCCTCAGACAGCAGGATAGCGATGGTCGCTTCCGATAGGGTCAGGTGGTAGAGATTCATCAGCAGGCGTACCGAAATCTCCAGGTTTTTTTCTGGATCCTGCATGAAAAGCATCAAGTAGGGCGAACCATCGGACTCTTTTTGTTTGTCGACGGGCATGGGTTTGACGACTATTTGATAATCGAGCTTCCCAGATGGGCGCGGCACGGCCAAGGCGTTGATGGGCACCCGCTCGTTTTTCTGAATGGCGTCCAGTGCTTCGGTGATATAGCTCTTGAGGGTGTCGTTGAGAGTTGAATTCTTCAGTTGCACGTGACTCTGACCACGGCCGATGCCATCCTTCTCCATCAGGTACTGCTCAGCGGTGTTGTTCATGCGCAGGATTTCACCACTCTTGTCGAGGGTGAGAATACCGATGGAGCGCTTGGATATTGATTGGGCGTAGACCTGACGCTCTGACTCCAGCTGCTGCATCTCGATACCCAGTGAGATAGAGCGCGCCAGGTGAGGCACCAGCATGGTGAGGAAGTCGCGCTCCGGCTGGGTGAAGTCGCCCTGCTCTGGGTCGCGCGAAAGCCTCAGGCTGATACGGCTGTTGCGGTCGGTGAGCCAGTCCAAGCCAGCAATGCTGTAAATATTGGAGGGTTTGAGAAAGAGCTGGTAGTACTCGCTTTTTACCAGCTGGTCTTGATGCATGATGTCTTGCAGGGTGACTACTTCGTTGAGGGGGATGTTTACCAGTGGGTCTTGGGCGTAGTACTGACTCATGTATAGGCTTTTGCTGGTTTCGAGCATGGTGATGTCGAGCTCTTCACCGCTGCTGAACAACAGGCCGCCGTCGGTGGGTGACGGTTGACGCACGATCAAGCTGGCGTGCTGTAAATTGAGGATCGTTTTGAGCTCAGAAAGGAACGAGCGCTCTTTATTGGCGGTTGTCGCGCCTTCATAGAGGGAATCTAAGAGTTGAGAGTAGGTTGCAATATCAATCTTAATGGGCATAAATTGCCGGCCTCAATGCATGGGTTTGGGCGCTAGTTAAGTCTAGTGCTTGTCAATTCTGTTTGCTTGGTTTGCGCTGTTGTTTTGTTTGCGAAAGGTGGCCGGCGCACTGCCTTCCCAGCGCTTAAACGCCTTAGAAAAATTACTTTGATCACTAAAACCCAGCAGCTGTGTAATTTCCACAAGGGGCAGACTGGCCTGGGCCAGATACTTCTTTGCCAGGTCGTGACGCGCCTGCTGCAGAACCTTGGCGTAGTTAGTGCCCGATTGTTGCAGCTTTCGACGCAGTTGGCGACTGGATAGAAACAGCGCCTTGGCCACTTCTTCTTGGCTGGGTTCGCCCTTGGGCAGCATGTCTAAAATATGCAGCTGAGTTTGCGTGATGATTGCGTCCTGAGTGTTGGCGTCCAGATAGCCTTTTACCACCTGCTCGTTCAGTTGTACGAGTTCTGGGTTGGCCGTGACCAGTGGCTTGCAGAGCAGGGCGTAATCAATCTCTAAGCGATTGAGAGGTTGATCATAATGGACGGGTGCCTTAAAAAACTTTTCCAGAACATCCTCGTCACTGCTCTTTGAATAGCTGACGTAGACATTCTTGACTCCAAATTGTGGGTTGAAGGTGTTGCGTACGCTGTCGACCAAACCAGCAAAGGTGACTTCAACGGCCACGGGGGGGAGTTGAGCGGCTTCGTCAATGGACAGTAAATACGAGGCGGCGTCGGATAGGCGGTAGTCTAAAAAAACGCTGTCGCCCTGTCGCTGCATTTCCAGCGTAACGCCATCGTTAACCAGTTCAAAAAATCGGCAGAGTGCTTCCAGTCCTTTGTAAAGGTTATCGCTGGAGGCAAAGAGTAACCCGAGGGCCGGTATGTAGGTTTGTGGCAGGTGGCGGGAGATCTTTAGGCTAAACTCTGGGTCACCGGATAGCTCAGCCGCGCGCACCAGCAGCTCGAATATCTTCGATATAGGGTAGCGAGCATTAGGGTCGTAGCTTTGACTGCTGTCGAGGCCCAGCTCATCAAATAAGGCCTGACTGTCGCAGTCACTGGCATCCAGTGCGTTGACGATGGCCCTTGCCCATGTGGCAACCATTGTGAATCTTTCTGGCATTATGCTTGCCGCCCCCATTGCTATCAAGCCTTTAGCTATTGCTAAGGCCTACTTAAAACACGTCGCTAGTATTGATTGCTGTCGCGCGATTATGCCAGAGAATTAGGTGCTGTGGCGAAAAAGAGCGTTTGGAATTATAAGGGTGTGTAAAGGGGGGGGCAGCTCAATGTTGGAAAATAGAGCCTTGATCTGTGGTGCGGCTTATTAAAGACATAAAAAAACCAGACGAAGGCTGGTTTTTTGTCCTGCACAGCGGCCTAAACCGCTGTTTAACTTCCGGTGGAAGCGGAGCTTACAGCGATGGGATTTCAGGGTTGGTGCGCTGCATAATGGACTGGTGGCGAGCTTCAATCATGCCCTCAATCTCTTCGGTCAGCGGCAGGATCCAGAACTTGTCGTCACGGATACCTTGCAAAGCCGTTGCTGCCACTTCTTCAGGTTGTGTCACCTGCATCTGTACTCCGGCTTCAGCCATCATCTTAATCATGTCGTCAGCTGTCTTCATGCCGAAGTCTGGTTTGTTTGGATCAGCAGCCAATTCGTCTGGGCGAACATCGCTTGAGTCAAAAATACCGGTGGCAACGGTGTGTGGGCCAGGGAACAGGGCGGAAACTTTCACCGAGAAACCCATCATGTTGCACTGTTGGTAGAGGTTTTCAGTAATAGACTGAACCGCCGCTTTCGTCGCTGTGTAGATTGGGGTGTACGGCAGTTTCAGTACGGCGCCGTTAGCAGAACCGGTGATCACGAAGTGTGATTCGTTCTTGCTGTCCGTCATGCGCGGCATGAAGGCGCGGATAGAGTTGATCACGCCCCACATGTTGACATTGAAGCTGAAGTTCCAGTCGTTGTCATCGTAGTCCCACATGTTACCGAACTCACCAGCACCGATACCGGCGTTGGCGAACATCAGGTCAACCTGACCGAATTTTTCATACACTTCATCAGCCAGCGCCTTAACGCTGTCTAGTTTAGTCACGTCAGTGCGGATACCCATGGCTTCAGGGTGTATTTGTTTAAGCTCTGCTGTGGTTTCTTCCAGTTTTTCGGTGTTAACGTCAGAGATGACAACCTTTGCACCTTCATTTGCCAAGGCCATAGCAATTGCTCGGCCAACGCCGCCAGCGCCACCGGTGATAACGGCAACTTTATCTTTAAAATCTTGCATAGTAATTCACTCTTTTTCTGATGTTTAAAAATGCGCTCGTTGAATGGCGCAGGCGATAGTTTGAATTCAGTGCACTTTCATGAATGGTGCTCAGTATAGGTTAGCTTTCGCATCTTGCTCTGGTGAACAGCGGCCGATTACTAGGTGCAAACTGGCCAGTGACTGAGCCTCTCTCTCAAGGACTATACTCTGATATTGAGTTTGATTGATGTGTGAGGCAAGTGAGGAATTGTAAAGAGCTTGAGCCAATGCAGGCCTTAGGCGCGGGCTGTTAGTGCATCCTTCGGTAAGGATATAAAAAGATGGAGTTGAGACATGAAAAAGTTGTGGAAAATGTCGTTGATAGCTCTTGAGCCACACTCAGTAGATGTGTATTAATAGTGATTGTGATTGAGTTATCTGGGCGTCGTTGAATAATCGTGCTGCAAGTTAAAGATTCACCACGCGCAATCGACAGCCTCCCGATTTTGCATCCGCCATTTGGACTATAAAAAATAATAATTGAGGTCATCAGTATGGATTATTCAAAATTAATGGATTTCAAACCTGCCTGTCTAGCGGCAGCCGTTGCAGCCACAATGTTGAGCAGCGCCCCTCTTTCAGCAGACGGCCTAGTACTGGAAGAGGTGGTGGTGACGGCGCAAAAACGCGCTGAGAATTTACAAGATATTGCTGCGTCTATTGCGGCGGTGAGCTCTGAGGCTTTGGATGATAATGGCATAACCAGTTTCACCGACGCTACTAAAATGATTCCTGGTCTGAACATGACGCAGACCAATGCCACCAATACTCAAGTGAGCTTGCGCGGTGTTACCTACGATCGCCAGTCGGCGGCTAATGAGGCGGTGGATGTTTACTGGAATGGCGCCGTGTATCGCGCCTCGGCCATGTTCACCTCTATGTTTGATGTTGAACGTCTAGAAGTTTTACGTGGCCCCCAGGGAACCCTGCAAGGAAAAACCTCTCCGGCCGGGGCTATTTTGATGCACACCAAACGCCCGAGCTTTGATGCCGTGGAAGGTCAGTTAAAAGCGAGCCTCAGCGATGACGGCACGCACATTGGCGAGTTTGGTTTGAATCTACCGGTGAGCGAGACACTGGCGATCCGCCTAGCGGGTATTTATAACTCCAATGAGGGCAAGGGCAATACAAACTTCAACACAGGTACCGAGGACGACACAGGTGTCACCGGTAGCCGCATTACTGTGGCCTATGAACCCAGTGATGATTTTAGCGCGGTACTGACCAGTGAGTATGTTGAAAACAGTGTGGTTGAGAGTTTCCAGGTGGTGGGTTCCGGTGTTCATGGCGATATTAGCCTGCATGATAACTTGGGTATAACCACCCGCCCACATACGGTAGAAATTCAGACAGAGATCAGCACCCTGGAACTGAACTTTAATGATGTTGGGGCTCACACGATCACATCGGTGACCTCTTATAATTCCACGGAAATGTCTGAGTACAACGATCTGGACGTGGGTGATGTGGTGGTGGGGGAATTCCACTCCAGCGATGTTGAGCAGGACGTTTACACCTTTTCTCAAGAGTTGCGCATAGACCGCAATGACGACTCCTGGTGGCAGTACACAGCGGGTGTCTATTACGCTAAAACTAATACGCATATTCTTAACTACGCAGATGCAGCGCCTAACAGCGCTAATAGAAATAATGATTTAGGCGGAAGTCTCTATTTGGACTTGACCATTGAGTTGGAGGAGTTCGGTTACTTTACCCACAACCGTATTGAGCTGAGCGAAGACTCCGAGCTGCAGGTGGGTTTACGCTACTCGCGCATTCGTCGCGACGATATCAGTACCATGACCATTCCTCTGCCTCCGATATTTGGTGGTGACTTTGTTCAACCGCTGACAACAAATCCAGATGGCGTAGATGACGCCTTCACTGGCGGGGTTAAGTATATCTACAACATCAGCGATGACCTGATGGCCTATACCTCGTTAGATGCCAGTTACCGCCCCAGTGGTTCGGGTGTGAATCCACGTATAACCACCAACGCCCATCGTTTAAGTTTTAATGAAGAAAATACGCTGGCCTTTGAAGTGGGCTTTAAGTCGACGCTGTTTGACGGGCGTATGCAGTTAAACGGCGCCTTGTATCAACAGCACTTCAATGAGTATCAAAACTTTTTTCAAGAGATCGAGATGTACGATTCACGAGGCCTTTTTGTTGACCCGTTGGTTGGAAACAATGATGCCATTGCGACGGGGTTCGAGCTCGAAGCGGTGGGCCTGATTACTGAAGATTGGAGAGCGACGGCGGCGGTCAGCTACAACGACTTTAAGTTTGCCGATGGTGAGGTGGGTTATTGTAATGACGGCACTCCACCTGCGTCGGCGGATGAGTTTGTTAGTACTTGTGAGCTAGGCGGTCAGCGAGTGGGTGATAGCCCCAACTGGAGCTTGTCGATGAGCAGTGACTACAATATCCCACTCGAAACAGTCGATATATTTGTGCGCGGCTTGTACAAGTTCAATGGTTCTCGCCAGTCACCATCGATTGCCGGTGCGGCGGGTGGCAACGGTTCTTACAGCGTGTTGGATGTATTCACGGGTGTGAGAAGTAAGGATCAGCTCTGGGAAGTGAGTCTGTGGGCCAAGAATGTTCTGGATAAGGCGGCCGAAACCAAGAAATTTACAATGGAGAGCAGTGGTTATCGTGAGGTGGCCGTCGAGGCGGAACGCTCCATTGGTGCGAGCCTGCGCTATAACTTTAGTTTGTAATACTTAAACTTACCTTAGCCTTGTAAACGTGAACGTCACTCCGAAAAGGGTGGCGTTTTTTTATGTGGAATATTTTAAGCGATTATGTGATGCCGTTGAGGTGAGTAGAAAAAAAGGCCAAACACTGGATAAGTGCTTGGCCTTTTTTGTGTTCCACAAGCCGCCTCTTGAGCAGCTCATGAAGAATATTATTGGATGATGTTTTAGCTTTTGAGGGCTTTAGCCATATCCATCGCAACCTGCTCGATCATATCTTCCTGGCCGCCAATGGCTTTCAGTTCGGCCATCTTCAGCAGTATATCCTGAGAAGATACGCCGTACTTGGCGCCCGCGCGCTTGGCGAACAGCAGGAATGAGGAGTAAACACCAGCATAACCCAGAGTCAAAGAGTCGCGGTCAACGCGCACTATCTCGTCCATCAGTGGGATGATCTTCTCTTCGGCTACCGCCATCAGCTTGAAGATGTTCACACCCGTGTCGGCGCCCATGCGGTCGCAGACGGTAGCAAAGACTTCCAGGGGTGTGTTGCCTGCCCCGGCACCCAAACCGGCCGCTGAGCCGTCTATGCGATTAGCGCCAGCTTCAACGGCGGCCATAGAGTTGGCAACCCCTAAGCCCATGTTGTGGTGGCCGTGGAAACCGAGTTCGGTTTCCGGCTTGAGCTTGGCACGCAACAGAGCGATGCGCTCGGTTACCTGGAATGGCAGCATGTAACCGGCGGAGTCGGTGCAGTAGATACAGTTAGCGCCGTAAGACTCCATCAGCAGTGCTTGTTCAAGCAACTGCTCTGGCGTCACCATGTGCGCCATCATCAGGAAGCCAACCGTGTCCAGGCCCATCTGGCTAGACATGCCGATGTGCTGCTCAGAAACGTCCGCTTCCGTACAGTGGGTGGCAACACGAATGGTGGTCACACCCAGGTCGGCCGCCATCTTCAGGTGGTCAACGGTTCCGATTCCGGGCAGCAGCAGTGCAGAGACCTTAGCGTTCTTCATCTTCGGCACAACGGCTTTCAGATACTCTTCGTCCGTGTGAGCCGGGAAACCATAGTTTACTGAGCTGCCGCCCAGACCGTCACCGTGAGTTACTTCAATCAGTGGTACGCCCGCTTCATCCAGACCGGTAGAAATGTCGATCATCTCGTCCAGAGAAATCTGGTGTTGCTTGGGGTGCATACCGTCACGCAGACACATGTCGTGTAGGGTGATTTTTTTGCCTTCGTAGTTCATGTGGTTGTCCCCTTAATTAAGCGTTAGCGTCGCTGGCTGTGGCTTCTTGATGCATAGTTTCTGCGTACATTTCTGCCGTGCGCAGGCCGGCCGCGGTCATGATGTCTAGGTTGCCGGCGTATTTCGGCAGGAAGTCACCGAGGCCTTCCACTTCAACGAAGATGGTTACGCGGTTGCCGTCGAATACTGGCTCGTTTTTGAGGGTGTAACCGGGTACGTACTTCTGTACGTCGGCGACCATGTCGTGCACAGACTTGGTGATGGCGGCTTGGTCAGGCTCATCAACGGTCAGGCAGTGAATGGTGTCACGCATCATCAGTGGTGGCTCGGCTGGGTTTACCACGATGATGGCTTTACCCTTTTTAGCGCCGCCGACTTTTTCGATAGCGCCTGCAGTGGTGCGGGTAAACTCATCAATGTTCTTGCGAGTACCGGGGCCGATAGACTTGGAAGAAACCGTTGCGACGATTTCGCCGTAAGAAACTTCTTGAACGCGCGATACGGCGTTCACCATGGGGATGGTCGCTTGACCACCACAGGTCACCATATTGACGTTTTCCTTGCGGCCTTCTTTAAGCAGCGACTCAAGGTTAACCGGTGGGATACAGAATGGGCCAATCGCCGCTGGTGTCAGGTCGATCATGATGGCGCCTTGCTCGT